>ERZ795060.3901-NODE-3901-length-13193-cov-13.637921_pt1 | contig 13193 bp, 10 predicted proteins | sample MGYA00375144_ERZ795060 | MGnify/ENA primary metagenome ERZ795060 (study PRJEB30189, sample SAMN05720157) | activated sludge metagenome | isolation source: anaerobic digester from wastewater treatment plant | place: Japan | collected 2015-05-15 ... | reverse complement strand
ATGCGGATCTTAATTTTTTCAGCATGGGTTGTTTACTGAGGAGAATTATCCTACTCTTCCTTGAAGAATACGAGAAATTAGGCATTACCGGGGTTGAGATGAAGTGTAGTTTAATGACATTAAGATTATTCTTAAGACTAACAAAGATAAGAAAGTGGAATAAGGGAAGAGAATTATCCCACTTTTCCGGTAACACTACGCCATTTTACAAGGCAATCTACAACGATTGCTACCAGGTAATAGGCTTTGAGACATACTATTAGCTAAATTTATTAAAAATTCTACTAAAAAATAAATATAAGCCATTCTCAAACAAAATTAACCATGGGATAATTATATTTCTTTTATCTGCCTAAAAATAAAATCGCACCCAAGTAAGCATGAAAACTTTCATAATAAAGATAATAAAATGCGACAATTCTCTACACCCTCTATCCCAATACCTTAACTTTATATAACAAACAATATAACAACTCTTATTTGTTGTTATAAGCTTTTGAATTATCCCTAATAATATTCTTCAAAGACTATTACTTGATATCAACTGTTTTAAATAGGCTTATAAAATAAATCTTTTTTCTTATTAACATAAAATTTATTAAAGAATTTTTTATAACTTGATTAAAAATAAAATTCTTTGATTAAAAATGAATCTATAGGCTAAAATTGTTTGAAAAAAATAAAAAAATATTTTTTTTAAAAATTTATACAAAAATATTTGTTTTTTAAAGAAAAAAAATATATAATTATATATATAATTTTTTAGGAGGTAAAAAATATGAGAAAATTTTTATGTTTAATTTTTATGTTTAGTTTTATTTTTATTATTAATGCAAAAGATATTTATGTAAGGGCTGGGAGTAAAAGTGGAAATGGGACAATTGAGAAACCTTATGGGACAATTGAAGAGGCAATGAATATGGGAGTTTATGCCGGCGATGTAATCCATGTTAGTGAGGGTGTATATTATGGAGAAGGGGGAAGTGGTAAAATTGTTATTAAAGTAAATAATCTTACACTTGTCGGTGGTTACAGTAAAGACTTTAAAGAGAGAAATCCCTTCAAATATCAGACAATATTTGTAAGGGGTATGGATCCAGATCTTATAGAAGAGGCAAAAAAAAGAGGACATGATAAAAAATGGGGGCTTGATTTGACTCCGACAAAGGCAAGCTATAATCCAAATGCAATGATATCAGGTGAAGGAGATTCTTCCAATACAATTATTGATGGTTTTATAATCGATGGTTATACAAGAAATAGCTATAAGCAAAATGGGGATTTAAAGATTGATGTCGGTCCAATAGGAACCCCTTTAATCTCTTTTAACAAGAAGGGATGTAAAGTAAGAAATTGTATAATTATGAATTCTGGTGGACCTGGTATTCAGATGGTAGCATCAGGGACAAAAGATGATCCAGATTCATGGGCAGAAATCTCGAATTATATAATAGTAAATACCCTTATGGAAGCAATTGATTTTAGAGTTGGGACATTTGATCCAGATAGAAATCCAGATTCTGGATATGCTTTAATTAAAAATAATAGTATTGCATTTGTATGGTCTCATTTAGGAGAAGGTTATGGAATTCTAATAGGAAGACAGACAAAACTTATTATTGAAAATAATATTATTGCATTTGCAACTGATTTTGGAATGAATAATGGTTTTGGAAATGATAAGGCTGTGTTAAAAAATAATGTCTTTTTTAACAATATGGGTGGTGTTTATAGATATTTTGCAAAAGAAGGTTCTGGAACAACAGCAGTATGTGATGATCCAACTCTTCTTTCTGGAAAACAGGCAAATAAGATGTACTATTTAAGTTCAAAGAGTGAAGGAAATATTACAGCAGATCCAAAATTTAAACCAGATCCGGATTTCTTTGATAAATTTACAAATCAAATTAAGTCAGAAGGTGGTGGAAAAGTTGTCTGGGATGAAGTTAATCAATGGAGATCAATGATGGGGCTTCCTTTAATTGGAACACAGGGAACAGGAAGAAAAAATTTTGCACCAATTTATGAACATGACTACATGTTCTTATTCAGTAACACAGTCGATGCAGGTGCTAAATCAAATGTTTCATTTCAGACTTATAAATCACAAGCAACTTCTACGGTTAATAAGGAGTATAAGAGTATAAAATTTGCTGATGTAAAGAGTAATTTTGGCAAAGATGTAGAAGTAAGTGTAAAAGTAGGAGATAAAGATGTTTCGAGTTACTATGTAGATAATGTCACAAAGGATAATTATATTTGTTATAGATTTAAAGATGATCAAATGAATTTCTTATATGTAAAGAAAGGCACAGAAGCACTCGAGATAATTGAACAATCTAAAAAAGATGGTTCGAGCGTTATTGTTAGAGGGACAATTTATGATATTTCTGCTAATATTAAATCATCAAATAGATATGCTATAGTAGTAGATGAAGCAGAACTTGATGAATAAAAAAAATATTTTTTTGTCAAGGGGCTTTCATAACTGAAAGCCCCTTTTTTTATTTTTAAGGATTTCACTATTTTAAAAATAAAATCTTTTAACCTTAAAAGTCTTTAGTGTATAAAAAATAAAATTTCATAAAATTTATAATTTATAAATTTTTTAAAATAAATATTTTAAAAATATAAAAAATATTATATAATAATAAAAAATATTTTAATATAAAGTAAGGAGGTTTTATGCAAAAAGCAATTTTTTTTGAAGAGGCTTACAATAAAGGAATTCTTGCAAAAATAGATGCAGGATATATTTTGTCAGTATTATGTCCAGATATTAACAATATAGACACTAAAAATGATCCATTTTTAATCGAAATGGTATCTTATAGTGGAGTAAAGGCTGTTCTACCAATCGAAGGTGGGGTTAAATTTCAGGCACAGGGTTCTAAAATATTCTGTATGCTTGAACCACCATCATATACAGAAAAATATGTTGAACCAACTTTTAGAAAAAGTAACTCAACTGGTTATATGCCTTTTAGATTTTCAGATATAGAAAGTTTCTTGACAAAAGATAATAAATTCAATGTTTTATTACCAAAAATTCCTTTTGATTGCTATGATTCCTTTACAATAAATTTTCCAGCAAAAGGTGATGTTAGTATTCTATATTTAATATTTGATAAAAATATCAATGGAGTAGTTTTACCATTCATTGAAGATAATTTTAAAAATCTTTTAAAGAAAATGTTAGGTCTAAGGGATATTGATGCTAAAAATATTTCAAGGAAATTCTTTGAAAATATTAAAAAATTCGATGTTTGGCCAGATTTAGAATAAAGAATAAAAATAAAAGGCTATCCAATATTTTTGAGATAGCCTCATATCTAAATAATTAATTTTTAGTAAGCTAAATATTAATAATGGAAATATAGCTATTTTTACCGTATTTTGACTGCTTTAAAGAGACCAAATAATTTTCTGCTACTTTTTTATCTTTAAAAGGGCCTATTCTCAATCTATAATAGGTTTTCCCATCTTTAAGATAACTCTGGATATAAGTGGGATATCCCAGTTTTTTATAAAAATTCTCAATTTCTAATGCTGTATCTTTGTTTAAATAAGATCCAACCTGAACTACATATCTTTTACCGCTCTTTACATTATTGGTAATCTTACCCTTAATTGTTGTAGTGGTAGTTACTGAAACACTTTTTTTACTCTTAAAATTACTCTCATCTACATTTTTAAACTTTGAAGAATATAATATCTCTGAATTATCAAGATTTATCTTTGGCTCGTTATTACTTTCTTTAATCTCTTCTTTATTTTCTACTACATTTTCTTTTTTCTCATTTGTCTCTTTACTTGAATCCCTATCACTAATATTATTAGCATCAGATGTTAATTCATCTTTTGCAGAGGCATCATAGAAATTCAAAGTAGTAGTTGCTTCATTATTTGCTTGTTTATATGTTGAAAAATTATTTTTACTTATTTTTGAAATTAATAAAAATATAGCAAAAAATATAATAACAAAAATTAACACGAGAGAAACAAATATAATAAATATTCTACCTTCTGTAAGATTAACAGAATAAAATGTTTTAGGTTTGTTTTGTGTTTGTCTATCTTTTTCTAAATTAATATTATCTGACATAAATTGCACCTCATATTTTAATTTTTAATAATTTTTTTAGACTCTCAATATCTGAATTATTATTAACATAGATAATTTCGGTATTTTTCTTATTTTTTTTAGCAAGTTTAAGAACTTTCTGTTTTTTTAAAATTGAAATGGTCTTACATATAGAATATCCATTTCTTTTCTTGGCTCTCTTAAAAATATTAAAAATATTAGACCTTATGACAAATATTTTATCACAAAACCGGTTTAACCCCATTTCAAATAATACTGCTCCACTTATCACTATTTTTTTACTATCTATTTCCTTTATTTTTTTCTCCACATATTCTATCATAAATGGCCACACAATTTGATTTAGAGTATACAATTTTTTTTTATCATTAAATACAATCTCTCCTAATTTCTTTCTATCAATACTGGCATCTTTAATGATATAATCCCCAAATTTTTTTATTATATCATTTTCCTTCTCTTTTAAGGCAATGTGCCCAATTTTATCAAGATCAATTACACTATAACCAAATTCATCCTGCATAATTTTTTCAACAGCGGATTTTCCAGCACAAAAGAGCCCGGTAATCCCAATTATTTCTTTATCCATATTTACAACCTCATGTTGTTATATACTTAATCAATTAAAGTTTGTCAATTGAATAAAAAAGATTGTGCTACAAACAAGATCTATTTTTGATAAAAAAATAAAAAAGTAAGATAGTTTTGATTTTTTATCGTTATGTTATTAGAATATCTCCTTATGTTATACAGAGATAACCGCTATATTGTATAAAAATAAGTGTGATATATTTAGATATCGCTTCCCATTACGACATATGTCGTATGTATTTTTATAAAAAAAATAATTGTTATATTATATAAATAGCCCTTCAAACTACGACATATGTCGTATGATATATTTCTATAAAAAAATAAACGTTATACTATTAAGAGGCTATATATACTAGGACATATGTTGTAAATAATTTATTTAAAAAAATAATCGTTATATTATACATTATAACAATATGACATATGTCGCATTTTGTTTTCTATATAAAAATAAATAATAGTTATACTATATAAGTATTTCTGACCATTATGACATATGTCTATTTTTATTATTATAAAAAAATAAATGTTATTTTATATTTTCTTCAAAAAAGTAGGACATATGTCATAGTTTCTTTTTAATACAAAAAAAACAATCGTTATATTATACAATATATCAAACGACATATATCCTACTTTCCTTTCTATAAATAATAATCGTTATACTATGTAAATATTTTTTACCCTTACCGCATATGTCCTACTTTCTTTTTTATAATAAATAATAGTTATTTCATTAAGATATCCCCTTAAAATACGACATATGTCACATATTTTTATAAAAAAATAAATGATAGTTATACTATCATTATCTTCCATCCCTACTCCCCATAATATGTAAATCCCCCCTAGAAGTATGGCGAAGGTATTGTCAAGTAAATTGTGTCTGATAAAAGGAGATATTTTGACAAAAATTCATAATCGCTGAAAATGATTAAAATAATATTACTTCTTATTCTTCCAGTAGGGATGCTTGAAATAATTCCAACAAAAATACCGCCATAACTTTATTTTTCAGCTATTTTAGAAAAGTGTCAAAAAATTTGAAGAAAATTAAAAAAATATTTTTAAAGATATGACTTAAATTACTTTAATCATTATTCTACTCAATTATCCTTGATACACTGAATTCAAAAAAGATATAACTTGTAAAGCTACCACTACTCTTTACCATATTATAGAGATTAAAATTAACTTCAAGATTAACCACAAGAGGGACAAACTTTGGATATACTTTAAAGGCTGTGCCTGCTATAAAAGCAGGTAGAATATGCATAAAATTTCTATCAAGAGTAAATTCTGTCTCTACATCGTTTAAAGAAATACCAGCATCAATATAAAATACCCAGAACATCTGCCATTCAAAATCTTTGCCAAAAGACTTATTTAAAAATTTAGACATATTTATAGTAAATAAAGGCAACCAGTATTCAATGTTTACTATTAAACCTGTATAACCACCAAAATAACTCACCCCCTTACCTCTCAAATAATTGCCAATAAAAAGATCATTCATTATCTTTTCCGTAATAGAATTATAAGTTGCAAAAAAAAGAACTCTCATTCTATATCTATGATCTTTATAAACTGGAAGATATAGTTTATACAATGCCTCAAAAATTGTCTTAAAATTATTCGTTGCTGGAATTGAACCAATTTTACTATCATAGGTAAATACTGGATCAGCGTATATATTAAAATTAAGTCTTATCTCATGAGAAGATTTTTTTAGATTATCTTCTGTGATTTGTTGTGCTTTAAGATAATTTTTATCAAATTCAAACTTTTTCTCAAAAGAAAAATTTATCTTATTTATATATATCTTATCATTGTATCCGTTATTATCCCAATATTTAGTGTAAGTTGCATCAAGATTTATCCTGAAAATAGCATCTATGATTTTAATATTATAATTAAAAGATAAAGATGGAGTTATATTTATTTCATTAAATGTAAAATCTATACTCTCCCACCTCGTTTTATAAGCAAAAGAGATAGATGGTGTCAATGAGATTAATTTATTATAAAAATAGAATGTCCATCCCACATAGGGAGATGTATATATCCCATTATTTGTAATATAGCCAGTATCTATTAATATAGCCCATATTCTCTCTTTATCAGCATCAGATAGATTTTCCAGTATTACATACTTGTTTTTATCTGTATCTCTTAAATATCTTGATGATAAAAAATTTTTATCATCTTCTTTTTCAATCTTATTTAATATACTATTCTCAAAAGTAGAATAATCAAACTCTTTTATTAAGATGTTATCATAGGATTTACCATCGCCGTACTGATTAAAACTATTCTTAAGAGCAAATTTAAAACCAGTAAACAATCTTGAGTCCGGTTTATCAAAAGGAACCTCAAAATATATCAGTCTTACTGGATTTAATAAAGCCTCTTTTGGAGATCTTGGGTTATTACCAAAACTGGATATATTTATCTCATTTTTGTTGTAATTTAAATCCTCTTTTGTCTTTGAATATAAATTTTTATACCCAATGCCAAATTCACTTTTTAAGATTCCATTTATCTTTTTAATTTTTACTTCAAATTCAAAAAAAGGATTTAAGAGAAATATATGATCCTGATCTTTTATACTTAAAAGATCATAGGGGAATTCTGTTGTTATTACATTGCCATAACCAAAACCTAAACTATAATTTAGATTGATATTATCTGGAATTTTCTGGTATATTTTAAAATATAGATTCTCTATACCACTCTCCCAGACATTATTATGCCATTCCTGTAGAGTCGCAAGATAATTAACAGTAGAGGTATATGTAGTAAAATCAAATGACATACTAATATTATCATTTAATTTTATTGGTTCATTTGTTCTTAAAAAAAGATTAAAATTCTCTTTTGCAAGATATTCAATCTGTCCCTCAATTGGCGTCTTATAACCATCTATATAAAAATGCCAGTATTTAAATTTAGCCTTAAATCCAGCAGAATTAGAATAAAATGGAAGAATAAATGCAAAAAGAGGCAATTTTTCACTTATATTAATCTTTATATTAACATAATTTTGCTTTTCTGAAGATATTTCTTCTATTATTTCATAGGCTTCTATTATATTATCTTTTTTTAGAATATTAAGATAATTTTCTACTTTTTCTCTATCCCATATATCATCTTTTTTTATAACAAGTTCCTTTTCTACTCTTTTTCTTGCAAATTTTAAGCCAATGAATTCAACACTTTCAACAAATAGATCCTTTTTTTCTTCTGAAAAAATTGCAAAAAAAGATAGAATGATTAAAAAAAAAGATAGTTTAATTTTCATTTATCTAATTTTTACCTCAATATCTTCTATTTTTTCAACTTCTTTCCAATCTTCAAGATTATCTTTTGTAATATCTTTTATCTCTACTTTTTTAAGAGAACTTTTTTCTATTAAAAAGCTAAGTTTATATTTTTGATCCTCTGATGAAAAATTAAGAATATTTGGCACATCTTTATTGTCATCATTTTTAGAATATTTAATTGACTCGAGTATAATTTTATCAAAAAATTGATTATTAATAGTAGCCTTTACAATCTTATAATCTGGATCAAGGTAAATCTCATATTTTGAAATATTATTCGTCAATGTAATGATATACTCCTTTTTTGTCCATTTAAAATCCATAAGCTGCATATCATCAGAATATGGAACGCATCCAGCAAATAGATAGGATATTTCAAAAGGATTAAAATTAATTCCCATTATCTTTGAATAATCTATCTCTTCAAGATTAAATCTAACAAACTCCTTTTTTGTATGATTTAATAATATCCCATTATTGTTATTAAATAGAATTTCTAAAATTGTTTTTCTAAGGATAGATATAGAAAATAGTGCCTTCTTTTCATTAAAAATCACATCTGTCTTAAAAGATATATATGCAGAAGGGACATCCTTAACACCGGTAACCTTAAAAGATCCAGAAAAAGAGGCGTATTCTATCTTTTGAGACTCCTTCATTAAATTTTTAAACATTATTTTTGAAGTAGTCTCCTTATTTGTAACAATTATAGTCTTGCAGGAGAATAAAAAAGATATAACAAATATAAATAATAAATTCTTTATTTTCATTTTTGAATGATAATTCCTTATTTAAATTAGTAATAATTGTATAATAAATACCATAAAATACAAAATTAGACAATTATTTTTGGAATTTATTTGCAAAATTGTTTTGTAATTTTAGAGATAAAAAAGAGTCTAAATATTCTAGTATCCTTACAGTAAACAATGACGATAAAAATATAAAAAGTTTTTATTCTCTTTTTGGATGCCGATTTATTTTTAGACAAAAATTTTCTAATTTTTTTCTAAAAGTTGTAAAGGATTTTCTCAAAAATTTTGTGATTAATAATTAGAAAACAATTTTTATTTCTGGAGGAAAAAGTATGGAAAAGTATGATTTTGTGTTAAATAAAACTTTATTAGAAAAAATTAAAAATTTAGCAAAAAAGAGATCTCTCTCACTTTCTTGTTTAATGAGAGAGATCTTTGAAAAGATTATACCAATTCTTGAAAAAAAGCATCTCAAAGAAAAAAGAAGAGAAAAAGAATATCCAATAGTCTGTGCAACGCATAGAGTAAGAGTATATCTTCCTAAAAAGCTATACAATCAATTAAAGTTAATTCATAGCCATCTAAATACATTCAGTATGGCTGTGCTTGTAAGAGAGATACTGGAGGAATACTTTTTTGGTTTGGAAATATTTGGAGAAAAAGAGTTTGAAGATAAAATTGAGAGGCTAAAAAGGAAACTTAATGAATTAAGAGAAAGGAAGGCTGTGGTTGTGAAAAAGGATAAGGGGAAGGTGATGCCGCCTGATATCCCCCGCCCTCCTCACCCCGACCAGTATTTCCTGCTTACTTTTGACTCAAAATTTCGGCTTTTAGAGATAAAATTCCTTTAAGAATTAATATTCTCTTTAAATTTCTAACCTTACTCTCAATTACACAAAATTTACCTCAGGATAAATCTATATTTTAAACTATTTATAAAATAAAATCGCACTTTTTTTAAAAAATAAAATAAAAATTTTTGTCAAACTAAAAAAAAATTGGTATAATTATCTATATTATATGTAAAATATAAATTGTGGGTGTAATGTAAAAAAAGTTTAACTTAATAATATTTAATTTTTTGACAAAATTAAAAATTTTTAATACTATTGGATTTAAAATTATTTAAAAAATATTTTTAAAATATAAGGAGATTTAAAAAAAATGAAATTTCTTGCAAAAATAATATTTTTAATAAGCACAATATTTTTACTCTTTTCTTGCTATACTCAAAAGATCGAGCTAAATGCAGACAGAAAAAGTGGTAAGATGACAATCGATTATTATATCAATAATGACTATTTTCAGATTATTTCTCTCATTGCATCTAATTTTCAATACGATAATGAAGACTATATAGATGTAATGATATTAATTGATGAAAACAAATTCAAAGAGAATTTTAAAAAATATGAAGGGATAACACTCGATTTTGTTTCAATAAAAAAGATTAAAGAAGGAGAATATAAAGGTAAAATAATAATATCATTTAAGGACTTTGAGAAGGCACTTGCTCTCTTACCAAAAGGGGTAAGTGGGCTTGAACTCATAAAGACTAAAGATGATATCACCATAAGTCAGACTGTCGATCTTGAAAAAATGGATCCAGATAATATATTTTTAGATTTTGTAAACCAGTTAAAAGATGATGATAAAGAATTTTATACACTATTAACAGAAACAGCAGTATTTAATTTTGAATTATATACAAAGACAAATATAAAGAAGACAGAAGGGATAAAGTTAGAAGGGGATGGAAAGATAGCAAAATATTCCTTTAAAATAAAAAATTTACTCGATAATAAAAATAAAGTATTAAAATTCAGCATCACTTTATAAATAAAATAAAGAGGCTATTATGAAATCTTTTGTATATTGTACTATTATTTTTCTTTTGCTTTCGTTAAGACTATATGCTGATGATATGAGTCAGTACGAAGAATTTTTCTATAAAGAGTATTCCAGTAATATAATAAGTGGGGCAAGAGAGAAGTTTGAATTTGAAAACGAGGAATATAAAAAATCTTTTGAAATTTCTTTTATAAAAGTGGATGTTAATCTATTTAATAATTATTCAAGAATTACAATAAACTATATTATAAGAAATAAGAGTAAAAATGAAATAAAATGTAATTTTCTCTATCCATTTATATACTCAAATGTTTTTAAAAAGATAGAAAAATCAGAAAAAGGTAAATTAATAGAGAACAGAACAGAAAATGTCGAAAAAAAATCTCTTTATAAAGACTTTAAAATTATAGAAAATGGGATTAAAAGAGATTATGAGATAAAATTTAGTAATATAGAAGAATCAAATATTCCCTATAGTATTGGAAATGAAAGAAAACTTTTTAATGATACTACACTTTTTTCTGAAAAAGTTATCTCTTTTATACATAAGTATGGTTTTTTCTCAATAGATCTTAAATTTAAAAGTAAAGAAAGAAAAATTCTTACAGTAATCTATAATGTAGATCATTATAATAATAATATAAAAACAAATTTTGAATATAGTAATTCAATGGAAGACCCTGCATTAAGATATATGTTTAAAAAAGTTGATGACACAATTCAATTACTAAGTGACTATATATTTTATTTTATCTTAAAACCTCAATATAGTGAACAAGTTATAATTCCTAAAAAAGTCTTTATAAAACTAAGACCATATCTGATAAATAATAATCATTTAAAGATTTTGCCAAGTAAATATAAATGGAAAGGTAGTGATATTATTTTTAGTTATAGTAATCCAAAATTTAAAGATTATGATAATATATATATTAGTATTTTACCATTAAATTCAAAAAATTCAATACCTTCTTTCTACTTTAAGTCCTCCCTTGAAAAAATTAAACGAGATAAAGGGGAATTCTTTCTTTTAAAGAAGAATGAAGACTTAATATTTGAATATATTGAGGACAATAATCTTTCATTTTTATACCAAAAAGATAATAATAAAATAGGGATAACAGAGATAAGAATTTTACCTAAAATTTTTACACTAAAAAAATCAATAAAAGATACAAATCTTCCTCTTGAGTTTGAGATATCATTTTCGGATAATAAAGATTTTAAGGATGCTACGACCATAACAAAAAAATTCTCTTATAAAGAGTTTTACACTTTATTAAATAAAAAAAGATATCTTACACTATTTAAAGGAGAAAGAATTTTTTGTAAATTTATAAAGTTAAGAGTGATAAGAACATTCTTTAAAGAGGATGAGATACAAAATGAGAATAATGATATCCAAATTAATGATATTGAATTCATAAATTAAATTGTTTTTGCAATAAAAAGATTATATCCTTTTTCTTTAAGATAATAGTATCCTTTATTTAGATGTAAAAAACTTTCATAAATTCCAACCATTGTGGAACCAGAGCCAGACATAAATGATTGTATGGCTCCAGAATTAATAATATCTTCTTTTATATTATTGAATTCAGGATATTTTTTAAATATTACACTCTCGAATTTGTTATAGATATTATGGGCTATTAATTTAATATCGCCATCTATAAAACCATTAACAATATTTTTAAACATCATTGCCTCTTTTTTTGTTTCGCCTACCAGCATAGCCTCATCAAGCATTTTGTATGCATCAGGTGTAGATATCTTTATCTCTGGAACAATCAGTATCATGGGGATATCTATTTTATTTTTTATTTTTATTCTTTTTGTTATATTTCCTACTCCAAAAACAGTTTGAATTCCACCTTTTATAAAAAAAGGTACATCAGAGCCTATCTCAGCAGCAATTTTTTCCAATTTGTCTTCTTTAAAATTAGTACTCCACCACCAGTTTAATATTTTTAAGACAGAACCGGCATTTGATGAACCACCTCCAAGTCCACCACCAATAGGGATATTTTTTTTTAGGTAAAAATCAACCCCAAAAGGAACTTTTTTTATATTTTCAATAAATTTATTAGCAGCACGGACAAGAAGATTATCTTTTGGTAAAGTATTACTCTTATCAAATACTCTGATTTCATTATCTGAAAAATTTTTTTTAGCAGTTATTATATCAGAAAAATTAATCTCTCCAAAAACACTTTTAATTTTATGATATGAATTTTTATAAGTGTCTATCACATTTAAAAAAAAGTTAACTTTTGCATAACTATTAACTATAATAGTCTCTACTATATTTTTAAAACTATTCATATATTTTAAATTTTTTATATTTAAAATTTTTAAATTTTCCAAATTCCAAAGATATCTCAATGTTTTTATATAAAACTATACTATTTTATTTTTAGCGAATTTTTTTTAACTTTTTTTCTAAAAGTTGTAAAGGATTTTCTTAAAAATTTTGTGATTAATATATAGAAATATTTTTTTATGGAGGATTGTGTATGAATACAAAATTAAATTACAAAAAAGATCATGAACTACATTTTGTAG
>ERZ795060.3898-NODE-3898-length-13199-cov-4.922018_pt1 | contig 13199 bp, 10 predicted proteins | sample MGYA00375144_ERZ795060 | MGnify/ENA primary metagenome ERZ795060 (study PRJEB30189, sample SAMN05720157) | activated sludge metagenome | isolation source: anaerobic digester from wastewater treatment plant | place: Japan | collected 2015-05-15 ... | reverse complement strand
CACGCCGGCGCCGACCAGGGCGGCCACGTCGCGCGGCCAGTTGGTCAGCAGGAACACCCCCATCAGCGCCGTGGCCACGGCCAGGCCCTTGGCGGTCTGCCAGGCGTCCAGCGGTGGGTCGGCAGTGGCCAGGCCTGGCCTGGGCACGCCAGCGGCCGCGCGGGCACCGGGGCCCCAGGCCAGCCAGGCCCAGAGCAGCACCAAGCTGGCCAGCACCGGCGGCAGGGCCTGGCGCAGATAGGCCGGAAACGACAGCTGCATCACCGAGCCGATCAGCATGTTCTGCGGGTTGCCGATCAGCGTGGCCGCCGAGCCGATGTTGGCGGCGCAGGCCAGGCCGATCAGGAAGGGCAGCGGGTTCAGCCCGCGCTGCAGGCTGGCGCGCGCCACCACCGGCGTCATCGCCAGGCACACGACGTCGTTGGAGAACACCGCCGACAGCGCGCCGGCCACCGCGATCAGCACCGCCAGCAAGGCGCTGCGCGGCAGCGGCAGCGCCGCCACGCGCCGCGTCACCGCGGTATAGAAACCGCCCAGGCTCATCTGCGCCGACACCACCATGAAGGCGAACAGCAGCACGATGGTCGGCAGGTCGACCGCGCGCGCCGCGTCCTCGACCGATTCGCCGGTGACGGCGATGACCGCGATCGCCCCCAGCAGCGCCACGCCCGAGCGGTCGAGCTTGAGCCGCGGCAGCCCGCCGAGGAACATGCCGAGGTAGACCACCGCGAATACCGCGATCACGCCCCAGTCGGCGGCATCGTGGCCCAGCAGCTCGAGTTCGGGCAGCGCGGGCAGCGGCGGCAGCGGAAGCACCATGGCCGGCCTTCAGGGCGCGCTGCAAAGGCAGTGCAGCACCAGCGCATAGGGCTGGCGCTGCAGCGTCGACGCGGCCAGCCAGGCCAGGTCGTGCTGCAGCGGCGCCGCGCCGGGCAGGACCGCGCCGCCCAGCCAGCCGCCCCAGCGCGATGCCAGCTGCTGCGCCAGCTGGCGCGCCGCGCCTTCGAAGACGGTGCCGCCGAACAGTTCGACCAGCCGCTGCAGCCGCCCCGGCTCGCGTTCCAGGTAGGTGACGCGGAACTCGCCGCTGTCGGCGCCGGCCAGCTTGCCGCGCTGCGCCGCGGCGCGCAGCGCATCGGCGTAGCTGCCCAGGCGGTCGACCAGGCCGTGCTGCAGCGCCTGCGCGCCGCTCCACACGCGGCCCTGCGCCACCGCGTCGATCTGCGCCGGCGTTTGCCGGCGCGCCGCCGCCGCCTTGGCGACGAACTGCGCGTACAGGTGGTCGACGCTGCTTTGCAGCAGCGCGGCAAGGCGCGGGTCCAGCGCGCGGCGCGGGTCGTAGGCGCCGCCCAGCCAGGTGGTGCCGACGCCGGCGGTGTGCACGCCCAGCTTGGCGAGCCCTTGTTCGGCGCTGGGCAGCAGCGTGAACACGCCGATCGAGCCGGTGATCGTCGCCGCATCGGCGATCACCTCGTCGGCGGCGGTCGCGATCCAGTAGCCGCCCGAGGCGGCGACGTCGCCCATCGACACCACCACCGGCTTGCCGGCGGCGCGCGTCAGCTCGAGTTCCTGGCGGATCAGCTCGGCGCCGAAGGCGCTGCCGCCGGGCGAGGCCACGCGCAGCACCAGCGCCTTGACCTGATCGTCCTCGCGCGCCTGGCGGATCAGCGCCGCGGTGGACAGCCCGCCGATGCGCCCGGGCGGCGCCTCGCCATCGCCGATCTCGCCTTCGGCCACCACCACCGCCAGCGCCTCGCCGCCGTGCCGCGGCTTCAGCCGTGCCAGATAGTCTTCGAAGCCCACCTGGCGGAAGCTCTTGGCCGCGTCGTCGCGCGCGCCGCGTTCGATCAGCAGCGCGCGCATCTGCTCGCGCGTCTTCAGCGCATCGACCAGCCCGCCCTGCAGCGCCAGCCGCGCCAGGTCGCCGTCCACCGCCGCAAGGCTTTGCGGCAGCGCGTCGATGGCGCGCATCAGGCTGCCGGCGTCCAGGCCGCGCGCTTGCTCCACCGCGTCGGTGTAGTTGCGCCACAGCGCGTGCAGCAGCTGGGCGTCGGCCTCGGCGGCGGCGGGCGAGGGACCGTTTTCGGTGAAGGGCTCGGCCGCGCTCTTGTAGCGGCCCACGCGCAGCAGGTGCACCTTCACGCCCAGCTTGTCCAGCGCGTCGCGGTAGTAGCTGCGGTAGCGGCCCAGGCCTTCGAGCTGCACCATGCCCATCGGGTGCAGCCACACCTCGCCGGCGGCGCTGGCCACCAGGTACTGGCGCTGGTCGAAGCGCGAGCCCCAGGCGACCACCGGCTTGCCCGCGGCCTTGACGCGCTGCAGCGCGGCGGCGACCTCGCGCAGCGAGGCCAGCCCCGCGCCCTGGAAATCGTCCAGCAGCAGCAGCACCTGGCCGATCTGCGCGTCCTTGGCGGCGGCATCCAGCACCTGCAGCACGTCGCGCAGTTGCACCTGCTGCAGCGCGTCGCCGCGCGCACGGTCCAGCGCGACGTCACGCCAGTTGCCGCTGGCCTGCTCGACCAGCGCGCCGCGCAGCTGCAGCACCAGCACCGTCTTGTCGTGCAGCGCCGCCGGCCCGCTGGTGGCGAAGGCCCAGGCCAGCGCGCCCAGCAGCGCCAGGAACAACAGGTTCAGCAGCAGCCGGCGCGTGCCGTCGACCAGCCGCCACAGGCGGCGCACGCTGCGCAGCAGCACACCGGGGCGGGCGGCACTCGACGCCGTACGGGCAGTAGGGGCAGGCATGCGCTCTCCGTGCGGCAGCAAGGGGCCACAGCATAGGGGCAGCCGAGCGGCGCGCTGGCCTGGGGCGGCAGCGGCGCCGTCGCCGTCGCCGTCGCCGTCGCCGCGCAGACTTTGCGCGCACCGTGCACCGGCACGCTCACAGGCTCATGCGTCAACGCCGGGCCGCTCCCAAGTTGACTCATCCCCTCGGGGAGCCTGGCGCGAAGCGACAGGTCTGGGGGCGCTCTCAGATCGCCATCGGGTCCACGTCGACGGCCCAGCGCAGCACGCCGCGGTGGCGCGGCTTGAGCGCCTGCAACTGCGGCAGCCACGCGGCCAGCAGCCGCTGCAATGCGGCGCGCGACGCCGATTCGGCCAGCATCTGCAGCCGCTCGACGCCGGCCACGCGCGCCAACGACGGCGGCACTGCCGGGTACAGCCGCACGCCGAGTTCGTGCGCCAGCGGCGCGGCCAGCGCGGCGGCGGCGTCGACGAAGGCCTGGGCCGCCTCGGCCGCGCGCGCCTCGGCGCGCAGCAGCGCCAGGTGGCTGAACGGCGGCAGCGAGGCGGCGCGGCGCTCGGCCAGCTGCGCCCGGGCGAAGGCGTCGAAGTCGTGCGCCGCCAGCGCGGCGTACAGCGCGTGCCGCGGATGCCAGGTCTGCACCCACATCTGGCTGCGCGCCGCGTGCTCGGCGTCGCGCCCGGCGCGGCCCGCCGCCTGCATCAGCAATGCGAACAAGCGCTCGGCGGCGCGGAAGTCGCTGGCGAACAGCGCCGCGTCGGGGTCGACCGCCGCCACCAGCGTGACGCCGCGAAAGTCGTGGCCCTTGGCGATCATCTGCGTGCCCACCAGCACGTCGACCTCGCCGGCGTGCACCGCCGTCAAGCGCGCCTGCAGCGCGCCCTTGGCGCGCGTGCTGTCGGCGTCGATGCGCGCCACTCGCGCGCCGGGCAACGCCAGCCGGATCTGCTCTTCGAGCTTTTCGGTGCCGCGGCCCAGCGGCGCGATGTCCAGGTTGCCGCATTCGGGGCACGCGCGCGGCACGCGCTCGGCGCAGCCGCAGTGGTGGCAGCGCAGCGTGCGGTCGGCCTTGTGGAACACGCGCCAGGCGCTGCAGTGCGCGCAGCCGCTCTTCCAGCCGCAGGCGCCGCAGAACAGCACCGGCGCATAGCCGCGGCGGTTCAGCAGCAGCAGGCTTTGCTCACCGCGCTCGATGCGTTGTTGCAGCGCGTGCTGCAGCGCCGGCGCCAGCGCCGGCAGCGCGCCGCCGGCGCCGCGCGGCACGCCGTTCATGTCGAGCAGCCGCACCGCCGGCAGCACGCCGCCGCCGATGCGCTGCGCCAGCACCAGCCGGCGGTAACGGCCGCTTTGCGCGTGCGCCCAGCTCTCCAGCGACGGCGTGGCCGAGCCCAGCAGCACCGGCAGCGCCTGCGCGCGGGCGCGGTACACCGCCAGGTCGCGCGCCGAGTAGCGCGCACCCTCCTGCTGCTTGAACGAGGGGTCGTGCTCCTCGTCGACGACGATCAGCCCCAGCCGCGGCAGCGAGGCGAACACCGCCAGCCGCGTGCCCAGCACCAGGTCGGCTTCGCCCAGGTGCGCCAGCAGCCAGTGGCGCAGCCGCTGCGCCGGCGTCAGCGCGCTGTGCAGCGACACCAGCCGGTGGCCGGCGAAGCGCTCGGCCAAACGCGCCTCGAGTTGCGGCGTCAGGTTGATCTCGGGCACCAGCACCAGCACCTGCCGCCGCTGCGCCAGCGCCTGCGCGGCGCAGCGCAGGTAGACCTCGGTCTTGCCGCTGCCGGTGACACCTTGCAGCAGCGTCGGGCGCAACGACGCTTCGGGCAGCGCCAGTTGCTGCAGCGCGCGCGCCTGCTCGTCGCTGAGTGCGGGCATCACCGCTGCGGCCGCGGGCGGCGCGTGCGCGCTCGGCGCCGCCCGGCGCAGCCGCTCGAGCCGGCGCGCCAACGGCGCATCGTCGAGCTTGCGCAATTCGGGCGGCAGCACCGACAGCGCGACCTCGCCCAGGCTGCGCTGGTAGTAGCCGGCACTGAACTCGACCAACTGCCGCCACGCCGGCCCCAGCGGCGGCAGGCTGCCCAGCGCCGCATCGATCGCTCGCAGCTGCGCTTCGGGCGGCGCCTGGCCGATGCGGCGGTGCCAGACCACGCCGGCCACGCTGCGCCGGCCCAGCGGCACGCGCACCAAGGTGCCCGCCGGCAGCACACCGGCGCTGCGGTAGTCGAGGGTGGCCGCCAGCGCCGCGTGTTGCGGCGCGGCGACAACCACTGGCAACACGGCCGAATCGCTCACCTTCGCACCGGCCGCGTTTGCGCGAGAAAGCTCGAGTTGAACCGAGAGATGGGCGCTAACCCGATGATTGGAAAGCCCTTTCTCCGCTGTCCACATCTGCTGTGAATAACTTTGTGGGCAAGCTGCTGCCGGATCCGCCAAGCTCTTGATTTGACGAGGGCCCGGCTTCCCTGCCCCATTTCGCAGCAGTGCTGCGAAGTCATGTAAATCAACGACTTAGCCCTCATCGGGAAAAATCCCGATGGCTTACCGGCCGAGATGCAACGCAGGGCGGTTTCTGGGGATAAGTCAAGCCCTGAGCACTCACTTACCGGCTCGCAGGCGCGCTTTGGCGTCGCGCACGGCGCGCCTCACGGCAATGCCGGTGCGCGGCGGCCGCGTTGCTGCCGCGAATGGCCATGCACGGCTTCGACCAAGGCCGCCACATGCTCGGGCGGGGTGTGCTGGCTGATGCCGTGCCCGAGGTTGAAGACGTGGCCATCCCAGCCGCCGTCGGCGCGCTGCGGCGGCCCGAAGGCGTCGAGCACGGCGACGGCCTGCGCCCGCACCGCCTCGGGCGGCGCGAACAGCACCGCCGGGTCGAGGTTGCCCTGCAGCGCCACGCGCCCACCGACCGCGGCGCGCGCCGCGCCCAGATTCACGGTCCAGTCCAGCCCCACCACGTCGGCGCCGCAGTCGGCGATGGCCTGCAGCCACGGCCCGCCGCCCTTGGTGAAGACGATGCGCGGCACGCGCCGGCCTTCGTTTTCGGTCGTCAGCTGCGCCAGCACCTGGCGCGTGTAGTGCAGGCTGAAGCGCTGGAACGCGCCATCGGCGAGCACGCCGCCCCACGAGTCGAAGATCATCACCGCCTGCGCGCCGGCGGCGATCTGCGCGTTCAGGTAGGCCGCCACCGAGCGCGCGTTGATCTCGAGGATGCGCTGCAGCAGGTCGGGCCGCGCGTACAGCATGGTCTTGACCAGACGGTAGTCGTCGCTGCCGCCGCCTTCGACCATGTAACACGCCAGCGTCCACGGGCTGCCCGAAAAGCCGATCAGCGGCACGCGCGCCACCCGGCGCCCCTGCGCGTCGGTCGTGTGCAGCGCCTGGCGGATCGCCGCCACGGCGTCGAACACGTAGCGCAGCCGGTCCATGTCCGGCACCGCCAGCCGCGCCACGGCGGCCTCGTCGCGCAGCGGGTGGGCAAAGCGCGGGCCTTCGCCTTCGGCAAAGGACAAGCCCAGCCCCATCGCGTCGGGCACGGTCAGGATGTCGGAAAACAGGATCGCCGCATCCAGCGCGTAACGGTCCAGCGGCTGCAGCGTGACTTCGGTGGCGTACTGCGGATTCGTCGCCAGCCCCATGAAGCTGCCGGCGCGCTCGCGCGTGGCTTTGTATTCGGGCAGATAGCGCCCGGCCTGGCGCATCAGCCACAGCGGCGTGTACTCGGTGGGCTGGCGCAGGCAGGCGCGCAGGAAGGTGTCGTTTTCCAGCAGGGGCGGTGGCGTGGGCATGGGCGGGATTATCGGCGGCGCCCCGCGCCGCACCTTGAACGGCGGCACACGCCGGGGCCGCTTCGCCCGCGGCACTCACCAGCGGCGCGGCGGCGCGCTCACCTGCGGCAGCGGCGCGCCGGCCAGCCAGGCGTCCAGCCAGGCGCCGCGATCGGCGGCGTGCGCCGCCTGCCACAGCAGATCCGGCGCGAGCACCCGCGTCGCCGGTGCCGCCAGCGGCAAGCGCCACAGCAACTCCACCGCCAACTCGGCCAGGCGCTGCGCGCGCAGCGGCTGCTCGCGCTGCGGCACCATCCACGCCAGCTGATCCAGCCACGCCGCGGCCGCGCGGCGCGCCAGGCCCGCGGCGCGCACGCCGGGCGCGGCCTGCGCGGCGCGCACGAACAGCAGTTGCTCGAAGCCCAGCGCGGCCACCTGCGCTTCGTCCAGCGATGCCAGCCCGCACTTCAGCGCCTGCGGCAACAGCGCGGGCGCGTGCGGCACCAGCACCAGCAGCCGGCGCACGCCGCCGGCGCGCAACGGCGCCGCAAACTCGGGCAGCTGCGCTGGTTGCGGCTGCACGAAGGCGTCGTCGCGGCCGTTGTTGCGCCGCGCACGCTCGAAGACCACGACCGCGCTGTCGGCACGCAGCGGCCGCCCCAGCGAGGCCTGCGGCAGCGGCTCGAAGCCGCGCAGCGCCGAGGCCACGTCCCTGGCCACCAGCGCCTGCACGCGCTCGAAGCGGCCGCAGCCCAGCGCGCGCGCCAGCAGCGCCGCGCCGAGCACGCCGCCGCCGCCGACCACCAGCAGCGTCGATGCACGCTGCTGCAGCGCCCGCGGCGCGGCGCTCGCCCCGCGCAGGGCCTGCGCCAGCTTGTCCATGGCCGCACTGTACGCAGCCCAGCGCGCTGCACGCAGTAGCATGCGCGGTCGATCACCACACACAGAGGCAGCATGAACACGGGTCGCCGCATGGCTGGGTTGCTCGCGCTGCTGGCATCGTTGATGCTGGGCGGCTGCGGCTACAACGACTTCCAGCGCCTGGACGAGCAGGTCAAGGCGTCGTGGGCCGAGGTGCTGAACCAGTACCAGCGCCGCGCCGACCTGATCCCCAACATCGTCGCCACGGTCAAGGGCGAAGCCAACTTCGAGCAGGAGACGCTGACGAAGGTGATCGAAGCGCGCGCCAAGGCCACCAGCATCCAGGCCACGCCGGAACTGATCAACAACCCCGAGGCCTTCCAGAAGTTCCAGGCCGCGCAGGGCGAACTGGGCAGCGCGCTGAGCCGGCTGATGGTGACGGTGGAGCGCTACCCCGACCTGAAGGCCAACCAGGCCTTCCAGGACCTGCGCGTGCAGCTCGAAGGCACCGAGAACCGCATCACCGTGGCGCGCAACCGCTACATCAAGGCGGTGAACGACTTCAACGTGCTGGCGCGCAGCTTCCCCACCAACCTGACGGCGATGGTCTTCAGCTATCCGGTCAAGCCGAACTTCACGGTGCAAAACGAGGCCGCGATCAGCGTGCCGCCGAGCGTGAGCTTCGACAAGCCCGCGCCCGCGAAGTGAAGCGCCTCTGAGAGCCGGCCATGCGGTTGCTGCTCGCGGCCTGGCTGCTGGCAGCGCTTGTGCCGGCCTGGGCGCAGGAGCTGCTGCCGGTGCCCGCGCTGACGGCGCGGGTGATCGACCAGACCGGCACGCTGGATGCGGCGCAGCGCGGCGCGCTGCAAGCCAAGCTCGCCGCCTTCGAGCAGGCCCAGGGCACGCAGATGGTGGTGCTGATGGTGGCCACGACCGCGCCCGAGGACATCGCCGCCTACGCCTTTCGCGTCGCCGACCAATGGAAGATCGGCCGGCGCGAGGTCGGCGACGGCATATTGATCGTCGTCGCCAAGAACGACCGGCGCGTGCGCATCGAGGTGGCCAAGGCGCTGGAGGGCGCGGTGCCCGACCTGGCGGCGCGGCAGATCATCGACCGCGCGATCGGCCCGGCCTTTCGTTCCGGCAACTTCGCCGGCGGCCTGGACGCCGGCATCGACGCGCTGATGGCGCGCATCAAGGGCGAGGGCCTGCCCGCGCCGCAGGCCCGCACGCCCAGCGGGCCGCAGGACGGCTCGCTGCAGGAGCTGCTGCTGTTCTTCTTCGTCGCCGTGCCGGTGATCGGCGGCATCCTCGGCAAGCTGCTGGGCCGTCGGCTGGGCGCGCTGCTCACCGCCGGCGGCGCCGGCGTGGCCGCGTGGATCGCCAGCGCCAGCGTGCTGATCGCCGCCGCCGCCGCGCTGGTCACGCTGCTGGTGGTGGGGGTGCTGGGCATCGGTGCACTGACACGCGGCCTGGGCCGCGGCGCGCGGCACCGCGGCGGACCGGTGATCTGGGGCGGCGGCGGGGGCTTCGGCCACGGCGGCGGCTTCGGCGGGGGCGGCGGCTTCGGTGGCGGGGGCGGCTTCGGCTCCGGCGGCGGCGGTGATTTCGGCGGCGGCGGCGCGTCGGGGGATTGGTGATGCACCGGCTGTTGCGCATCCTGCGGCACCGTTGGTTCGACGAGACCGACGCGGCACGCGCGCTCGACGCAGCCGCGCTGCAGCGGCTGGCCGAGCGCGTGCACGCCAGCGAGCAAGGCCACAGCGGCGAGATCCGGCTGTGTGTCGAAGCCGGGCTGCCGCTGTCCTACCTGTGGCGCCACGCCGCGCCGCGCGAACGCGCGCTGGCGATGTTCGGCAAGCTGCGCGTGTGGGACACCGAGCACAACAACGGCGTGCTGATCTACCTGCTGCTGGCCGAACACGCGATCGAGATCGTCGCCGACCGCGGCTTGAGCCGGCAGGTGCCGCCCGAGCGCTGGCACGCTCTGGCGCAGGGCATGTCGACCGCGTTCAAGGCGGGCCGATTCGAAGACGGGCTGACGGCAGCCATCGCTGCGGTCGACAGGCTGCTCGTGCAGCACTTCGCGCTGGCCGAAGGCGCGGCCAATCCGAACGAACTGCCGGACAGCCCCTTCGTCGGTTGATCGAACGCCCTCGCGCGGCGCTTCAGCGGCCCGTCGCAGCACCCGCGCTTCGGCGGGCCGCGCTCACGCCGCGCCTGCCCGGCCGGCCGACCGTGCGCTACTTCTTGCGGAACTTGCGCAGCGCGGCGATCTGCGCGGCCATCGCCGCGAACTCGCCCTGCGCCTTGGCGAAGTCGATGTCGCTGGCGGCGTTCTTCATCGCATCTTCGGCCTGCTTGCGCGCCTCTTCGGCCTTGGCCTCGTCGAGGTCGCGGCCGCGGATCGCGGTGTCGGCCAGCACGGTGACCGTGCCCGGCTGCACCTCGAGGATGCCGCCGGCGACGAAGACGAATTCCTCCTCGTCGTTGTCGGCGCGGATGATGCGCACCGCGCCGGGCTTGATGCGCGTGATCAGCGGCGTGTGGCGCGGGTAGATGCCGAGCTCGCCCATCTCGCCGGGCAGGGCGACGAACTTCGCCTCGCCGGCGAAGATGCGCTCTTCGGCGGACACCACATCGACGTGCAGCGTGGCCATGTGTTTTCCTTGCTCGACCGCTTACTGGACCGTCTTGGCCTTGGCGATGGCCTCGTCGATGCTGCCGACCATGTAGAAGGCCTGCTCGGGCAGCGCGTCGCACTCGCCGTTGACGATCATCTTGAAGCCGCGGATGGTTTCCTTCAGCGGCACGTACTTGCCGGCCGTGCCGGTGAAGACCTCGGCCACGTGGAAGGGCTGGCTCAGGAAGCGCTGGATCTTGCGCGCGCGCGCTACCGCCAGCTTGTCCTCGGGCGCCAGTTCGTCCATGCCCAGGATGGCGATGATGTCGCGCAGCTCCTTGTAGCGCTGCAGCGTACCTTGCACCGCGCGTGCCACGGTGTAGTGCTCCTCGCCGACGACGTGCGGGTCGAGCTGGCGGCTGGTGGAGTCGAGCGGGTCGACCGCGGGGTAGATGCCCAGCGCGGCGATGTCGCGGCTCAGCACCACGGTGGAGTCCAGGTGCGCGAAGGTGGTGGCCGGCGACGGGTCGGTCAGGTCGTCCGCCGGCACGTACACCGCCTGGATCGAGGTGATCGAGCCGACCTTCGTGGACGTGATGCGCTCCTGCAGCCGGCCCATTTCTTCGGCCAGCGTCGGCTGGTAACCCACCGCCGACGGCATGCGGCCCAGCAGCGCCGAGACCTCGGTGCCGGCCAGCGTGTAGCGGTAGATGTTGTCGACGAAGAACAGCACGTCGCGGCCCTCGTCGCGGAAGGACTCGGCGATCGTCAGGCCCGTGAGCGCCACGCGCAGGCGGTTGCCCGGCGGCTCGTTCATCTGGCCGTAGACCATCGCCACCTTGGATTCGGCGAGGTTGTCGCTGACCACGACCTTGGACTCCATCATCTCGTGATAGAAGTCGTTGCCCTCGCGCGTGCGCTCGCCCACGCCGGCAAACACCGACAGGCCCGAGTGCGCCTTGGCGATGTTGTTGATCAGCTCCATCATGTTCACGGTCTTGCCGACGCCGGCGCCGCCGAACAGGCCGACCTTGCCGCCCTTGGCGAAGGGGCACACCAGGTCGATCACCTTGATGCCGGTCTCCAGCAGATCCTGCGACGGGCTGAGTTCGTCGTAGGCCGGCGGGCGGCGGTGGATCGGCGCGGTGAGTTCCTGGCCGACGGGGCCGCGCTCGTCGATCGGGTTGCCGAGCACGTCCATGATGCGGCCCAGCGTGGCGCGGCCCACCGGCACGGTGATCGCCTTGCCGGTGTTGCTGACCTCCAGGCCGCGGCGCAGGCCGTCGGACGAGCCCAGCGCGATGGTGCGCACAATGCCGTCGCCCAGCTGCTGCTGCACTTCCAGCGTCAGCGCGGTGCCTTCGAGCTTGAGCGCGTCGTACACCTTGGGCATCGCGTTGCGCGGGAACTCCACGTCGACCACCGCGCCGATGCACTGGACGATCTTGCCGGCCGCTTGAACTTCAGACATTTTTCGCTTCCTTCGAGATGCGTGATTCTTGGGCCGTCTAAACCGCCGCCGCGCCGGCAACGATTTCGGACAGTTCCTTGGTGATGGCCGCCTGGCGCGTCTTGTTGTAGACCAGCTTCAGCTCGGCGATGACGTTGCCGGCGTTGTCGGTGGCCGACTTCATCGCCACCATGCGCGCCGACTGCTCCGATGCCAGGTTCTCGGCCGTGGCCTGGTACACCAGCGCTTCGATGTAGCGCACCAGCAGGTCGTCGATCACCGCGGGCGCGTTGGGTTCGTAGATGTAGTCCCAGCTGCGCGAGCCGACTGCGCCCTCGGTGATCTGGTGTGCCGACAGCGGCAGCAGCTGCTCGACCACCGGCTCCTGCTTCATCGTATTGATGAAGCGCGTGTAGCACAGGTACACCGCGCCCAGCCGCCCTGCGGTGTAGGCATCGAGCAGCACCTTGACCGGGCCGACCAGCTTGTCCAGGTGCGGCTTGTCGCCCAGCTGCACCGCATGCGAGACGACCTTCGCGCCGATGCGGTTGAGGAAGCCTAAGCCCTTGTTGCCGATGGCCACCGCCTCGGCCTTCACGCCCTGCCCCTCCAGCTCCTTGAGCTTGGCGGTCACCATGCGCAGCACGTTGGTGTTCAGGCCGCCGCACAGGCCCTTGTCGGTGGTGACGACGATGAAGCCGGCGAGCTTGGCCTCGTCGTGCTTCAGCATGAACGGATGCTTGTACTCGGGCGTGGCCAACGACAGGTTGGCCGCCAGGCTGCGCACCTTTTCGGCGTAGGGCCGGGCCGAACGCATGCGCTCCTGCGCCTTGCGCATCTTGCTGGCGGCGACCATCTCCATGGCCTTGGTGATCTTCTTGGTGTTCTCGACGCTCGAGATCTTGCCGCGTATTTCCTTGCCGACTGCCATCGCTGCGACTCCTTGCTTCGGTCAGGGGCTCAGGCGAAGGACTTCTTGAAAGCTTCGATCGCGGCGCTCAGCTCGGCCTCGGATTCCTTGTCCAGCTGCTTGCTGTCGTCCAGCTTCTTCAGCAGCGCGGCATGGCTGGTCTTCAGGTGCGTGTGCAGGCCGTGCTCGAAGTCGAGCACCTTCTTCACGTCGAACTCGTCGAGGAAGCCCTTGTTCACCGCGAAGATCGACGCGGCCATCAGGCTGATCGGCAGCGGCGAGTACTGCGCCTGCTTCAGCAGCTCGGTGACGCGCGCGCCGCGGTCCAGCTGCTTCTTGGTCGCGGCATCCAGGTCGGAGGCGAACTGCGCGAAGGCCGCCAGTTCGCGGTACTGCGCCAGGTCGGTACGGATGCCGCCGGACAGGCCCTTGATCAGCTTGGTCTGCGCCGCCGAGCCGACGCGCGACACCGAAATACCGGCGTTGATGGCGGGGCGCACACCGGCGTTGAACAGGCTGGTCTCGAGGAAGATCTGGCCGTCGGTGATCGAGATCACGTTGGTCGGCACGAAGGCCGACACGTCGCCGGCCTGCGTTTCGATGATCGGCAGCGCGGTGAGCGAGCCGGTCTGGCCTTTGACGGCACCGTTGGTGAGCTTCTCGACGTAGTCGGCATTCACCCGGGCGGCACGCTCGAGCAGGCGCGAGTGGAGATAGAACACGTCGCCAGGGTAGGCTTCGCGGCCCGGCGGGCGGCGCAGCAGCAGCGACACCTGGCGATAGGCCCAGGCCTGCTTGGTCAGGTCGTCATAGATGATCAGCGCGTCCTGGCCGCGGTCGCGGAAGTACTCGCC
>ERZ795060.3894-NODE-3894-length-13206-cov-5.635693_pt1 | contig 13206 bp, 11 predicted proteins | sample MGYA00375144_ERZ795060 | MGnify/ENA primary metagenome ERZ795060 (study PRJEB30189, sample SAMN05720157) | activated sludge metagenome | isolation source: anaerobic digester from wastewater treatment plant | place: Japan | collected 2015-05-15 ... | reverse complement strand
TCGAGCGGGTCCTCCGTCCAGTGCTCCAGGTGCTCCCAGATCCGGTCGAGGTCGGCGCCGCGCAGCGGCCCGTCGAAGCCCTTGCGCGCGATCGTGCTCGGGGCGTTCGGCGGCGCGACCTCCCGGATCGCTTGCCGGACCGACTCCTCCACGAGGGCGCCGAGCGCCTCGAGCTCGCCTGCGGCGTCCTCGCCGCGCATCGCCCGGACGAGCACCCGGGCCTGGCCGCGGCGGATCTCGTCGGCGACGGCTGCGACGCCGGGGCCTATCACGGGGCGGGCCGGGGGATTGTTCCCGCGGTTGCCGCCCTGGTCGTTTATGAACGCGATCCGCGCGGCGTCCTCGTCCCGCCAGCCGACCCGGACCTCGCGGCGGTCGAGCGCGGACATCGCGCGAATGAGTTTGTCGAAGCGGGAGCGGCGCTCTACAGGCACAGGCGCAGCGTATCCGGCGCTTGACGCGGGGCGCGCGCCGCACTAGATTGCTCGGCGATGCGCAAGCTCCTACACCGCGTCGCGCCGTACGCGCGCCGAATCCGCGCCGTCGCCGACGTCGCAGGCCCCGCCCTCCACGTGCTCCTCTTCCTGCCGCGCCCGCGGTGGGCGAATCGGCTGCTCCTCGGCGCCTCCGCCGTCGCGTCGATCGCCGGCTGGGCGGCCGACGCCGCAGCCGGCGAGGAGGGCGACTGGCGGCTGCTGCCGCTCGGCCCGGCGGCCGACCTCGCGGCCGGGGCGGTGCTCCGGTCGGCGCGGCTGCTCGACCGGCGCGGCCTCGTCGCGTGGGTGCGGCTGCCCCCCGAGCTCGGCGGCTGCGACCTGATCGTTCGCCAGCGCGACCAGCGCGAGCCGCGCGAGGTCTTCGCGCGCGACGGCGAGGAGGTCCTCGCGCTCGAGGCGGTGCGCGCGCTCGCGTGGCGCGCGGTCGGCGGGCTGGCGCGCCTGTCGCTGCCGGGCGCGGTGGTCGCGGCCGGCGAGCACGCCCCGACGCGGCCCGGCCCCGCCGGCGCCGCCGGGGGCGTGCGGCTGGCGCTCTGGCCCGCGGAGGGCAGGGGGGCGACGGTCGTCCTCGCCGGGCCGCGCGGGTCGCAGCTCGTCGAGCTCGCGCGGGTCGCCGCGGCCATGGCGTCGGCGCACGATCCCGCGGCGGTCGGCGAGCAGTCGGCGCTGGCCGTCGCCGCCGGCGCGCGGGTCCTCGAGGTCCGCGGCGGGGCGGACCCGGCCGCGGTCGCCGAGGCGGTCGCCGCGCTGCAGCCGCGCCTCCTCCTCGCGGAGGTCGGCGCGGCCGACCACGGGGGCTCGGTCGCCGAGGTCGCGCGGCTCGCGGCGCAGGGGTCGCCGGGCTGCGCGGTCGCGCTGATCTGCCCGACCGTGGCCGACGCCGACTCCGTCGGCCTGCGGCCGGGCGACTCCGCTCTCACGGTCGACCCGGGCGACGCCGAAGAGGGCGCGCCGCTGGCCGAGCTCCTCGGGGTCGAGGGCGCGGATCCGGGCGCGGACCGTTGCTCCGTCGCGCTCGCCGCGGCGACCAGCGGCCGGAGCTTCGCCGCGCTGGCGGTCGCTCGCCGCGAGGCGGACGAGGCGGCGCGCCGCGGGCTACGGGTGGCCGGCGCGGCCGAGCGCGTGACCGGGTGGCCGCCGGGTTTCGCGGTGGACGCGCTGCGCCGCGTCGGCGACGCGAGCTCGGCCGAGGAGGTCGAGGAGATCCTCGAGACCGCCGAGGCGCTCGCGGACGCCGCGGTCTCCGACTGGCTGCTCGGCGCCGAGGAGGTCGAGCCGTCGCCGCAGGTCCATTGACCTAGTAGCGCGGGACCGGGCGCGGCGTGCGCACCGCGGGCAGCAGCGTCGCCAGCAGGCCCCGCAGCCGGCGCCCATAGGGGGTCGTGTCGTCGACGCCCGGGCCCGGCTGCACCTGGCCGACCGCCCAGGACTTCGACGCGGGGCCGAGGCTCACGTGGGATAGCGGGCCCTGTCCGCCGCCCTGCTCGGCCGCCACCTGGACGGCGAGGATATGCGCGGCGTGCAGCGCGACGATCGTCTCGTGCTCGGCCTCGCCCGAGATCGAGCCGTAGTGCAGCGCGGCCTCGTCGATCGCGCGCCCGATCGCAGCGTCGGAGAGCGCGTTGAATTGGCCGGTTAGGGAGGTGTCCTTGACGGCCTGGACGGTCGGAAGCGCCACGCGCGCAGCGTAGCGCTTGCGCGCGGCGCGCAGGGGCTTATCCTGCGCAGGTGCCGCCGAGCCCTGGAGCCTGCAAGCTGATCGCGCGCCTCGACCCCGAGGCGCTCCCGCGCCTCGCCGACCGGCGACCCTGGCGGCCGCCCGGCCTCGCGGAGGGCGCGCCCGAGGCCGAGGTCGTCCGCGCGCTCGCCGCGGCCTGGGGGACGCCGGCCTGGGTGCTCGCGCTCGCTGGTCGCGTCGCCGTCGAGCTCGGGATCGCCGAGCGCGCCGATGCGTGGATCGCGTGCGACCCGGCCTACCGGCCGGGCTCCGCCGTCGACCGCTTCTGCGCCCCAAGCGCGACGCGGCTCGCCGAGGGCGGGCTCGAGCAGGCGTGGCCGGGCCCGTGGTGGTGCAACCCGCCGTGGTCGGCGAGCGGCCGGTGGGCCGACAAGGCGCTCGCCGAGGCGGCCGCTGGGCGTCCAGGGGTATTCCTCGGGCCGGTCTCTAATGGGCGGTGGCACTCGCGGCTCGCGGCCGCAGCCGCCGCGGCCGCGGATATCAGCCCGCTCGCCTTCGACCCGTGCCCCGGGCTGCGCGACTTCGCGGTCGTGAATTGCCCGTATGGAGTGCGCCTGTATTTCCTCGCCGCCGGCCGCCGGCCGAGGGTCCGGCCGCGCCTCCTCGAGGGTGCCGAGCACCCGCAGGGCGTCGCCTGCGCGCTCTGGGCCGGGCCCTGCAGCGCTTGACGCGCGCTCGCGCGTGCGCATATTTTGCGCGTGCGACTTCTGCGCGCTCGCGTCTCCGCCGGCTGCCTCGAGATCCTCCGCCCCGCGGGCGCCCCGCGCGACCTCGCCGCCCTCGGGCGCGCGGCGGCTCGCGCCGGCCTCCGCCAGACCGACGAGGGCTGGCGGGCCCTCCGTCCCCAGGACCTCTTGGCCGCCGCCCCCGCGCTCCGCGAGGCCGGCTGGGACATCGCCCCCGACGAGGCGGCCGCCGCTACCCTGGCCGCCGCCGAGGAGGCGCAGGGCGAGGGGTGGCGCCCGCCGGGCTTCGCGCTCGTGCGCGAGGCGCTGCAGCGCAAGGGCCGGGACTTCCGCCCCTACCAGGTCGAGGGGGCGAGGTGGCTCGGCCGCGAGCGCGGCGCGATCCTGGCCGACTCGCCGGGGCTCGGAAAGACGATCCAGCTCCTCGCGCTCCTCGAGCCCGAGGTCGGCCGCGCGGTCGTGGTCGGACCGAAGAACGCGATCCCCGAGTGGACGGCGCAGGTGGGTGAGTACCGCCCGGACCTGCGCGCCGTCAAAGCCAAGGGGCGCGGCGGAATGCCGGCCCCGCAGCCGGGGGAGGTCTGCCTCGGGACGCTGGAGTCGCTCGCGCCGGCGCCGCCCGAGCTCGCGGGGGCGCTGCTCGCCTGCGACGAGGCGCACGCCCTGAAGGGCGATACCGCGCAGCGCGACCGCTTCTGCGCCTGGTCGAGGGCCGCGCTCGCCGCCGGCGGGCGCGTCGTCCTGCTCACCGGGACGCCGATCTTGAACGCCGACCCGACCGAGCTCTGGCGCATGCTCGACGCGGCGGGCCGGGCCGAGGACACCCTCGGGCCGCTGGCCGGCCTTCGAGCGCTGTTCGCGCACGAGGTCGAGGCGCTCGAGGTGCCCGACCGCTCGCCCCGGGCCAAGGCGGCGGTGCAGCGGATCCTCGACCAGCACGGCGCGCGCAGTTTCGCCCAGCTCCCGAAGGCGGAGCGCGATCGCGCGCTCGCGCTGTCCTACCGGCGCGTCGAGCGCGTGCGGTGGTCGGGCGACCACTCCCCTGAGGTCGGCGACCGCCTGCGGCGGGCGGTACTGCGCCGCACGAAAGAGCAGGTCGCGCGAGACCTGCCGCCGCTGCAGCGGGCCGACCGCGCCGCCCGGATCGCCCCAGGGGCGCTCGCCGAGCTGCAGGCGGCCGACGTCGCCCGGCGCCTGGCCGAGCGCCTCGCGGCGGCCGAGGACGCGTCGGAGCGCGGCGACGTCGAGGCCCTCGAAGCGCTCGCCGAATCGCCGGCGATCGCCACCGCGCGGCGGCTGCTGGCGAGTGCCAAGCTCCCCGCGCTCGGCGACCTGCTCGACGAGCTCGAGGCCGCGGGCGAGCCCGCGCTGGTCTTCTCTGCGCACGTGGACCCGCTGCTCCAGGTCGTCGCCGAGCGCGGCGAGGGATGGGGCGCGATCCACGGCGGCACCTCCGAGGAGGCTCGCGCCGAGCTGCGCGACCGCTTCCAGGCCGGGGACCTGCGCGGGCTCGCGCTATCGATCCGCGCGGCGTCGGAGGCGCTCACCTTGACGCGCTCGGCCTACGTCGTTTTTCTTGACCTAGACTGGGTCCCGGCCAAAAACGAGCAGGCAGAGGCCCGCGCGCACCGCCTCGGGCAGGCGCGGCCCGTGACCGTGCTGCGGCTCGTGGCCGACCACCCGGTCGACCGGCGGATCGCCGCGCTGCTGCGCGATAAGGGACAATTCCAGGCGCGCCTCCTCGCGGCGATGGAAGGTGAGTCCGGTCACGCGGCGGCAGCTTGACGGGGCGCCCGCCCCGCTGCACACTCCGAGCATGGCCGACCTGCTCACCGCCTCCACCCTCCTCGACGCTCTCACCGCTCACCTGCGCGACCGCCGCCCCGACTGGAGCGCGAAGCTGCACTCCTACCTCGCGGATACGCTCTGCCTGCTGTGCGACGGCGACGGCGCGACGGTCTCGGTCGCGGCCGACAAGCGCACCGGCCGCGCGGTCTCGGTCGAGGTCTCGCCGAGCGGCGGCGTGCGCCGCACCACCTATAAGGCGCTCGCCGACCTGCCGGCGCTCTGCGCCAAGATCGAGGAGCGCCTCGCCGAGGGCTTCGCCGGGCGGGTCGCGGCGCGCAAGGCGCTCGAGGAGCGCGAGGAGCGCGAGGCGCGGGTCGCCGCCCGCAAGGCGGAGCGCGAGGCCGAGTATCCGCGCGCGTTCGCGGCTGGCTGCCGCCACGAGTGGAATACGACCGTCCTGCAGGTCCCGGGCCGGCTGGCCGCGATCGCGCTCGCCGCCGTCGAGGCGCACCTGCGCCAGGAGGCGGCCCAAAAGGAAGCGGCCCCGCCGCCCGAAGGCGAGGGGGCCGCGCGCGGCGCCGAGGGCGCCGGGTGCTAGTTCTCGTAGGCGATCCGCATGGTGCGCGGCTCGTGAACGACCAGGCCGCCGGTGCTCTGCTCGACCAGGGCCTTCGTCTCGTTCACGACCGGCGGGTACACGGTCGTGCGCAGCGAGAAGCCGTGGACGATCTCGCACAGCATGGGGTCCTTGCGGTACAGGACCAGCGCGTTGCGCTGGGTGCCCGAGACCCGCAGGCCGCCCGAGTTGATCGCGGCCTCGGTCGCGTCCAAGCCCTTCGACTCGAGCGCGGTCGCCTCGTCGCTGCGCGGCTTGCACTCGCGCACCTGGTAGACGGAGGCGATCTGCGGGTTCAGCCGCATGATCATCTCCATGGACGTGACGTTGCTCGCGTTCGCGCTGTTGTAGACCTGCTGCGAGAGCTTCAGGAAGCTCTCGGGCGCGAGGGCGAGCGAGTCCGCCATCTTGTCCATCTGCGCGCCGACCGCGGTCTGCTGGTTTTGCACCAGGGTCGAGACGTTGTCGACGTTGGTCGTGGCGGTATTGCCCGCGAAGACCAGGTTTTCCGACGGGATCGCGAAGTCGCCCGTCGACCGGAACAGGCCCGGGATCTGGTTGGCCGGCTTGCCGAACGCCTCGATCGTGCTCACGCCGCGCTGCACCATGAGGGCCGCGCCGCGGAGCCGCCGCTGCCAGAGGTCGAAATTGAGCCCGCTGTTCGGATTCGCGCGCTGGATCTCTTGGAAGCGCCGGATCTCCTGGTCCGTGACCTTCGCGCCCGCGAAGATCCGGACGAGGCGGTGGAAGCGCTCGCCGCGGTTGATCGCGCTCATGGGCGCGGCCGAGACCGAGATATCGCCGCCGACCTGCGCGAGCTCCTCCGAGACCTCGTCGACGAAGGTCCGCAGCGAGTCCAGGTCGGTCCCGCCGACCGTGACCGGGAACGCGTCCTCGATCGTCGGGGTCGCGTAGATGACCTCGATCACTTTGTTGAGCGAAAGGACGGTCTCGAGCTGCAGGAAGAGGCTGTCCGCGTCGCGCTTGCGCCCCTTGAGATAGCCCTTGCGCCAGGCGTCGAGCTCGGAAACGAAGCGCTCGTCGGCGTCGCAGATCGCCTCGTACGACTCCAGCGCGCCGCTCTCGTACGCGTCGAGGATCTGCGACGCGGCGGGGCAGGCGCTATCCATGAGCCGGCGGATCTCCGAGGCGACGGCGACGTCGCGCATGAAGAGGTGTCGCGGCTGCGGCGCGCCGCCCGGGGCCGAGCGGCTATCGTAGATCTCGCGCACATGCTTGCGGCCGTCGCTGAGCTTGCCGGTGCGCGAGTCGCGGATCAGAGGGGCGGGATTGCCCGCGGCGTCGCGCACCCACGCGACGAAGCGCGGGGCCGGGCCGGGCGAGGAGGGGAGGATCGGGGCGGTCACTTTGGTAGGCTCCTGTGCGTGCGAGGGAAGTCTCATGCCGCGCCCCCGCCGTCGGCGGGGGCGGCGCGGCCGCTAGGCGACGGCGACCTCGGCGTAGGCCGCGTAGCCGGCCGGGGACGAGCGGACGAAAGTCACGCCCGGGACGGCCGCGGCGGTCGGCGCGACCGCGGTCGTGGTGTTCGTGATCGAGACCACGTCGGCGGTCGCCGGGCTGTAAGCCGTGACCGTGTGCGCGGAGGTGTCGAGGAAGGTGAGGATGATGTACGATTCCGCGCCCGACAGGTCGATCGAGGCGGTCGCGACCGCGGCGTGCTGCGCGCTCGCGTTCCACGCGTTGCGCAGGTCCGTGGCGGTCTGGTCGTCCGACGTATTCGAGGCGACCGAGAGCGTCGGCAGCGAGTCGACGATCAAGCCGACCGCGTCCGTGCTGTGGAAGACCACGTCGCCGCGCGTCACCTGCGACGCGCTGCCGCCGTCGTCGTTCCGCCACTTGCCCGCGTCCGCGCCGCTGTAGATCAGGTAGGCCGCGTCGCCCTTGCTGACCGACTCCGAGCTCGGCAGGAGCAGCTTGACGAAATCGCGCCGCTTCATCTCGAAGGTAAAGCCGGGCGCGATGCCCGCCGCCGGGTCGTACCCGTGGCCGGCGTAGTGCTGCGGGCTGTTGACGTGGATCATCGCGCCGACGACCCCGAGGCACTTGGCCGCCTCGGCCGCCGAGCTCGGCAGCTTGACCGCGAACAGCTCACCCGAGGCGGTGCTGGTCGAGGTGTCGCGCACGACCCCCATGCCCGGCTTGACGTAGTCGGGGTCGCTGGCTGCCGTGGTCGTCGAGATCGAGGTCACGGACGGTGGCAGCGACACCGTGCCGACGCCGGCGCCGCGGGCGGTGTGGGCGCCCAGCGGTCGCGGCCTGCGCATCGTGCGGGCCCTGGCGCACGAGTGGGGGGTTTCCGATGACAAGTTGGGGCGCACCGTGTGGGCCGCGCTCGGTGGACCGAGTCGCCGGCGCGCCACCTGAGGCGTGACAGAGTTGCCCCATGGGTAAGGCATCACGTCGTCAGCGCGGGGCCGGCGAGCCTCGCACCAAGGTCGCCCCGGCGCCCTATGTCGCGCGACCCTTCGAGGGTCTGGCGAACGAGCCCGAGTGGGTGGCGATCCGCGAGATCCTCCCGGCCGCCACGGCGACCATCCGGTTGCGGGACTCGGTCGGCGAAGGCCCGCGCGAGGTCACGGTCGCGACCGTGCTGCCGATGGCCTGGCCGGGGCTGCACCGTGCCGATGGTGCCGTCCTCGTCGGCACCCAGTCGGGTGCCTCGTCCGGTGACGCCTCCCGCGACCTGGCCGCGGCGATCCTGGCCACCCGCGCGCTCGAGCCCGGCAATCCGCTGCCGCAGCCGCCCGTGGTCACGGCCGAGACCCCGCGTCTGCAGGACATCGTCGAGGGGGACTTCGAGGTCACCGTGGAGGACGGCTTCGACTTCTGGGTCGGTGACGGCGAACTCGACGACGCGGCCCGCGAGTCCCTCGAGCGCGCCAACGAGTCGATCGTGCCGATGACCCGCCTCGCCGCCCTCCCGTCGGCCTACCACGTGAACTTCGGCGACCGGTCCTTCATCCGCGTCATCCTCGGCGATGACGAGGACCCGGCGACCGACGCCCTCGCCCGCCTCCACGCCTCCGGCGAGGACTCCCTCGGCGAGGGCACGCGCCTCCTCGGCGCCTTCCGGGCCTGTGGAGTTCTCGTGCCCGTCCTCGAGGTCGACGCTGCCGTCGAGCCGGCCGCCCACGAGTCCGCGCTCGCCGCCTGGGGTGAGCGGTATGCCGCGGCGCTGGCCTCCGCTGCCCCCCTCACTCCCGAGGAGCGGCGGGCCCGCAACGGGCTGCTCTCCCGACAGGTGACGTTGCGCTGATGGGCGTCGCCGCGATCATCCCCTGCAAGGACGAAGCCGACCGGATCGCGGCCACCGTCCGGGCGGTGCGCGGCATCGACGGCGTCGACCTCGTCGTCGTCGTCGACGACGGCTCGACCGACGAAACGGCGGCCCGGGCCCATGACGCCGGCGCCCATGTCGTCCGGCACGCCGAGAACTCGGGCAAGGCGGCGGCCCTCGACACGGGGGTGCGGTTCGCCCGGGCGCGGGCGGCGGGGGGCGTCGGATCGGCCATGGCCTGGCACTACCTCTTCGTCGACGGTGACCTCGAGGAGTCCGCGAGCGCGGTCGGGGTGCTCGTGCCCCCGGTGCTTTCGGGCGAGGCGGACATGACGATCGCGACGCTGCCCCCACAGAAGGTGTCCGGCGGTGGTCACGGCTTCGTCGTCCGCCTGGCGCGTGATGGTATCCGGGAACTCACCGGGTTCGAGGCCGCTCAGCCGCTGTCAGGCATGCGGTGCCTGTCCGATGCCGCCTTCGATGCCGCCAGTCCGCTCGCCCGCGGGTGGGGCGTCGAGGTCGGACTGACCGTCGATGTCGTGCGTGCCGGGCTGACGGTGCTGGAGGTCCCCTGCGAATTGCACCATCGCGTCACCGGCTCGGACTGGCGCGGCCAACTGCATCGAGCCAAGCAGTATCGCGACGTCCTTCGTGCGCTGCGAGCCCGCGGCCTCTCGCCGCGCACCATCGGTCGCGCCGCTCGCGGCTCCTGAGCGAGTCGGTGATGCAGCAGGGCACGCGGCGCCACCGGCTGCTCGTCGGCCTCTCCGTGGCCCTGATCCTCGTCGTCGCTCTCTCAGGCCCGAATGCGGCCAAACCTGACCTGCGCTCCGGTTGGCCGCTCGACGGCCTGCTGCCCTTCACCCTCTCGTCGGCGCTCGTCACCGGACTGCTCTGGGTCGCGTATGCCGTGGCCGCCGTCGCCATTGCCCTCGCCCTGTGGCGACCGGTCCCGGCGCTCGGTCGGCGGACCCCATGGGTTCTGGGCGGACTGGGCCTGCTTGCCGTCCTGGCGGCACCGATCGGGTCCGCTGATCACGTCAACTACGCGGCCTACGGCCGGATCCTCTGGCTCGGTGGGGACCCGTGGACGGCCTCGCCGGCGGACTTCGCCGGTGGCAGCGACCCGATCACGTCGGCGGTCGAGGAGCCGTGGCGGACCGAACCGAGTGTCTACGGCCCGCTCGCGACCTTGATCCAGGCGGGTGCGGCGGCCATCGGTGGCACGCACCTGCGGCTCGTCGTGCTCGCCTGGCAGGTCGTGGTTGTCGCCGCGTGGCTGCTGGTGCGGTGGTGTCTGCGCCGGCTCGTCGACGAGGAGAACGCCGGCCGGGTGGACGTGCTGTGGACGCTCAATCCTCTGGTCTTCGCCGTCGGTGTGCTGGGTGCCCATGTCGACGTCCTGGCGACCGCCCTGGTCCTGACCGCCTTCGTCGGGGTCGGTCGGAGTGCGGGACCGGCGGGGTCGCTGGTGGCCGGGGGGTTGGTCGCCGCCGCGACCTCCGTGAAATTCACGTATGCCGTGGCCCTGCTCGCGCTGCTCCTCGCGGGTCGGGGCGTTCGACGAGCGCTGTGGCTCCTCGCCGGCTGGGGTGCGGTCCTCGTGGTCCTGCATCTGTGGACGGGTGGACACGTCTATGACCAGGTCGGGCGCTCGCGGGGGGCGGTGAGTCTGGCCACCCCGTGGCGCCTGCTCCTGGAGTGGAGCTGGACCTCCTCGGTCGGGGTGAGCACGATGCGATCGATCATCACGGTGGCCGCGGGCGTCGCCATGATCGGCCTGGCCGTGCTCATCTGGCGGGCCACGCGACCGCTCGGGGGTCGCGAACCATTCGAGCGTCAGGGATCGCTGGGTCTGGCCCGACGGGCGGCCTGGATCACGCTCGTGCTCACCGCGGCCTACGGACTGCTCGCGCCCTACACCCTGCCGTGGTACGACCTCGTCGCCTGGGGGCTGCTGCCGCTCGTCGTCCCGTCGGTGCTCGACGGCATTCTGCTCGCGCGGTTGACGCTCATCGCGGTGGCCTATGTGCCGGGGCGGGTGATCGGGATGACCCCCGGTGTCGAGGCGCTCACCCTGGGGCTGCGGCGTGAGGTGACGCCCTGGCTGCAACTGGGCCTGTGGGTGGTCGCGGTCACGCTCCTGCTGCACACCACCCACCGTCGCGGGAGGATCAGCGACGACGGCGGTCCCGACGGGTGGGGGCACCCACCCGCGCCTCGTCGGCGAGCGCGCTGACCGCCACGGCCACGATGAGCGGCACCGCCACGGTGGCGCCGACGGCCGGGATGGCCGTGCCGGAGTCGTTGATGAGGAAGCCGATCGTCAGCGTGATGACGAGCGCCACGAGGCCGGCCCGCAACGTCGGCAGGGTCTGGAAGGAGCGCTGCAGGGCGCGCGACCCCCACGAGGTGGGGCGCGCCAGGACGTAGATGACGAAGAGGAGCGCCGCCGGGACGAGCAGGGTGAGTGGGGCGTTGCCGAGCAGGATGTCGAGGTTCTGCTTCCCCTTGCGGATCACGATGTCGAGGGCACCACCGTCGATGATCGACTGGATGAACCGGCCCAGGTGGGTGCGCTCGGTCGCGGGTCGCAGCCAGTCGAGGAAGGCAATGCCGAGGAAGAGCGCAGCACAGGACAGGGCCAGGATCAGGCCGCGTCGCCAGGTCATGGCGATGCCGAGGATGGACAGCACGAGGTAGGCGAAGCCGGGGATCGCCGCGGGCGGACCGCCACCATCGGCACCCCAGAAGGGCGCGCCGTCGACCAGGACGGTCCCGACGCCGATGAGGGCCACGATGATCGCCGCCAACGTGGGGCCGTGGGCGCGCACGAGGAGGGACGACAGGGCGGTCGCCAGGAGCAGGGCAGCGGTCACGAAGATCGCGAAGGTGACATTGCCCATCCCGTAGAAGCGGCCAGCGACAACCGGCTGCAGGCCCATGAGGGACGAGAGCTGCAGGCGCGAGCCGGTCATCACGTCGATCGCCAGCACCGCCATCGTCACCCCCGACACGACGACCATCGGCCCCCAGGCGGTGCGGCCCCACGGCCCCTTCAGCGCCGCCACGGCGATGAGTGCGACGAAGAGCAACACCGAGACGACGACCGACAGCATCGGCATCGAGAAGCGCCACCACGGGATGAGGTTGGCCAGGAAGGTAGCGGCCGGCACCGAGGCGGCGCAGACTGCCAGGGTCCGCACCCAGCGCAGCACCTTGAGGCGCGAGGAGTCCGAGCCGAGTTTGCCCCGCCAGACGAGCAGCACGATGAGGTAGGCGACGAGTTGGCCGTAGGCGAAGGTGTTGAAGAACGGCGGCACGAGGGCGTGGACCTTGTGGCTGGCCTCGTCGTAGTCGACCAGGCGGGTCAGCCGTGCGCGTGCCGCCTCGACCGTGTTGCCCGAGGCGGCGTCGAAGGTCAGCGTGGAGCCCCCGAGGCTGTCCGGCACGGTCAACCCGCGCGCGGACAGCAGGGTGACGGTGAGGTCCTGCGCCTGGATCAGTCCGGCCTGGCGGGTCGAGGTCGACTGCAACTCGCCGGGGCCGTAGTGGGGGCCGCGGGCGACAGCCAGGCGAAGTCTCTCCTGCACGCCGGCGTCCGCCAGACTGCCGACGATGATGTCCGCGCCATTGGGGGCAGCGGTCGCGACCAGGCCGATGCGCTCGTCGATCGCCGACACCTGAGCGGCCCTCGACTGATCAGGTGCCTGCTCCCCGGCGGCCACGTCGTCGCGCAGTGCTCCGACGTCGACGATGCTGATCGGGCAGGCGTTGAGATCGCGCACCAGGTTCACGGGGACGAAGGGCACCCAGTTGTCGACGGTCCCGTCCGGCTCGGCGGCGGCCACGCCCGCGCCCGGGCCGACGGCCACGATGCACTGCTTGCCAGCGGCCGCCGCCGCCCCCACGGCGCCCAGTGAAGAGTCGAAGTTCGTCGCCTTGGCGGCGGCCGACCAGTCCGCCCAGCCGGGCACGGGCACGGACCCGTCCACGCCGGGAGCGGCCGCGTCGGCGGGTGGCTCGGGCAGGGTCGCGCAGGGTTTCTGGGGCGCCGGCGCCTCGCGGACCGCGGCCGCGCGCCCGCCCGCCGAGAGGCCCAGCCAGCCGTCGATCGGGCAGGTGTTGGTGTAGACGGACCGGATCGACATCGCGCCACCGGAGCCGTCCCGAAGCAGGGCCCACAGGTTCGGGGTCGCCCGCTCGGAGACATCGGTCCAGGACAGCCCTCCTGTGCCGACGAGCACGGTGGCACCGGCCGGCGCCGATGCCCGCGGGGCCGATGCCTGCGGGACTGATCCCCGAGGGGTCGACGCGGTCGCGGCGGCACTGGCTGACATCATCGCGACGAGGGCCACGAGGGTGAGCCCGATCAGGGCGAGGACACGGCGCGGCACCCCCCAAGGCTACGGAACCCCGCGGCATACCTTGACAATGAACGGGTGGCGGGGCGTGAGGATGGTGTGAAGGTGTGGGCCCGGTGGGCCCTCGCCGCCCTGATCGTCGCGCTCGCGGCGATGCCGGTCGTCCTGCGCTACCTCGTCTTCTGGCCGCTCGACCAGTGGCAGGTCGACGTCGAGGTC
>ERZ795060.3890-NODE-3890-length-13217-cov-5.451755_pt1 | contig 13217 bp, 14 predicted proteins | sample MGYA00375144_ERZ795060 | MGnify/ENA primary metagenome ERZ795060 (study PRJEB30189, sample SAMN05720157) | activated sludge metagenome | isolation source: anaerobic digester from wastewater treatment plant | place: Japan | collected 2015-05-15 ... | reverse complement strand
TTACGCTCAAGCAGTTGACGGGGACTGGTCGATCGTTCCCGTGGGCGGTCAAGACGCCGTAACGCCATGCACCATAGTCTGCTGCTCCTGCTGCCAGCGGGCGGCGGGGGCGCCACCTATAACGACAGCCTCAGTGAGGGCGTAACTCTCAGTGCTTCCGCTACGGCTGCGGCGACGTTCGCGTCTGCACTGAATGAGGCTGTGACGCTCGCAGAATCTGTTGCAAGCGCGCACGTAATGCCCGCAACAATCACGGAGAGTCTGGCTCTTGGTGATTTGTTCAGCGGCGGGTTACTCATCAATGATGGGTTGACAGAGGGGATTACTCTCGGCTCGGACTATGCTGTGGCGGCAGTCCGAAACGTAGTGCTTAGTGAGGGGTTGACTCTCGGCACGGACTTCGTCACGACGCAGACATTCGTCGATGCGTTCGGGGAAGGAGTGGTGCTTGGGGACGGGCTTGCGGCGGGTCTTTTGCTCGAAGCCACACTCGCTGAGACCACGACGCTCGGAGACGACTTCGTCTCAACAGTGACGAAAGATGAGGCACTGACCGAGAGTGTGACACTCAGCGGTAGTTTCGCCGCGACGCTCATCACAGCCGGAGCGGTATCAGAGGGGGTGACGCTCGCGGATAGTGTGGCTGCCGCTGCGGCCTATCCGGCAGTACTGTCGGAGGACGTGGTCCTTGACGCCACGCTCGTCGACGAGCATATTCAAGGTGGTGTCTACAATGACACGCTCGACGAGGCGCTGACGCTTGGCGACTTGTACTCGACTTCGCTTGTCGCGGCCTCGGCTCTGACGGAGGGGCTGACCCTCGACGCCTCTTTCTACACGCCGCCGCTCGGCCAGTCTGTCCGCTCGGGCGGCGGAGGGGGTGGCGGTCGGGCCTGGGGGTGGGAACTCGACCGCGAGGTCGAAGAGGAGATGGGAGTTCTCCTGGAGGGCCCGCCACTCACCCCGGCAACGATTGAAGCAGTGGCGCGCCGTCTTGACGCCCCGGCGGAAAGTCGTATAATCGGCCTCAAGCAGCCACCAGTACCAGCGGTCTCCTTCGATGCTGCAATGGTCAGGCGGCGACGGATTCGGCGGCGACTTCTCCTTCTACTCTGATGCCCCTCTACGATTATCGGTGCGAGGACTGTGGTGCGGAGCTTACTGCTTACCGGCCTGTGGCACAGTATCGTGAGCCTCTTCCATGCGCCTGCGGCGGACTTGCTGCGCGCCGAATTGTTGCGCCGGCAGTCGTCGCCGACTACGCGGGGTACGAAAGTCCGGTTACGGGGCGCTGGATCGAAGGGCGCCGTGCCCATCAGGAAGAACTCGCTCGGACTGGTTGTCGGGTATATGAACGAGGGGAAACGCAGGAATTCATTCGTCGAAAAGCCGAACGCCAGCGGCAATTCGACCGTGCGGTAGAGGAAGTCGTCGAACAGGCGGCTGCGCAGATTTCGTAAGGAGCGATCATGGACGGACAAGAGGGTGGGATGGACTTTCTCGACCAAGGGGTGGATGAAGCCGCCGCTGGTCTCGATTCCGGCGCCGGGGGTGGCACTGCGGCGGCGGATGCCGCTCCTTCACCTGCTCCCGCAGCACCCAGTGGCGGACCTGGAGCTGCTCCCGGCGCCCCCCTCACCCAGGAAGAATGGCGAGCCCTCCCGAAGTCCTGGAAGCAGGAGTTCGGCGAGCACTGGGGTAAGCTCGATCCGAACCTCCAGCAGTACATTCACACCCGCGAAAAGCAGGCCCTCGATGGCCTGATGCAGTACAAATCGCAGGTCGATGGCTGGAACCAGCTCTTCGAGCCATACAAGCAGTGGCTCGACCACTATCAAGTCAATCCGCACGAAGTGACGCAGCGGATGATGAATGCCCACCTGACTCTCATGCACGGGACACCCGAGCAGAAGAGACAGGTCGCAGCGCAACTGGTCCAGGACTACAAGCTCGCTGAACTGCTCGGTGGGCAACAGCAGCAGGCCGATCCAGTCGCGCAGCATCTGCAACAGCTCGTTGCACCGGTTGCTGAGCGTCTGCAGCGTCTCGAAACCCAGACCATGCGCGAGCAGCGCGCGAAGGTCGAAACCGAGGTCAATACCTTCCTCGGTGATGCAAAGAATGAGTTTGCCCAGGAGGTTCTCCCCGACATGGTGAAGCTCCTGAATGCGGGTCTCGCTTCAGACCTGCCGTCTGCGTATGAGCAAGCGTGTCGTCTCAACCCTGCCGTTGCTCGGAAGATCTTCGAGCGCTCGGTCGAGGGGGCGACGAAACCCGTCAAGCCGGCGCCGACGAATGTGTCCTCAAGCCCTGTCCCACCGGCGCCGACAGCGAATCCGAATCGGACGTTGGAAGAAGATATGAGCGATATCTTCGACCAGATCATCAACCGATAACTGGAGATTTTCATGTCCACGCCTTCCTCGGTTTTCACGGAACTGGTCACGACGACCTTCCGGAACCATCGCTCGAAGCTGATCGACAACGTCAGCAACAACAATGCCCTGCTCGCCTACCTGAAGCGCAAGCGCAAGATGCGCACGGAGAGCGGCGGTACGGAAATCGCCGTTCCGCTGGAATACGCCGAAAACGGGACGTACCAGCGCTACTCGGGCTACGACGTTCTGAACGTCCAGCAGTCGGACGTTTTCACGGCGGCCAAGTTCGACTGGCGTCAGATCGCGATCAACGTGACCGCGAGCGGCCGTGAGCTGCGCATCAACAAGGGCAAGGAACGGATCATCAACCTCGCCAAGTCGCGTCTGAAGAACGCGATGAACACCTTCAACAACAACTTCAGCTCGGACATCTATTCCGACGGCGCCCTGTCGAATCAGGTCAACGGCCTCCAGGCGCTGATCGCTGACGCCGGGACCGGGATTGTCGGCGGGATCGACAGTTCCACCTGGACGTTCTGGAAGAACGTGGTGCAGTCAGCAGCCGCGCCTCTCCAGGGCGGCGGTGCTATCACGCCGTCGAACTCGACGATCCAGAGCCTGATGCTCCCGCTCTGGCTCGAACTGGTCCGCGGCGGTGACAAGCCGGATCTGATCGTCTCTTCGAACGAGTATTACTCGTTCTACGAGGAGTCGCTCACCGACCTGAAGCGCTACACCAGCACGGAGTCGGCCACCGGCGGTTTCGTCGCGCTGAAGTACAAGAGCGCCGACGTGATCTTCGACGGCAACAGCGGCATCCCGGACACGCGGATGTACTTCATCAACACGGACTACTTGGAACTCGTCGCCCACACCGACGCGAACTTGACCGTGAACGACGAAATGCGTCCCTACAACCAGGACGCGGTCGTGATCCCGATCCTCTGGATGGGCAACCTCACGGTCAGCAACCGCTCGTTGCAAGGGGTGCTGAAGCCCTAATTGGGGCGAATCACCGGCGGGTTACTCTCCCCAATTCAACACGAGGAACTTCATCATGTACGCCCTTGGACTCAATCCGACCCAGGTGTGGACGAGCAGCGAGACGCCGTCCCATGCCGTGGGTACTCTGGTCGCGGACCGCGACGGCAAGATCTACCGGATGGTGAAAGCCGATGCTGGCGGCATCACCGCGGCAGGCTACGTCTGCCTCATCAAGCCGTCGGGCTCGGCTGATATGATCGAGACGACGAACAGCGCGCCGGGCACCGGCGTCGGGATGGCTGTCGGCGTGGCGATGGCAGCGGTCGCGGCCTCCGGCTACGGCTGGCTGTGCGTCTACGGTCAGGGAGTGCCGACCCGGGTCAACGCCTCATGCGCGGCGGGCACCCGCCTGAACACGACGGCGACGGCCGGGCAGCTTGATGACGACGGCACCGCCGGTGCCGAGCAGGTCATCGGCATTTCGCTCGAAGCAGCGCGCGGCGGTACGGCGGGGACGGCCAACGCCTCGCTGAACTTCCCGTCCGTCAGCGTCACGCTGTAACCTCTGGAGGGGGGCTTCGGTCCCCCTCCACCCTCCACCCTCAAAGGAGCATACGATGAGCGAAATCCGCCCGCCCTTCGTGTCGTTCGAGAATCGGCAAGTGGAAGACCGTGCTGCTTCACTGAAGCACGGATTCAAGGTTCTTGTCGATGTACCCTACATTTGCCTCGTTCCGCATGGGAGCGAAGGCCGTACCCGCATTGAGCAGCCCTATGAAGAGTGGCTGGCGAAGATCCGGGGCAAGGTCGATCTGGAACTCCGCGCCCCCGGCTCCGGTTCTGATACACCGCTGATGATGCAGAGCCGTTTTCCGCGCGCCTGGCTGGAACAGATCGAACTCGCTTTCACGGCCTGGCGGAAAGGTATCACCCTCGATGTGGAAGGGACCCCCCTTCGTAACTGGCCGGTGATTGCGAAAGCACAGCTCGAAAATTGTGAGCACTTGCATCTCTACACGATCGAGGCGCTCGCCGAGGCTACGGATGAGACGACGGAACGTCTGGGGATGGGTGGTATCATCCTGCGGCAGCGCGCCCGCGACTGGCTCGCGGCGAAGGCCGGGGATGCGGGCAAGCTCTCCGCTGAGCTGGAAACTCTCCGAGTCCGGCTGCAAGGTCTGGAGGCCGAAAATGCAGAGCTCAAGGAGAAAATTGCTGCGCTCGTTGCAGCAAGCGCGGAGGCGTGAACAATGGCGCGAACACTGCTTGAACACATCCAGCGCGTCTCAATGCGAGTCGGGCTTCCGATCCCTTCTGCCATCATCACTTCGACGGACGCGCAAGTAAAGCAGTTGCGCGTTTGCCTCGAAGATGCTGTGACGGAAGCAATGGCGCGTTGGACCTGGGAAGTGCTGCAGCGTCGCGCAACCTTCACTTCAGTTGCGGCCGAATCCCAAGGAACTCTTGTCTCTCTCACCGGGACAGACTTCGTCAAGATCAATAACGATACGATCTGGGACTTGACGAACCGTCGCCCTATCCGGGGGCCGGTGTCTCAGTCCCACTGGCAAGAACGGACGGCGGCGGGCTTGACCGGGCCTTTCTACGAGTACCAGATCCGCGGTGGGGAACTGTTGCTCAACCCGGCTCCTTCGGCGGGGGACTCGTATTCCTTCTTCTGGACCTCGAACAAGTGTTACAAAGATGCGAGCGGGACGGCGAAATCCGCTCTCAGTGCAGACGACGACACGGCTGTGTTCAGCGACGCGATGGTCTACTACGGCACTCTTTATCTGTGGAAGATGGAGAAGGGTCTACCCTACGCAGAGGATCTACGACAGTGGGAGTTGGTCGCCACGGCGGAAGCCTTAGCAAGTGGAACAAAGCCGACGCTTTACCTGGACGAACCGACGCGCTCGGCTCGACCTGGGATCGTGGTTCCCGAAGGTAGTTGGCCGTTGTGAAGACAGCTCTACAAGCCGCTCGGATGCCGCCGCAGCGGACGGCGGCACCAGTCAGTCGCCCCCCGCCAGTGCTGGGCTGGAATACGCGAGATAGTCTCGCTTCGATGCGCGCGGGCTATGCACCAGTTTTAGATAACTGGATTCCCCGCCCCTCCGAAGTCGTGATGCGGAAGGGTGCGGCCGACCACGCTACCGGCTTTGGAGCTTCGACGGACGTAGAAACGCTGATGGCATATCAGCCTGCGTCGGGTACGGGAAAGCTCTTCGCAGCTGCCGGGACGGGTATCTACGACGCGACAGCGGCTGGTGCGATCGGAGCCGCAGTCAGTGCCATCACCAATGCGCGGATCCAGCACGTCAACTTCGCAACTTCGGCCGGGCAGTTCCTCTGTCTCGTGAACGGGACGGATGATTACAGGTACTATAACGGAACCAGTTGGACGACCGTTGCGACGTTCACCTTCGGTGTAGGAACGCTGGCGACGAATACGCTGATTCACATTATGGCTCACCAGTCCCGGCTCTACTTTGCCGTGGAAGGGTCACTCCGTTTCTACTTCATGGAATCGGCCGGAACGATCTCTGGGACGGTTAAGGAGTTCAATCTCGATCAAGTGTTTTCAATGGGCGGCTACCTCATGGCGATGGGGAGCTGGTCCCAGGACGCCGGGGATGGCCCGCAGGATCGAGCGGTCTTCATTTCGTCAGAAGGGCAGGTTGCGGTTTTCACCGGAACGGACCCAGGGGACACGACGAAGTGGGCGCTGGTCGGAACATATTACATTGGTCGGCCAGTCGGACGCCGCTGCCTAGTCAAGTTTGCCGGCGACCTTGTTCTGCTCACGGAGCGTGGGCTGTTCCCGCTGTCGAAGGCTCTTGTATCTTCAGTAGTTGACAAAACAATTGCACTGTCGGATCAGATCAGTCCGACACTTGCGGCCAATGCTGCCGCAGAGAAAGATACCTTCGGGTGGCAGATGCTTCTGCATCCGGCAGAGAATGTGCTTCTTATTTCAGTCCCAACTACCCCTCGTTACGTGTATGGGATGGAGCTGACTTCAAAGGGCTGGTTCCGCGTAAAGGCCTGGGATCCGATTTGTATGGAGGTCTTTAACGGCCTCCTTTACTACGGAACGACAGGTAAGGTGGTGAAAGCCTTTTACGGCACAACTGACTTTGACGGGAACATCGAAGCGGAATTGATGGCAGCTTATGACTACTTCGGAGAGCATGGATTTACAAAGCTGTTACGGCTGATCCGGACGACGTTTAAAGCAACCGCTGGTTTCAGTCTCATTCTCGGCGGCAACGTCGACTTCGGTGTGACGGTCCCTTACTCGGTGCTGGAGACGGTCCCAGCAGTGGGCACGGCCCTCTGGGATACAGCCGTTTGGGATTCCTCCTACTGGTCAGCGGATGCGCTCATTTTCTCCGACTGGCGTACGATTGCAACAAAACCTGGATTCAACTTTTCACTCTATTTGAAAGTAGCTTCCCGGACGACGACACCGTCCCTCCTCGCAGTGGATTACATCTTCAACAAAGGTGGGCTACTGTGATCGTGCTCAATCATGATGAACTGGTTGCGCGGTGGGTTTATGCCAGGACTGGGGGTGAATGGGTTTCGGGAAGTGGGCGCGCAATTGGCTGGTTTAATGGGCGAGAGCTAACCGCCGGTTATGTTCTCTCCCAGTACAACGGGCGCAATATCTTTGTCGACTACGCAGTCGAAGGCACGTATCTCCCACAAGCCCTGCTCGCAGCAGTAGGACAGTACTGCTTCGTTCAGCTCAAATGCTCGCGTTTGACCCTGGTGGCAGAAGCCAGTAATGTTCGATCTGTAGCGATTAACAGAAAGCTTGGCGCGACCCTAGAAGCGACACTTGTGGGCGCTGCGCGTGATGGAGGGGATGTTCTCATCTTCCGCCTGACCCCAGACTGCACCATTTGGAAGAAGCTTCATGGGAAAATCGTCGCAAACTCCGCAGGCTCCCGATCCCGCGAAAGTGATTCCGCTCCAGGAAGCGGCGAACTCGCGCGCGTTCCAGCAGACGGTCAACGCGATGCGGCCGACAGAAGTGACGCCATACGGCACTTCGAGTTGGACGAACAATCGCAGCTTTGACGAGGCGGGATACAGCCAGGCTCTTGCGGACTGGGAAGCCCAGTCGCAAAGGCGGGGAACTCCACTGCCGGAGCCATCTCGTGATCAGTTCATGCGGGATAACTGGACCCGCACAGTTGCGCTCGATCCGACGCAGCAGACTCTACTCGATCGCCAGAATGCGAACTCGCTGGGGATGGCAGATCAGACCCAGTCGATGCTCAATACAGTCAAGAACACGTATGCGCAGCCGCTCAACTTGGCGGATTCGCTCCCGGAGTTCAAGAGCTACGCGGTAGGCAGTCCCGAGCGTCAGCACATCGAGGATGCCTTGCTCCGTCGGATCAGGGCAGAGCAGGACCCCCGATTGGCCAGACAGCGTCACGCGCTCAACGACCAGTTAATTCAAACTGGCTTCAATGTGGCGGATCAGCCATATTGGGACACGATGAGCCGATTTGACTTCGATGCGAATCGTGCAGATGCAGATGCGGTGGATCGGTCCATCTTGCTCGGTGGGCAGGAGGCGAAGTTCGGAGCGGGGGAGAATGCGCGCTCGCTGGCGCAGGCCCTGCAGGAAGCCTCGCTGAAAGCGCAGGACCGCGGCCGAGTGCTCAATGAATTCAACGCCTTCCGCACCGGATCACAGATGACGATGCCGCAGACCCAGGGGTCCTATGCGGCGCCGAGTGCGCAGGCACCTGACGTGCAGGGCGCATATCAGCAGTACTACGACAATATGCTTGGCGCATCGAACGCGCAGAACGCATCGTCTGACAACTTTTTGAGTGGGCTTATGGGCCTCAGCGGGGCCTTCCTCGGAGGCCCGCAAGGCAGCGCCGCCGCTACTCTCATGTCGAAGCTGTTCGGCTAAGGAAACCAGCATGGCGACGAAAGGTGTTTTCGGCCTTCCCCCCGAGTACGAATCGGAGCTAGATCAGGCACGGCTCCGGCAGGAACTGGCCAAGGCCATGATGGGGCAATACGCCCAGCCAGTGCAGGGGCAGATGGTCGGCAAGCATTATGTCGGTGCGAATCCGATGCAGTATCTGGCCAACATTCTTGGCCAGACGTTTCAGCGGCAGGGAATCAACGCGGCGCAACAGGATATCACTGGCATCAAGCAGCGGGCGGCCACGGAATCCCAGGCCGAGCGGGACAAGATCATTGAGGCGCTGCGCGGCCGGATCAATGCCCTTCCGACAGATCAGGCTGGTCCGCCGCAGATCACCGCGTCGAACCCCCTGGAAGCGGAGCGACTTGCGCTCGGGGCGAAGTTTCCTGGCAATCAGGCCCTCTTCGAAGCCCTCTCGAAGAACCGGATGGACCTCTTCAAGGCGACTGCGCCAGCCGCAACGAATCCGAGTGTAGTGGCGGCGCAGGGTGATCCGGCGCGTCTGACTGGAACGGTGCCGATTCCTCCCCGGCCTGAGACGATTGGCGGGAATGAAGGGGTAGTAACGACTGAGCCGAAGACAGGAAAAGAGGACTTCAAGTTCGCTCCGCGTCCGCTAATCGGAAGTGTGTCTGCTTCCGCTTCGACTGGTGGTAAGATGGCAGTCGCAGGCGTGGAGCACAACCTCAAGCAGATTGACAAGAGCACCCCGCTGGCAGAGGCGGCGCGCGTGAGTCTCGGCACGGCGCAGGAGGCACTGGCGGCACTCGACCAGGGGGCGAAAACTGGTATCACGCAGCCCTTCCAGCAGGTTGTACGGAAGTTTATGAAGGACTTCGGGATCGAGACTGGTCCGGACGCGGGAGACCGTCTTGCTGCCGCCCTGAAGGCGCGCGTGATCCAGCGGGCAGGTGGCCTCGGTCGGCAAATCTCGGATGCGGACCGGGAATTCTTGGAATCGGCAAGCGGTTCCATCATGACCGACCCGACGACGCTGCGTCGTATTATCGCCCTCGATGCTGTGAACGACATGACCATCATCGACAGGCATAACAACCTGGTGAAGGCGGGGGCGCAGTACCCGGAGGTTGCACCTTCACTCGCCGGTGCGATGGTGAATTTCAATTTCAGGCCGGATGCCGTTACTGCGAAGATGATCGATGCTGTGATGCGCGGGGAGTCTACCTTCGATGCGGTGCCCGCGGAGAAGCCGGCGGCCCTGCTCCCGGGCAAGGATGGAAAGCCGAACCCGGCCGGCAAACCGCTTACACCGGCTGAGCAGCGGGAATTGGAGGAATTGCGGGCCTGGCGCGCAGGGGGTGCTAAATGAGCGACCGAGAGGAGCTAGAAAAGCTTCGCCGGCTACGCGAGTTGGAGCTCAAGGCTGGGGGGCGCACGTTCGGTGAGGCCACGCGGGAAGTGGTAGATGAAGCTGGGAATGTTGTCGCAGGGGGAACACGACGTGCCTTGACTGGCGTGCTCGGACTCCCTGCAACGCTGATTAATCTCGTTACGCAGGGCAGTCCGAAGCTCATGAATGCCTTGGGGGTGCAGGCGGCGCCGCTCATCCCTCGGATGGTGGGTGAGCCACAAGACTGGGATCGGCTGATCGAAACGATCGCAGGGGAACCGGCGCCAACGGCTCGGACTGTACCTGGCAAGATCGCAGAGTCGATGCTCGCGGCGGCGCTCGGGAGCAAGCTCACCGGCGGAGGTCTGACCATCGGTGCAATCTCTGGGGGACTGGGCGAAGGGGTAACTCAAGCCTCGGATAACCCCTATCTCGGCGCCGCAGCGGCGACCCTCCCCTACCTGACGAAAGGGGTATGGCAGGCATTCCGTCCGATGCGAGCGGAGCATACGGCCCGCGATCTACTGCGGAACGTGACTCCAGACGAGATGGATGAGACCTTCAAGAGGATCAAAGACTTCAAGACGCGCAGTGGTGGGACGGCAGAAATGATCCCCGCGCAGGCTCTTCCCCCCCACTCTCAGGCGCCGGGACTGGCTGTGGACTTGGCGCGGACAACGGAAGGGAAGCCGATCGTTGACGCCCTTGTGAAGCAGGGACGACCGCTCCCCGGCGGGAAGAGTCCAGTGGACTTGATGCGGGGGTCGTACCAAGACGAGGCGGCAAACCTGTATGCCCAAGGCGAAGCGGTCCGGCCGACACGTGCTGGAGTGCGGGCGCTCTGGACCGACCTGCGCGGATTGCCGAAGGAGCTGGGAGTCCCGGCGAACTCAGACCAGGCGGCTCTGCTGACGAAAGCGTTGGCGGAAACCCGCGACGTACTGCGGGGCCGACCGAATGCCCGCCAGCTCTCGGTCTACGCCGACTCACTTGCGGCGAAGAAGGACTACATTCCCGGCGCCGGCCCTTACTTCCCTGCAGCTGCGGGTAAAGTAGCCGAGCTGGCCAAGAAAACGCATCCCGCCATCGGGCAAGCTGATGACCTCATCGCACGGCAAAAAGAGCTGACAGATGCACTCAACCGGGTGCAGATTCCGGGACGAATGGGGATGGCAGACGTTGATCCGGGTGCTGTTGCGCCGAACCTTGCGTTAGCTGCTGGTGGCCAGGCGACAGGGCACAGCCTCGTTGCGGGCGCGGCCCTCGCTCGGATGGCGCGCTCCTTTGTCGCCGGGTATCCGGAGAAGAAGCTTGCCGAAGCTCTCGCCGATCCGACGATGCGGAAGTTGACCGATTTGGCTGGGACGACCCGGCCTGGCGGCTTCTCCATCAACGCCCTTCGGGCGGCGATTCAAGCAGAACTTCAGGCCGCGCAGGCGCCGCAAACTCCCGAGGAGTAAGAGATGCCTTTCAACGGATCAGGAACCTTCGCTCTCCCGGTTATTAGCGGGTGGCCTGCGGCTTCCGGGGCAGTGATCAGTTCGACTGCAGTGAATTCGGTAATCGAGGATCTGGTTGCTGGGCTCACCGCAGTTCTGCCGCGTGATGGCCAGTCAGCGATGACTGGCAACTTGTTGATGGGCGGCAACCTCATCACGAACTGCGGATACGTGGCCGAGTTGCATGCTGCGGATATTGCCTCAGCTGGAACAGTAAACATCGGCGCAGCAGTCGGTCGAACAGTCTTCATCACCGGGACGACCACGATCACGAGCTTCGGGACGGCGGGCGATGGCGTAATCAAGATCGTCCGGTTCACGGGCGCGCTCACGCTGACGCACAATGCAACTTCGCTCATCCTGCCAGGAGCGGCAAATATTACTACGACGGCTGGGGATGCTCTCCTCGCCATGTCACTGGGCGCTGGTAACTGGGTCGTTCTCTTTTATCAGCGCGCGGCAGGGTATCTTCCGCTCAACGGCGGAACACTGAGCGGGGCATTGGCACTGCCTAGCGATCCGGCAGCGGCTCTTCATGCTGCGACAAAACAATATGTCGATGCGGCAAAAGCGGCGGCTCAATCGGCCGCTGCAAGTTACACTGACACTGGTTTAGCGACGAAGTCCGATACAGGGCACACCCATGCATGGTCGGCGATCACAAACCGGATGTCTAGCGACGGGACGGATACAGGTGACCCGAACACGACAACTGAGCCGTTCATGATCACGAATCATGCAAACGGCCCGCTCGGTGCGGGGACTTACTTCTACATCTGGACGGGATGGCACGGCGGCACCTACATAGCACAAGTCGCCGTGGAGGCAGCTGCAGGAGCCCCGCGAACTTACACGCGTAGCAAAACCGGCGGCACATGGTATCCGTGGGTGCGCTGCGACCTCGGGGAGGGACTGACGCGCTCGATCGGCACGAGTGGGTACGCGAAGATCCCCGGCGCGGGCGGGCTGATAACCCAGTGGGGTTACTGGACAAACGCTTCCACATCCGGAACTGTGACTTTCCCCGTCGCATTTCCATCCACGGCTTTCGCAGTAACGGTCGTCGATGGGACGTATTTCAATGGTGGCCACCAAACATACGTCACATCAATGAGTCAGTCTGGATTTACTTGGGGAAGGGGAAGTCCTGCGGCGTCGGCAACTTCTTATTGGATTGCGGTGGGGGTTTAACATGGGCATGTACTTCTCGGCATCGACACGCGGCTTCTACGACGACGCGATCCACGCGACCCTGCCGGATGATGCGAAGCCGATCACCGAGATGCAGCGCGCGAACCTGCTCGCGGCGCAGTCGGCGGGCAAGGTGATCGAGGCGGACGCCAACGGGCTTCCGATCGCCGTCGATCCTCCGCCGCCCGGTCCGCCGCAGGTCGTCTCGCGCTTTCAGGCGCGCGCTGCGCTGCACCTGGCCGGGCTGCTGCCGCAGGTCGAGGCGCTCATGGCAGATCCCGCAACCGACACGCTCGCGCGGCTGGCGTGGACCGATGCGCAAGAATTCCGCCGTACGTCTCCGACGCTGCTGGCGATGGCTGCGGCACTGAGCCTCACCGACGCGCAACTCGACCAGCTCTTCATCACCGCCGCAGGAATCGAAGCATGATCGACATCCTTCTCTCTCCGCTCGCGCCATTCGCATGGGCGATAACCGCCGCCGGCTACGGGCTGCTGTGGACCTACGCGCTGTGGGTGCTCTATCTAGCCGTGATGGCGCTTAAGCGCGCGCGTGATGCGGGCTCTCTCGGGCCATGGGCGCATCGCTTTGGCGTACCGGTGCTCATCGTCGGCTACGCGCTCGACTTTACAGTCAACGTCACCGTGTGCACTGTGCTGCTCGCCGAGCTGCCGCGCGAGACGACTGTGACGGCGCGGCTCAAGCGGCACAAGTACGACGCGGGTTGGCGGGGTCGGGTAGCGCGATGGGTTGCTGCGCACTTGCTCGATGCGTTCGATCCGGATGGTAAGCACATCTGAGGAGCCAACGTGAACGAGATCTTTCTTGCCTTGATAAGCAAGGCCGACAA
>ERZ795060.3887-NODE-3887-length-13226-cov-4.451143_pt1 | contig 13226 bp, 11 predicted proteins | sample MGYA00375144_ERZ795060 | MGnify/ENA primary metagenome ERZ795060 (study PRJEB30189, sample SAMN05720157) | activated sludge metagenome | isolation source: anaerobic digester from wastewater treatment plant | place: Japan | collected 2015-05-15 ... | reverse complement strand
ACTCCGAAGGACAGAGACCTGGATCAAAAGTGCGAAACATTCTTGACACCACCCCCACCCCATAGGCCGGCCGGGCGGGGGAGGTCCGGGCGGCCAGGGCCTCTCGGCCCTTGGAGGGCACGGCAGGCAGGGTGAGCGGGGGAGATGCGGCGATCGGCGCTGGGGACGAAGGCCTCGGGTGACCCGTCAGATCGCCCTGGCCGTGGGCAGGTGGTCCCACGAGGTGGTGAAGGGCGCGGACCTCCTGGCCTGGCGCATCCACCACGGCCTGTCGAACCCGCATGCCGCGAAGGAGAGCGTGCCGCGGCCCCACCGACGGTTCACGGTGTCCACGGCCTCCATGAGGGCCAGGTCTTTGCCGCCTCTGCCCCCCGGCGAGAAGAGGTTGAGCTGCACGGCGCCTCTGGCCACGATGCCCGAGAGCACGACGGCCACCTTCCAGTAGGCGGGCCCCTCGACGTAGATGCGTCTCAACAGGGCCTTGGCGGCCCGGATGAACTCGGGCGTGGAGGAGGTCGCGACGGGAAGCTCCCCCGAGCAGACGCGGGTCGCGGGAAACCCCTCGTTGAAGGGAAACTCGATGAGCACCACCTGGACGAGCGAGGCGGCGCACCCCTGGGACCTGAGCTTTTCGGCCGCACGCGACGCGTAGGCGGAGGCGGCCTCCTCCAGCTCGGCCAGCGCGTAGACCTTCCTGCCGAAGGACCTGGAGCACATGATGGACTTCCTTGCCGGCTCGACCTCGTCCAGCCGCAGGCAGGAGACGCCCCTGAGCTCCATGACCGTGCGCAGGCCCGTGACCGTCATGCGGCTCCTCACCCAGTCGACCGGCGCGTCCCTGAGGTCGAGCGCGGTGCGTATCCCGCAGGACGCGAGCATGCGCGCGTGGCGTCGGCCCACACCCCAGACGTCTTCCACCTCCAGGGACGCGAGGGTCTCCTCTTCCCTGCCGCGGATGTCGAGCACGCCGCCGAGCGAGGGGTCCCTCTTCGCCGCCTTGGCCGCCGCCTTGGCCAGGGTCTTGGTGGGTCCGACGCCGATGGAGACCGGGATGCCCACCCACTTGAGCACCGTGTCCCTGACGGCCGCGCAGTAGGCGGTCAGATCCCGTTCCATGCCCGAGAGGTCGAGGAAGGCCTCGTCGATGGAGTAAAACTCGATTGAGGGGGTGAAGCGGGAGAGCGTCTCCATGACCCGGCGCGAGATGTCCCCGTAGAGGGGGAAGTTGGACGAGAACACGTGCACCCCGTGGAGCCTTGCGATGTGCGCGCACTCGAAGAAGGGCTGGCCCATCCGTATGCCCAGGGCCTTGGCCTCCTCGGAGCGGGCGATCACGCACCCGTCGTTGTTCGAGAGCACCACGACGGGCCTGCCAGCGAGCCGCGGGTCGAAGACCCGCTCGCAGGACGCGTAGAAGTTGTTGCAGTCGACCAGCGCGAAGACCCTGTCCATGACTCACTCCTTGTGGATCACGTAGGTCACCACGCCCCAGACCTCCACCGCCATGTGGCCCGCGGGCTCGATGGGCCTGAAGTCGGGGTTGTCGGCGGCGAGCACGCTCCTGCCCCGGGAATGCCGGTAGCGCTTGACCGTGAACTCGCCGTCGACGACCGCGATGACGACGCTGCCGTTCTTCGGCTCGAGGGCGCGGTCGACCACCAGGATGTCCCCCGGGTGTATGCCCGCCTCGATCATGGACGTGCCTTCCACCCGCACGAAGAAGGTCGCCGCGGGGTGCGCGACGAGCAGCTCGTTGAGGTCGAGCCTCTTGTCCACGAAGTCGTCCGCGGGCGAGGGGAAGCCGGCCTGGACCCGGGCCGTGAACAGGGGGATCTCGAGCCTCGTCCTCGCCTCGAACCCCCAGACGGCGCTGACGCGTGTTCCCTTTGTCTCAGCCACGGCAAACCATTGTACCACCAGGGGGGTGACGTGTAAAGGAACGGGCCCGGTGGTGCAGGGGACGGCGGGCCGAAAGACGGCCGAGTCCTCGGGCCGCACGCGGTGTCCGGTCATGAAGGGGTTTACTCCCGCCGCCTGTCACGTCCCGGGCCGGCAGCGGCGGCCCCGGCCCATGCGGTGGAGGTTGTTCAGGGAGCCGTGCGTCACCGGGGCCGGCCGGCAGGCTGGGTACGGCGCACTGCCCGTGGTGCATCGAGGGGCCTGTGCGGTCGGGCCGTCTCAAGACCCCCGGGCGGGGTCCTGCAGGGTGAAAAGCATCTTGACGAGACCGGGTTCTCTTCTGTATTTCATCTCGCTAATCCCCTGCGAACGCCTCGTAGGAGCGATGGGATACAGAAGGGGAGGTTCATGCGTCCAAGCCCGGAGGGACATGGGTGTATGAGGAGCGCGCCCGTGTCATGAAGCACTGCTGTACGGCATCGCGGGCTCGGCGTACACCGCAAGCGAGAACACTCATTTCGTGAGGGGGTAAGAATGGGTAGAGAGAGCGACAGGGAATACCGGAGAAGGGTGAGCGGCTACTACCGTCAGCTGATGGAGAGGTGCCAGGCTCACATGGACATGCTCGAGGCCGACCTGCCGCCTGCGCGCGAGGGTCTGGGCGAGGTCCTCGAGGAACGAGGCGTCACCAGGAGGGACTTCCTCAAGTGGACCTCCGCCATGACGGCCGCCCTGATGTTGCCGCCCATGTTCAGGCCGCTGGTGGCCCGGGCAGCGGAGAACTTCGGCAGGCTTCCCGTGGTGTGGCTCCACTTCGCGGAGTGCACGGGGTGCTCCGAGGCATTCCTCAGGTCGTCCTACCCCAACGTGGACGACATCCTCCTCGAGACCATTTCCCTCGAGTATCACGAGACCCTCATGGCCGCCGCCGGGAAACAGGCGGAGGAGTGTCTGGAAAAGGCCTTGGCCGACTTTCCGGGCAAGTTCGTGTGCGTCATAGAGGGTGCGCTCCCTACGGGGCTCGACGGGCAGTACCTGCGACTCGGCCCCAAGGGCAAGACCGGCATCGAGATAGCGAAGGAGGTCACCTCCAAGGCGGCGGCCACCATCTGCATCGGCAGCTGCTCTTCGTTCGGCAACGTGCAGGCGGCGAAACCGAACCCGACGGACGCCAAGGGCATCTCGGAGGCAATCGGCATCCAGACCGTGAACATCTCGGGATGCCCGCCGAGCCCCCAGAACTTCGTGGGCACGGTGCTGCACTTCCTCATGTTCGGCGCGCTGCCGCCCGTCGACAACCTGGGAAGGCCCGTGTGGGCATACGGGAAGCGCATCCACGACTACTGCGAGCGCAGGCCTCACTACGATGCGGGCGAATACGTCGAGGAGTGGGGCGACGAGGGGGCGAAGAAGGGGTGGTGCCTCTACAAGATGGGGTGCAAGGGGCCGTACACGTACAGCAACTGTGCCAAGGTCAGGTTCAACGACGGCGTATCCTGGCCCATCATGGCCGGGCACGGGTGCATGGGCTGCACGGAGCCCGGCTTCTGGGACACCATGGCCCCGCTCGAGAAGCCGCTCACGGACAAGCCCGTCGGCGGGTGGGGCGTCACGGCCCGGATCGACAAGCTCGGCCTCGGGCTGGGCGCAGCGACGCTCGTCGGTATCGGCGCCCACGCCCTGGTGACCGGCGCCCTCAAGCACGGACAGCCGGCCAAGCCCGAGTCCGACGAGAAGACGGACCAGGGTTCACACGAATAGCCCCATAGCCCACGGGAGGAGAGAACATGGCACAGAGGATAGTCATTGATCCGATCACCAGGATCGAGGGTCATCTGCGTATAGAGGTGGAGCTGGACGATACCAACACGGTCAAGGACGCATGGAGCAGCATCACGTTGTGGCGCGGCATCGAGACCATCCTCAAGGGCCGCGATCCCAGGGATGCGCCTCTCATGGTCCAGCGGTTCTGCGGAGTGTGCACCTACGTGCACTACGAGGCGAGCATCCTCGCGCTGGAAGACGCCTTCGGCGTGAGGCCCCCCGCAAACGCGAGGCTCGTGAGGAACCTCATCCACGCGGCCTTGTACATGACCGACCACATCATGCACTTCTACCACCTGCACGGGCTCGACTGGGTCGACATCACCAAGGCGATCTCGGCCGACCCGGCGAAGGCCGTCGAACTGGCCAAGCAGTACAGCGACAATCCCTACAACTGCTCGGAGACCCATTACCGCGCCGTGCAGAAAAGGCTCGCGAAGTACGTGGAGTCCGGCAGGCTCGGGCCTTTCGCGAACGCGTACTGGGGCAACCCGTCGTACAAGCTATCCCCCGAGGCGAACCTCATCATCGTGTCCCACTACTTGGACGCGCTCCAGGTCTCGAAGACAGGCGCGCAGATGATGGCCATCTTCGGCGGAAAGAACCCCCACCCGCAGACGCTGGTCGCGGGCGGCATAACATCCGTCATGGACATGCTCGACGCTCACCGGATCGCCGAGTACCAGTTCAGGCTCAACGAGCTCAAGCGCTTCATCGACACGGCCTACCTGCCCGACCTGCTCCTCGCGGCCGGTGCTTACAAGGACGAGGGCCTGGCGGGCGTGGGCGCCGGGGTGAAGAACTACATCTGCTACGGCGGGTTCCCGCTCGACGACCAGTGGAACAAGACCCTGCTGCCCAAGGGCGTGATCGTCGGCGGGGACATCTCCAAGCCGCTGCCGCTCGACGAGGCGAAGATCACCGAGGACGTGACGCATTCCTGGTACAAGGGCGACAAGCCCGCTCACCCGTACGATGGTTCGACCGAGCCCGAGTATACGGGGCTGGACGCGAACGGCTACGTCAAAGGCAACGAGAAGTATTCATGGTGCAAGGGCCCGTGCTACGACGGCAAACCCTTCGAGGTGGGGCCTCTCGCAAGGATGGTGCTCGGGTACGCCCAGGGCGACGAGAGGATCAAGCCCCTCGTGGAAGACACCCTCAAGGCCACGGGGCTGCCGGCCACGGTGTTGTTCTCCACCCTCGGGAGGACCGCGGCCAGGGGCCTGGAGACGAAGCTCATAGCGGACTATACCCAGAACTGGATAAACGAGCTCGTGGCGAACATCAAGGCCGGCGACACGAGGACATGGACCAGGTGCGACGTGCCGAAGTCGGGCAAGGGCAGGGGGATGGTAGAGGTTCCGAGAGGCGCCCTGGGTCACTGGGTCGTCATAGAGGACCACGTGATCGCCAATTACCAGGCCGTCGTCCCCTCGACCTGGAACTGCGCGCCGAGGAACCAGGACGGCATGAGGGGCCCGTACGAGGAATCCCTTATCGGGACGAAGCTCGCCAACCCGGAACAGCCGCTCGAGATCCTGAGGACCATCCACTCGTTCGACCCGTGCATGGCCTGTGCCGTGCACATCATGCGGCCCGGCTCGGACGAGATCATGCACTTCCGTGTGGTCTAGCCCGGAGGGAGGGGGAACGAGATGGACACGAGAACTGCCAAAAAGGAATGGAGCCTGTCCTTGAGGGCGAACCACTGGATCATGGCCCTGTGCATCTTCGGCCTCATCGCGACAGGTTTCTACATCGCGAGACCCATCACGTTCAGCGCCGGAGAGACCATCGACAAGTTCGCCATGGGTTACGCACGGTATTTTCACCTGATGTTCGGGGTCACGCTCACCTTCCTGTTTGTCTGGAGGGTGTACCTGATGTTCTTCTCCCGTTTCCACGCCGACTGGAAGGACTTCTTCGCCTGGACCGACTTCAGGAATTTCTGGACGCAGATCAAGTTCTACACCTTCCTGTCCCAGAAGAAGCCCGAGCACACGCACCTGTACGGCCCGCTGCAGTCCATCGCCTACGGGGGGTTCTTCGCGATGCTCCTGGTGCTGATCGTGACCGGGCTCATCCTGGCAGGGGTGGACTACAGCTCAGGGTTCATAGGTACGGCGTACGCGGTGTTCAACCCGATCACGAACGCCATCGGCGGGCTTGCGGTTGTAAGGGTGGTCCATCACGTGTTCACCTGGCTCGTGATCCTGTTCGTGGTCGTCCACGTGTACATGGCCTTCTGGTACGACATGGTCTTCAAGGAGGGCACGATATCGTCCATGATCGGAGGAAGGATCTTCAGGAAGCAGCACGAGTGACGGCATCGGGCAAAGGGGGGGGAGACAGGCAAGGACGCCATGTCTCGAGGGTCTCCCCGAAGCGGTTCGGCACCGAGGCAGCCGCCGGCTTCGTGCCCCTTTTCATGAGGATCCATCGAAAGGGGTCGTCGGATCATAACACTACGATGAGGGGGAGAGACGGAGATCTTTCCCCCTCTCGGTATGCTGGGGGACGAGGCTGAGGTGATACAAGGGGAAAAGAAGATCACGGTGCTGGGCCTGGGCAACATCCTCCTCAAGGACGAGGGCTTCGGCGTGCACTTCGTGCGGTGGTTTTCCGAAAGGCATTCCTATGGCCCCGAGGTGGAACTGCTCGACGGCGGCACCCTCGGCTACAGGCTGCTCGATATCGTAACGAGCACCAGGCACCTGATCGTGGTGGACGCGATAAAGCTCGAGGAGGAACCCGGGGCGGTGTACCGGTTCACCAGGGAGGAGATGCTCCTGAGGATGCCGGACCCGACCACGGCGCACGAGGTGGAGTTCCCCGACGTGCTCGCCATGGCGGACCTCATGGGCCAGTGCCCCGAGGTCGTGTTCCTGTGCGTGGTCCCCGAACGGTACGGGATCATGGAACTCGAGATGTCGCCGTCCATGTCCCGGGTATTCCCCGTGGTGGAAGACCTGCTCGTGCGGGAGCTGGCGATGCTGGGCGCCGTGGAGAGGGGGGGAAGCTGATGCACGAGATGTCGCTGGTGTGCTCCCTCCTGGATATCGTAGAGGAATACGCAGGCAGGCACGGGTTCTCCCGGGTGAAATCCATCAGGCTGTCCTGTGGGTCGCTCGCCGGGGTCGAGGAAAAGGCGCTCAGGTTCGCCTTCGAAGTTGCGTCGAAGGGTACAAGGGCTGAGGGGGCCTCGCTCGAGCTCGAGGTGCTGCCCATCGTCTTGAGGTGCCTCGCGTGCGGGGCGGAAGGCGTCTCCGAGGACTTTCCGTCCGCATGTCGTGCATGCGGCTCTTCGGAGACCGTCCTCGCCGGGGGGACAGAGGAACTGAGGTGCGAGGACCTGGAGGTGGACGAGGTGGAAAGACCATGTGCATAGCTTTTCCCGGAAAGGTGCTCGAGATAGACCAGGACAACATGGCGGTCATCGATATCGGTGGCGTCAGGCGCGAGGTGAGCCTGGACATCATGGACGAGCCTGTGGCCGTCGGCGACTTCGTGCTGTGTCACGCGGGGTTCGCCATCCGGAAGGTGGACGAGGTGGACGCCGAGGAACGCCTCGCCCTGCTCAGGGAGATTCTCGAAGCGTGAAGCTGATCGACGAGTACCGGGACAACGAGCTGCTCGTGCGCCTCAGGGAACGCATCCATCGCCAGGCCCGCGGCATCGGGAGAGGCGTCACCCTCATGGAGGTCTGCGGGACGCACACGTACGCCATAGGCAGGTACGGGATCAGGAGGATCCTGCCCGAGAACGTGCGCCTGATCTCGGGGCCGGGATGCCCGGTGTGCGTGACGTCGGCATCCGATGTCGGCAGGGCGCTCGACATGGCGGGGAAGAAGGGGGTGATCTTCACCACCTTCGGCGACATGCTCAAGGTGCCGGGCCCGGGCGGTGAGAGCCTCCAGAAGCTGAGGGCGAAGGGGGCTGACGTGCGCGTCGTCGGGTCCACCATCGAGGCGATGAGGATAGCGACGGACAACCCCGGCAGCGAGGTCGTGTTCATGGGCATAGGTTTCGAGACCACGACCCCCACCGTGGCTTCCATGATAAAGACGTGCGCGAGATTGGGCGTGAAGAACATGTCATTGTACTCCGTTCACAAGCTCGTCCCCCCCGCCATCGAGGCGTTGCTGGCCGACAGCGAGCTCAAGGTGGACGGCTTCCTCTGCCCTGGGCACGTGAGCGCGATCATCGGCACCCGCCCGTACGAGATGATACCGCGGAAGAAGAAGGCGGCAGTGATCGCCGGGTTCGAACCGGTGGATATCCTCGAGGGGGTATCCATGATCCTCGAGCAGATCATAACCGGTGAGTTCACGGTCGAGAACCAGTACGGACGTGCCGTGAAGCCCCATGGCAACACGAAGGCCGTGGAGCTGATGGAAGAGGTGTTCATGCCGGCGCCTTCCCAGTGGCGCGGCCTCGGTGTCATTCCGGAGAGCGGGCTCGTGCTCAGGCCCGAGTACTCTTCCTTCGACGCGATCGAGAGATTCGACGTCCCGTACAGAGAGTACGAGCAGGAGGAGGGTTGCATGTGCGGCCACATCCTGAGAGGGGTGGCTTCCCCCGAGGAATGCCCGCTCTTCAAGACCTCGTGCACCCCCCACGACCCGGTGGGCCCCTGCATGGTATCCCGGGAGGGGACGTGCGCCGCCCACTACAGGTTCAGCTGAGAACAGAAAGGAGACGACGATGCCCGTGATCAACGTGGTGAGGCAGGTCCTCGACTCGAACGACAGGATAGCGGGAGGCAACAGGGCCCTGTTCGACGAGAAGGGGATCTACGTGATGAACCTCATGAGCTCCCCCGGGGCCGGCAAGACCACGCTCGTGGAAAAGACGATCGATGCCCTCAAGGGAAGGTACCGCATAGCGGTCATCGAGGGCGACATCCAGAGCACCCACGATGCGGAGAGGGTGGCGAGGCACGGTGTGCCGGTGGTCCAGATCAACACCGGCGGCGGGTGTCACATCGACGCCAACATGGTCAGGGAGGCCCTGCCAGGTCTGCCGCTCGACGAGGTGGACGTCCTCATAAACGAGAACGTCGGCAACCTCGTGTGCCCCGCTGAGTTCACCATCGGCGAGAACGACAAGGTCATGATCCTGTCCACCCCCGAGGGCGCGGACAAGCCCTCCAAGTACCCGCTCATGTTCCACGAGTCCTCGGTCATGATCATCAACAAGATCGACCTGCTGCCGTACGTGGAGTTCGACATCGTCAAGGCCAAGGCCGACGCGCTCGCATGCAACCCCGAGCTCGTGATCATCGAGGTGTCGTGCAGGACGGGGCAGGGTCTCGACGCCTGGGTCGAGTGGCTTACGACGAGGGTGGAAACCTTCAGGAAGGGGCGCGCCTGAGCCAGGTGAAATCCAGGATCCGCCTGCGTTTCTCGGGGATCGTCCAGGGCGTGGGCTTCAGGCCCTTCGTGTACAGAACGGCGCTGTCCCACGGCATGGCCGGGTTCGTGCGCAACGACGCGGACGGGGTCACCGTCGAGGCGGAAGGCGCGGAGGGTCTCGTCGATGCTTTCGTCTCATCCCTCTTGGAGAAGACCCCTCCCCTTGCCGAGATACACGGCGTCCTGAGAGAGAGGGTCCCACCCCTCGGGGAGAAGGCTTTCAGGATCGTGGCGAGCGACGCAACGGGGCGGGCCGAGGCCCTCATCTCCCCCGATGTGGCCACGTGCGACGCATGTCTGGCCGAGTTGTTCGACCCGTCGAACCGCAGGTACCGGTACCCGTTCATCAACTGTACGGATTGCGGGCCGAGGCTGACCATCGTCGAGGACGTCCCGTACGACCGGGAGCGGACGTCCATGTCCGTCTTCCCCATGTGCGAGCAGTGCCGGAAGGAGTTCGAGGACCCGGGCGACAGGCGCTTCCACGCCCAGCCCAATGCCTGCCCAGTCTGCGGTCCCCGGCTGACGCTGGTGGACAGAGAGGGTCGCGGGATCCGGACGGACGATCCCCTCGCCTGGGCGGCGAACCTGATCCGGGAAGGCGGGATCCTGGCCGTCAAGGGGCTCGGCGGATTCCATCTCTGCGTCAACGCGCTTTACGACAAGGCGGTAGCCAGGTTGAGGGAGAGAAAGTGCAGGGAGGAAAAGGCACTGGCGGTCATGGCGAGGGATCTGGTCACCGCCGAGAGGCTCGTTCACCTTGGAGAGGAGGAGAGGAGGCTCCTCAGGTCGCCCTCCAGGCCCATCGTCATATGCAGGGAGAGGGAAGTCTCGCCCGTGTCCCGGCTGGTCGCGCCGTCCATGGGAACGCTCGGCGTCATGCTGCCGTACACGCCCCTGCACCACCTCATCCTGGAGAAGGACCCGCCGGTGCTCGTCATGACGAGCGCCAACCTGACGGACGAGCCCATATGCATCGACAACGAGGAGGCCGTCGAGAGGCTCAAGGACGTGGCGGACGCCTTTGTCCTGCACAACCGGAACATCGTGGTCCGGTGCGACGACTCGGTGGCCATCGCGACAGAGAGGGGCCCCACCGTCGTCAGGCGCTCGCGCGGCTATGCGCCGAGGCCGGTGCTCCTCGGCGCTCGGATGCCCGAGGTGCTTGCCCTGGGGGCCCACCTCAAGTCGACCGTGTGCGTGGTGAGGGACGACCTCGCCTTCTTGTCCCCGCACGTGGGGGATCTCGAGACGCCGCTCGCCAGGGACTTCTTCCTCGAGACCGTGGAGACCATGCAGCGCATAGCGAGGTGCAGGCCCGGCGTTCTCGCGTGCGACATGCACCCGGACTACTTCTCCACCCGCTACGCACTGGGGAAGGCCTCCTCCGGGGTGATCCGGGTTCAACACCACCACGCACACATCGTCAGCTGCATGGCGGAGAACCGCTTGAAAGGCCCGGTCATCGGGTTGGCCATGGACGGGACCGGGTACGGGGAAGACTCCACCATATGGGGCGGTGAGTTCCTGATTGCGACCGAGACGGCCTTCGAGAGGGCCGGCCACCTGAAGTGCGTGGCTCTGCCCGGCGGCGAGGCGGCCGTGCGCCAGCCGTGGAGAACGGGGGCGAGCCTCCTGAGAGGGTGCTTCGGCGAGGAGTGGCAGGAGATCGCGGGGAGGTTGGGCCTGGTTCCCGCGGGCATCGACCCGGCACAGATCGAGGCCTTGCTGGAGTCGGGGCTGAACTGCCCGGTGACCTCGAGCCTGGGGAGGCTCTTCGACGGGGTCTCGGCCCTCTTGGGCCTGTGCAGGCGGTCATCGTACGAGGGGCAGGCGGCGATCGTGCTCGAGGCTTGCGCGGACAGGACGTACGCGGAGGTCCTGCCTTTCGTGGTGGACGATACGAGGAAACCCCTGGTCGTCGACCTGTCGGCGGCTGTGAGTAAGATCGTGGAAAGGCGTCTTTCGGGTGAAGATGCCTCGAGGCTCGCATCCGCGTTCCATGCCACGGTCGTGGAAGCCCTGGCCGGGACGGCCGTGAGATTGCGGGGCATGACGGGTATAGGCACGGTGGTCCTCTCAGGCGGATGCTTCCAGAACCGCCTCCTCCTCCAGGGGTGCGCATCCCGTCTCGAAGGAGAGGGGTTCTCGGTGGCCACTCATGCACGGGTGCCTCCAAACGACGGCGGTATATCCCTCGGGCAGGCCGTGGTCGCTGCGTCCCGCCTGGCTTATGGGAACGTGTGAAAGGAGATGTTCATGAAGACGGATACGGTTCTCCTCGAACATGGGTCGGGGGGCATGCTCACCAACAGGCTCATACGGGAGATGTTCGTGGGGTCGTTTTCGAACGAGCACCTGGACAGGATGGACGACGCCGCGGTCGTGCGGGTGGGTGAGGGGAGGCTCTGTTTCACCACGGATTCCTTCGTCGTAGACCCGATTTTCTTTCCCGGAGGCGACATCGGGTCGCTCGCCGTGCACGGCACGGTCAACGACATCGCTGCCTGTGCAGGAAGGCCGCTGTTCTTGAGCGCCGGGTTCATCATCGAGGAAGGGTTTGCCATGGAGGAGCTGGCCAGGATCGTCGACTCCATGGCGAGGGCCTCGCGCGAGGCCGGCGTGAAGGTGGTGACGGGCGACACGAAGGTGGTACCCAAAGGCTCGGCCGACAAGATCTTCATCACGACGTCCGGGATCGGCGTGGTGGAGTATGCATCCGAGGTGTCCCCCTCCGCGATCAGGGAAGGGGATGCAGTGCTGATAAGCGGCCCCGTGGGCGACCACGGCGCGGCGATCCTGAGCACCAGGAGCGATCTGGGGATGAGGACGAGGATCCTGTCGGACTCCGCGCCGTTGGGCGGGATGGTGCAGGAGGTGTTGCGCACGGGGGACGCGGTGCATTTCATGCGGGACCCCACCCGGGGAGGGCTCGCGGCCGTGCTGGCGGAGGCTGCGCACGCAGCTGGCCTCACGTTCGAGATCGACGAGCAGGCGGTTCCCGTCAGGGAAGGGGTGAGGGGCCTGTGCGAGATCACCGGCATGGACCCGTTGTACCTCGCGTGCGAGGGCAGGATGGTCGTCATCTGCGAGGGATCAGGGGCCCCCGGCATACTGGAGATCATGCGGTCCCATCCTCTCGGCAGGGACGCGGCCATCATTGGGAGGGTGACGAGGAAGGGAACGAGGGGCCGCGTTGTGCTCTGGACGATCGCCGGCGGAAGCAGGGAGGTGGACCTGCCGGAGGGGGAACTCGTGCCCCGCATCTGCTGACGTGGCCCCGCCTGCAAAGGCATCGCCCGGGCGACCTCGAGAGGCGCTTTCCCGAAGAGCCGCCTGCCTTGACAAGGGGAGTCGGCTTCGAACATAATCGGTTGCCTATCAGCATGTCATGGGAGGTCACATGCTCGTCTTCTACACCGCCGGGGAATCGCACGGCAGGGGCGTTTTCGCCTTCCTGGACGGTCTGCCGGCAGGTATCCGGGTCGACCGGGACCTGATCGACGCCGACCTCAAGAGGCGCCAGCAGGGGTACGGCAGGGGCGGGAGGATGGCCGTCGAGCGTGACCGCGTGGACGTGCTGGCCGGACTTCGCGGCGGCCTCACGCTGGGCAGCCCGGTGCTCCTGGCCGTCTGGAACGCCGATCACGAGAACTGGAAAGACCTCATGGACCCGTGGGAGATCAGGCCCGGCAGGGAGTTCACCACGCCGAGACCCGGCCACGCGGACCTGGCGGGCGCCGCCAGGTTCAGGCACAAAGACCTCAGGAACGTCCTCGAGCGCTCGAGCGCGCGGGAGACCGCGGCAAGGGTGGCATGCGGCGCTCTCCTGAAGTCGTTCCTTTCCGAACTGGGGGTGAGCGCGCACGCGTGGGTGACGAGGATCGGCCCCGTCGCCTTCGAGGGCCCCTTCGACAGGCAGGCGAGGGACGCATCGAGCGTCTTCTGCCCCGACGAGCGGGCGACCCGCGAGATGGAGCGGGTCATAGACGAGGCCGCCCAGGCCGGGGATTCGGTGGGGGGCGAGTTCGCGGTCGTCGTAGAGGGTCTGCCCGCAGGCATCGGCTCGTCCACGCAGTGGGACCA
>ERZ795060.3885-NODE-3885-length-13228-cov-8.159265_pt1 | contig 13228 bp, 11 predicted proteins | sample MGYA00375144_ERZ795060 | MGnify/ENA primary metagenome ERZ795060 (study PRJEB30189, sample SAMN05720157) | activated sludge metagenome | isolation source: anaerobic digester from wastewater treatment plant | place: Japan | collected 2015-05-15 ... | reverse complement strand
ATGTTCCTGGTTCAAATACTTTGTATTCAATAAGAATGGTAATATCCACTGGCATCTTTTCATAGGATTGGTCAAGACAATTTTTCATTCGTTCATACGCTTTTTTCAAATCAATCTGGCCTGGATACATTGAACCATCAGGAAACCATAAGGTCACAATTCCATTGCACAGGTCTTTTGCAATTTTTCCCGCCAGTATTGTCTGTTCAACATATCTCTGTCTCGTTTTGCTATCAGGGGAAGTAAAACTTCCCATATGGGAACCTGTGAGGAAGTATGTGGGATTCACTGCCCCTAATTCAAGACCACGGTCCTTTGCCTCTTTTGCAACCTTTTCAGCAATCTTATAGTCAGCCACCATTCCATCTTCTGAAAAATCCCACAGCATGTGAGTGGCAAATCTTTTTGTAGTACCTGTAAGTTTATTGATAAACGCGGCGTCATCGAGTTTTTCTTCAATATTTCTTGCTGCGCCAGGATACATATAACCACCAAATCGTCCGCCTCCAAAAGTTCCCAGAGCCCAGCCAGGAATTTCAACCTGAAATTTTTTTACTGCTTCAATGGCTCCCTTCACACTCTTTTCTCCAAATTCTTCAACAAGCACTTCAAGCCCTTTCTCGATCCATTTTGTACTTTTTGGCATGTTTTCCTCCATTATTCAATCAAGACCTATGGCTTTACGAAGAACCATTATCACATCTGAAATTGTTATAGTCGGTTCGCCATCATCTGCAAGTTTTGCTCTATTGATAAGCCATTGGGGGTATGGCGCACTATACACAGTGCCCCTGACTTCCACAGGAAGCTCAATCGCCATTCTCAAACATAAAATCACATCAGAAATATCAATAACTTCGTCTGTACTGATGTCGCCTTTTTCTATCAGTAGATTGTAAAATATTGTAAGAGCGTCAGAATCTCCAGTCACTACGGCAATGTCAGTTGTCCCGTTTCTGTCAAAATCACCATAACACATTGTTCTTGGATAACCTGTGTCAGTTGAAAATTCACCTGACGGAACAATCACACCATTTTTGTCTCCATAAGCCAGAAGCAAATCAGATGTTCGAACCCTTGCAACAACAACATCCTGCGAACCATCCCGATTGAAATCAGCGACTATCACATCATATGGATCGAAACCGGCTTCAAAACTTGTCCCTGCAGAAAAATTCCCATCTCCATTACCCAACCAGGTAGAAAAAAGATTGTCTTCAGACCAATCACAAACAGCAATATCAGGGTTTCCATCAGTGTTGAAATCAGCAAACACAATGCCTGTTGGAGAATTTATCGAAGAAATACTGCCGGCACTGGTAAAAGCGCCATCGCCATTTCCAGTAAATAAAAATACTCCATTGGTATACCTCGCAATTACTGCCATATCAGTAATTCCATCCTTGTTAAAATCGCACAAAGAAACACGACTCGCATTAACAAGACGATAAAACAACTGATTACCAAATGTTCCATCTCCGTTGCCAGAAAGAACAATGACTCCACTATTTGGATAATTATCGCTTATTATTGCAATATCCGGTTTTCCATCCCTGTTAAAATCTCCTGACACTATTGAAAAATGCTGTCCACCAATACCGATAAAAAATGTATTTACTGAAAATGTTCCATCACCATTGCCTGTCATTATGCTGTATGTCATACCATTTGAATTGGCAACAGCAATATCAGGTTTTCCATCCCTGTTAAAATCTGCAGCCACAAGGTTGTAGGGCCTAAATTCATAACCAAACGCTGGCTCAAATTGATAATTTATTGCATCAGAAAATGTTCCATCAGGTTTCCCTTTTAAAATAGAAACACTGGCGCTACCTTCATTGGCAACAGCAAGGTCAAAAATCCCATCATTATTGAAGTCGCCTGCAATTACATTCCTTGGATCTACTCCGACCTGATAATGGACAGGCATTGAGAATATTCCTGATTCTTTTAATTCAGTTGAGTTTTCCAGAATTACCATACGGTTATAAAGTATTAAGGCAATATCCTGTTTACCATCGCCATTGAAGTCACCTGACACAACAGCATACAGGCCGCTAGGACAACCATAATTAAAAGATGACTGAAAAGTCCCATCATTTTTTCCCTTCAAAACAGTAAGGGTTTTAGAATACTGATTGACAACAGCAAGGTCGCTTATCCCATCGCTATCAAAATCATTCACATCAATGCACCAGGGTTCTCCGCCTGTATCATAATAAACAGGTGTTTGAAAGGTACAATCACCATTTCCCATTAACACTGCAACCTGGCCTGGCCCACTTCTACTTGTGACAGCAAGGTCTGCTTTGCCATCTCTGTTAAAATCACCTGTTGTAATGAACCAGGAAGAAGAAATAGAAACACTGGACGGGTCATAAAAAGTACCATTGCCTTTCCCGCGAAAAACACTGATATTGGAATTAAAATAACCGCTGACTGCAACGTCCATGATGCCATCATTATCAAAATCTGCTGCAGTTAAATACAAAGACACATAACTGGTGGTATTTGAAGAAGTAAGATTGAAATTGCCTTCTCCATCTCCAAGATAACAATAAAACGCACCATTATAAGAGACAACAGCAATGTCAGGTATTCCATCCCTGTTAAAATCTGCTGACACAATACCTTTTGGATAAGCACCTGCAAAATAATGTGCTGGTCCTTGAAATGTTCCATCACCATTGCCCAAAAGCACGCTCATCCTTTCAGGATACTGATAACTTGTAACAGCAATATCCATCTTGCCATCTCGATTGAAGTCTTCTGCAATGATATAAGTTAAATAACCACCAATACTGGTGATAATCGGTTCATCAAAAAAAGGGCTTTCATATTTTCCAAGGAAAACAAGCACATCTCCAGTGGAATTCACAGCAGCAATATCAATCTTTCCGTCTCTATTGAAGTCCGCTTTCACAGCATGTTGGAACCCGTCATTTTCAAATTGACCCACAAAGTTGAAATCTATGCCATATACAGACGCTACAAAAAATACCATAGAAAAGATTATTCGGTAAATCGTTCTATTCATGTTTTCTCCTTTTTATCATTATAACATGCAGGTACTATTTTTTAATTTTTCTACCTGTAATCAAATATGCGGTGTGACCAACCATTACATCAAAAGGCCTTAATCTTTCTGGATTAATACGGTACTTCCTGAACAGTATCTCGCACACTTCAAGATTAATAACAGGCAGGGTCTCGCATATCCGAATTACATTTGAAACCTGATTTGTTGTTGGTACGACTATTCCAAATACTGCTCCATATGAAAGACACTCGACAATATCACCAAGGTAATTTTCTGGTTCTTTCAAATCAATCACTGCACAATCAAACTCACGTTCTTCTATTCCATCCTCAATGTTTTTTGTGTAAAACACAACCCTGTCAGAAAACTGCATCTGCTCAATCAGGTTTTTTGCTTTTTTTGAAAACTCCTCCCTTGCTTCATATGTATAAACCTTGCCACCACTTCCTGCAAAATACGAAAGAATCAGTGTCATTGCGCCTGAACCAGTACCCACCTCAAGAATCTTCATTCCCTGTTTGATACCCAATTTTAAAATCAAATAACCGGCATCTTTGGGATAAATAATCTGGGTGCTTCGTTTCACATAGTAAAGGAGAAGTTCTTCAAGAGACGGAAGAAAAAAATAAAGTTTTTGATTTGTGTTTGTGATAACAAAATCGCCAGGCGTTTTACCGATAATGTCCTGTAAATCAACCAACCCTTCATGAGTACTGAAATGTTTTTTCTCAAGTTTCACAAACCATTTTCTTCCTTCTTCTGAAATCAAACCCACAATATCATTTTCCTTCAATGCTTCCATAATCAAAGCCCTCTCTTTCAAGTTCACTGAACAAACAACCGCAGTATTTCTGTCTGTAAAGATGCCACTTTCTGGCAATCTCCTGACCGTTCTGATAATGATTTCTGAGGTCAAGTGGCAAAAAGTCAAGATTATACTCCTGGGCAATTTTAATGCCTATACTTTTTATGGTTTCAATGTCCTGATGAACACTATAGAACATGGTTGTAGTAAAAATCCTTATTCCGGCTTGTTTTGCAAATTGCGCTGTTTTTTCAAGACGCAATTGATAGCAAACAGCGCATCTTGCCTTTTTATTTTTTGATACAGGCAGGCACATTGAAAACCATTGATTGATATCGTAAGAAAAATCCCATTCAATTTTTTTCCCTATTCTTTCAAACACATAGCCCGCTGTCTGAAACCTTTTTTTATATTCTTCAAATGGATGAATATTTGGATTATACCAGTAGCCAGCCGGCTGAAAATTTTCTTCCAGAAATTCAAATGTCTTTATTGCGCAAATTCCGCAACAAACGTGAACGACAATTTTTTCTTTCATGCGAAGGTCCTCCAGACAAGTGTACCGGACCAGAAGAAAAATACCACACTCCCTGCAATCTTCCCAGCCCATCGATTTTCGAAAAATCTTCCAATAAATTTTGAACACCAGGGGGTAAATATTGTAATGATAATAAGCGGATTTATTGCATTGCCCAATCCAAAAACAAGTCCACCAATAGCACCAGAAACGAATGAATTCGCAACATACGCAAGATATGCAAGCACGCCCAGAAGTGCTCCACATGGAACAAATCCAACAACAAAACCACTGCAGTAAGATAGATGTCCCTTCAAAAACATTTTTATTTTATCTGATAGAGTAAGATTTAATACCCCCAGTATTAAAAAAAATAATGCGCCTGAAAAAAGAAATACTCGATTATTTTTTAGCGCTGAAACATAGCCAGAGGAATATCCTACAAGTCCGCCTGCCAGGGTATAAGAAACAAGTTTTCCTGCATGAAAAAACACAAACATCCTCAATGTTTTTTTAATATCAGTATTCCTTTCAAAAATAAAAGGAAGGAAAACGCTTCCACAGGAAAGCATACAAACACTGCTTCCAATTAATATCCCGCTGATATACAGATTAACAAGGATGTGCCAGTTCAAAATTCCTTCTCCGAAAAAACTTCTGCCTGAAATGTGTACAATTCGGTATCTGGTTTTTTCCAGGCATCTGGTTCAAGTCCTGCCTTATGCTCACACAACGCTGAAAGAAACTGTTCTTTTGTCCAGCCCGTCTCATCAGCAACCTGTGGAAGAAAAACACCCTGCCTGAATCCTTTTTTCACGATCACTCCGTCCCTGCCAAGCACAATTTCATCGGGACTGGAAACCCTGGCAGGAACTGTCAGGACAGAAATTTCTATTTCTATATCTTTCATTTCATTTAAGGTAACTGGTGGAAATCTTGGGTCCCCTGTCGCAGATTCAATTGCCATTTCTCTCACTGCATCTACAAGTCGTTCCCTCGGCAAAATCATACCAATACAACCGCGCAACTGCCCTTTTCTTCTGAGCGTGACAAACACCCCTCTTTTTTCGCAAAGCACAGGGTCTGTAATGTTTATTTGTGGAAGCTTTTTGCCACTCAGATGATATTCAATTGTCTGCCTTGCAAGTTTTAACAAAGTTTCCCTCTGTTGCCTGTTTAACATGTTTCCTCCTGTTTTGTCTTCCGATTGTTTCTTGTGTTCAAATAATACTGCCATTGCCGCATATCCAACCACATTACTGCTGTCTTTGGTCGTATTATATGAAGTTGAATAATCAAGTAATTTCACCTTAATCTGAGAAATTTTTGATAGAATTTTTAATCCAAGATACACAGCACTGCCACCACATGCCTCTGCATTTCCTTTTTGCATTTCATCAATTAACAATGAAAATTTGCCGGATTCAAGAAGTGATATGAACGAACTATCTTTTTGTTTTGCAACATCCAGTGAATAATAATGAGAAAGATCAGTACTCATTACGATGATTGAGTTTTTCTGTTTTCTCACAAAAGGTAAAAGGTAGTTTGCATAAATATCCAGTTCACTTTCATTCTCACAGCCAACAAGAATTGGAACAATTTTGAATTCACCTTTGATTGCGCATTGAAGAAATGGTATCTGAACCTCAAGACCGTGTTCTGCATCAAGAATTCTATAGTCAACACGAAATCCTGGTTTAACAACGATTTCAGACACCAGTTGAGTATCAACCCTCACGTCTCCAAGCGGACTTTCCCAGATATTTCTATCATCAGTGATAATTCCCAGAAACCTGGCTCGATGACTTCTGCCAATTAGAAACACAGTATCTATTTTTTTATCTTTAATGACTGAATAAGCAAATCCCGCTGTTTTCCCTGAATAGATATAGCCAGCATGCGGAACAATAATACCAGCAGGCATTTCACTGATTGATTTCGCTTTCAAAAATGACATAACCTGTGACTTCAGTTGTTTTCCATCTGCAGGATAAAAAGACCCTGCAAAAAAGGGCTTTCTTACAGTGTCAGAAAAAATCTGCTCTGCACTAAAAAAAACAAAACAACAGAAAACCACTACTGCCAGACCCCAGGAATTTTTGTTCCACAATACTCGCATTTTCCCTTTCTGATATGATTTTCAAGAACTTCAAATCCTTTTCTTTTAATAACGATTTTACCACAGTTGCTACAAACTGTATTTTCATAAGGATTGTCGTAAACATTGCCAATATACACATGTTTCAACCCCACGCTTCTGGCAATATTAACAGCATCTTCCAGTGTTTTATATGGAGTTGCAGTCAGATGAGCCAGTTTGTACACAGGATAAAATCTTGAAAAATGAACAGGCGTATCAGGACCAAGATTGGTCTTTATCCAGGTACAAAGTTTTTTTATCTCATCAGGAGAATCATTGTATCCAGGAACAATTAAGGTGGTAATCTCAATCCAGATTTTGTATTTCTTCATTGTCTTGAGGGTTTGCAAGACATCATTAAGATTTGCACCACATACATTTTTGTAATATTCAGGAGAAAATCCTTTAAGGTCTACATTTGCAGCATCAATGTATGGAAGTAATGTTTCAAGAGGTTCCTGATTAATATAACCGGCTGTATGCATAATATTTTTTATCCCTGCTGCACGGGCGATTTTCGCTGTATCAAGCATATATTCATAGAAATTTATGGGCTCTGAATATGTATAAGCGATAACAGGACAATTTTTTTCTTTTGCAAGTTTCACCACATCTTCTGGCAAAAGATTGATATTACGGGTTTCTTCTGGAGATACCTGTGAAATCTGCCAGTTCTGACAGAAAAGGCATCGTAAACTGCAACCTGCTGAGGCAATCGAGAAGGTCTTTGCGCCTGCAAGAAAATGAAACAGGGGCTTTTTTTCAATTGGATCTATTGCCACAGAACATGGTTTGCCATACCCCATTGAGTATAAAACGCCGCCAATGTTCTTTCTCGCCCTGCAAAAACCATACCTACCTTCAGGAATTGTGCAATTCTTTGGACACAATCTGCATTGAACTGAATTCTGATCTGCTTTTTCATAAAAAAGGGCTTCTTTAAGATTCTCCTGAGCAATAGACAAGGAAAAAACAAGAAGCACCATTCCAATTGTTAATACGGAAAATAGTTTACTTTTCATTTGATTCAACTGATTTTATGAAATCCAATATTCTCTGCCAGTGAGTGCCCTGCCAGTAAATTCTACCGCAAATATTGCAGTATGAAAAATGCTTTTGTGTCTTTGCCACATATTCAGGAACAATCCCAATAACCTCTGAAGCACTCTTTGGTTGCAAAACATGATTACAGATGTTACAGCGAGAAAAAAATAAATGAGCATCAAAACTGAGATTTAGTTTATCCTTTACTTCTTTTAACTGATGACAAAGGTCTTCGCTTTGTATGAAAGTTGAAATTTCTGGATTCAGAAGTACAAATTGCCTATCCCTTGTTAAAACAATCCTGGATTCTTTCCTGGCGTTGTAGGCAAGAAAATATTTATCCTTTCCTGAAAAATATTCAGTGTCAAAACCTAACAGACGTAACCATCGTGCTAAACTTCCAAGCATCCCATCAGCAATAAACTTCATTCTCCCCATCCGAGATAAATTTTATCACATACTCAGGAAACCCGAAACCCTTAATTGAAGTTAAAAATCAAGAATTTCTTCACTTCCCTATTGATAATGTTAAATCTAATTCTCAGTCTTTGATAAATCCCTCTTTCATCTCCCTTTTATAAAGGGAGAAAGAAATCCCCCTTTATAAAATTCCTTATTACTCCCCTCTTTATAAAAGAGGGGTTGGGGGAGATTTCTGAAATCCCTCTTAATCCACCTTTTATAAAGGGGGAAAACAAGAGGAGGGAAAAGAGGGGCTGGGGGAGATTTCAAAAATCCCCTTAATCCCCCTTTTACAAAGGGGGAGAACAAAGGGAGGTATTTTATAAAGGGGGAAGACAGGGAGAGGAATTTTGAAAAGGGGGAAAACAGAAAGAGAAATTTGTAAAGGGGGAAAACGGGAGAAGAAATTTTATAAAGGGGGGAATGAAAATAATGTGGGGTGAATCCCTTTCAATGTAAAAAAAAGTGGCGGTGTAGGGATTTGAACCCCAGACGTATCGGGTATGAGCCGACTGCTCTGCCACTGAGCTACACCGCCATTTCAAGGTACTCTGCTAATTGCAAAAATGCCTTTGCCCTGTGACTGATTTTATTTTTTTCTTCAACAGACAACTGGGCAACTGTTTTGCCGTACTCAGGAATCTCAAATATCGGGTCGTAGCCAAACCCGTTTGAACCCGATGGTTCCTGAACAATCCTTCCATATAATCTACCTTCAAAAAACCTGTGATTTCCAGAGGGTTCAATCAACGCAATCACACAAATAAAATACGCTTCCCTCTCTCCATCTTTTAGATTTTTACTATATTGTAACAGTTTTTCGATATTTTTTCCATCGTTCGCATCTGGTCCGGCAAACCGCGCAGACAAAACTCCTGGCATTCCGTTTAATGCAGGAACAACAAGACCTGAATCTTCACCAGCGACATAATGCTGCGGATACATCCGTCCGACAAATGATGCTTTTATCAAAGCATTTTCCTGAAATGTTTGTCCGGTTTCAGGAGGAAAATCCGCAACATCAGGCAAAAGAACTGTGCAATCAAACTTCTTCAAAATTTCCTTAATTTCCCTGAGTTTGGCAGGATTCTTAGTAGCCAGAAAGATTTTGAAGCTCATTTTTCAAAAAATTTTTTTCTGCCTCAATGATTTCTTTAATACCCTTTTGTGCAATGACTATCAATTGGTCAAGTTCGTTACGGCTGAAAAACATTCCTTCTGCAGCACCCTGAATTTCCACGAATTCCCCTTTGCCATTCATAACGACATTAAAGTCAACCTGTGCAATGGAGTCCTCAGAATAGTTCAGATCAAGATACTTATTACCATTGACAAGACCAACACTCACTGCACCAATGCATTCCCTTAAAACAGGCAACATCAAAAGGTTTCTCTTCCTCATCTGAACAAGAGCATCCACAATTGCACAGAAGGCGCCATTTATCGATGCTGTACGAGTACCACCGTCCGCCTGAATCACGTCACAATCAACTATCAATGTCCTTTCTCCGATATTTTTTAGATTAACCGCTGCCCTTAAAACCCTTCCTATCATGCGCCTGATTTCCTGACTTCTTCCTGACTGATTGTTTGTTCTCGAATTTCGTTCAGGTGTGGATGCAGGCAACATCCCGTATTCTGCGGTAACCCATCCTGAACCTGTGCCCTGAAGAAAAGGTGGAACTTTGTTTTCGACTGTAACACAGCACAGTACCTTTGTTTCTCCCATTTCAATCAAAACAGATCCAACTGCGTATTTGCTGATATTTCTTGTAATTCGTATTGGTCTCAACTGGTCTGGCAATCTTCCATCTTTTCGTGTATCCACAATCTCCTTTCTGTCGTGAACAATATCATGCCTGTATGATTATATCAGAAAAACACACCAAAATATAGTTCAAAAATCTCAAATACGACTTCCCGTGAAAATAGATGGCGCTATGAAAATACCAACCGATGTTGTTGATGTCTTTGAATACATAAGTCCCACAGTAAGACAATGTATCTTTTTGTAAAGATAATATCTCTGGTTCGTAAATTTACTTTCTTTCGTGTCGTAATCAAGTGAAAAACCATATTCCCAGTTCCCAGATTTCCTGTCAAAAAATGCCGTAATCCCATCAAAATAACCACTGATATATCTATTGCCGAGACCTACTTGAATATCCTTATCCCGAAAGACGACAGTATTTGACATTTCTCTCATCCCACCATTTGAAAAATTAATCCGTTCCTGACCATAAAGTAACCATTTCTTACCCGGTTCAACACTCCACAAAATTATACTATCACTGAATTCATTTTTACAGATATCGTATAAATTCATGGCAGTGATGCTACCAGAATGTTTTCCATCGTGCCAGAAGTCCCAGCTGAGTTCGAAATTTGAAAATGTTCTGTCAGGATTGGAATCATAAAAATCATAGTTAAATCCCGTCTTTTTTCTGGTTGGAAAATTGGAAAATATTGAAATCGAAGGCGAAAAATAAACAGAATAACCATTCTTACTTTCTCTTTCTGCGAGCCATCTGAAATTTATACCAGGAGTAAAAACAAAATTATTCAGGTCTTCCTGCTTTTGTGAATAAAAAATATCCCTGAATCTGATAAAAGGTGTAATCTTTGTATACATTGTACTAAAAGGTCTATCAAACTCAACATCAGCGACAACCCTTGTATATTCATTCCCATCTGTATCAACAAACCGCGCAGGTACTATGCCAAAACTTCCCAGCCAGTTTCCCATTGTCAAATACGGTAGAGCAAATTCAAATTCCGGGATTCTTGCTGGAGAAAGAAAATCTTCGCGAGCATTGTCAATAAAACGGGCTGCGAAAATACTCTCTCCTGCAATTTTTGTATAAGAAAAGTAATTTGGGTTTTTGCTCTTTTCAAGATACCGGTCATATAAATATCTTCTAAAAAATTGACTGGTCTTCATCCATCTCCAGTCGACAATAACATTTTGACGATCGGAAAACTCTTGCTGAAATTCTGCGACAAATCCGTACAATGTATCGCTGTTTCCGTATTTTTTGAAAATGTACGACTGAAATCTTTTTACTGAACTTGTTGTATCAGGAACAGTTGAATCCTGCAGAGAAAAACCTGCACCAATGCCACCAGTTCCAATATCAAATCTTTCTTCTAAGTCAAGATGCCTGCTTTTTACTGTGTTATTAAAAATCATAGAAATATCATTGCCAATTTCTGTTTTGTATCCTGCTGATATGGATAAAAGCGGTTTTTTTGTTTTCAGATTGTATGAATACCCCGGGAAATAAAAGATCGGGATACTACCAAAATATAGTTTGAGATTCTTAATGGTCAATTTTTCTTCAGTCAACTGAATTTTTCCGCAGGAAAAATGATAGTGGGGTTTTTCCCTATCGCAACTTGTAAGCATACAGGTTTCAGCAAAGATACTGTCCTGCGTCTTTTCTACAATACCTGCTCTACCATAAAACGGCGCGTAATAAAATCTACTGTCAAGAAATTCCCCTGTTTTTTTATCAGTGTTGTATTCTACTTTTTCCGCAGTAAGAAAAAAATTTCCCTGGGAAAAAGTCAGTCGGTTATCAATTGTAATAAAACCAGTTATATGGTCAATAACAGCCCCTTCACACAAAATCACAGTGTCATCGCTGGTAATTTTTACATTCCCTGCAAGTATCGTTTTAACAGGCGCACCACTTTCAGAAAACTCAGTGGAAACATTGTCTGCGGTGCATTCTATTTCCTGAGCAAATGAAACCATTGTAAGTAAAAAACAAAGAAATGAAAAAACCAGTCTAAATTTTAACATTATGCTCTTTCGCAAAAGCAACGAATGACTCCCAGTCCTTTACACCACTTGTCGCACCAACAGCAGTAACTGACATTGCTCCGACTGCATTTGCCACAAGTCCACATTTCAAAAGAGGATATCCTTTCAAAATGCCTGTCAGAAAACCCGCCACATACGCATCACCGGCACCTGTGGAATCAATGGCATTCACCTTCAATGCAGAAAAAAATTGGCTCTGCTTGCCGTCAGTGACAAAAGAACCTTCTGGCCCCATCTTGATGCACACATTTTTTGCGCCAAGAGTAAGGAAAAATTCAGCCATCTCTCTGTAATCATCCTTCCCAGAAAGCATCCTGGCTTCTTCTAAACTGGTAAAAAAATAGTCGACATATTTGATACTCTCTTTGATCACGGGGAGCCATCTTCCTGTGGAATCCCAGGCAGTATCAAACGAAAGAATCTTGCCAATAGCTTTCACCTTTTTTGCAAGGGTTTCAAGTTCTTCCCCCTCAAGACCAGGAAGCAAAAATATTCCAGCAACATGAACGATAGAAAAACTTCCCAAATAATCAAAATCAACGTCATCTACAGAAAATTTACTGTTTGCTCCAAAGGAATGAAGAAAAGAACGTTCTCCATCAGGAAAAACAAGCACTGCTGTGCCTGAAGTTGTTATACCCTTTTCAATCCTCACTTTTGAAACTTCGATACCTTCTTTTTTCAATGCGTTCAAAACAAATTCACCAAGAGCATCCTCTCCGATTTTTCCAATCACACTTACATCACAGCCCAATTTTTTTGCCACAACGCCAGTATTTGAAGCGCATCCTCCTATATGAAGTTCGCACCTGTCAACAAGTTCAAGTTTACCTCTTTCTGGCATACGGGTTACTGGTCTTGTAACAAAATCTCCAACAAGAATTCCAAGACAGACAAGTTTTTCCATATATTCTCCTTGTACAAAACGAAAATGTAATTATTATTTTACAGGATTATTGCCCAAATTCAAAGTAACGTCTTGTGTTTTTCGGAAATAAAAGGTAAAATAATTTTGTGGGGGATTAGCTCAGCTGGGAGAGCACCAGGCTGGCAGTCTGGGTGTCAAGGGTTCGAATCCCTTATCCTCCACTTTTATTTTTTCCAAAAGGGATTCGAATGGAGCGAAGACGTATAGGTTCGAGCAAGCGAGAACCTGTGCGGCTGGCCGACCCGAGTCGTAGTGGGAGACGAGGGCGCCGAATCCCTTATCCTCCACTTTTATTTTTTCACACAACACACCTTTTTTCATTTCTCCCTTATCCCCATCATTTTCCCCTTTGCAAAATCCTCTCGTCCTTTCCCCCTTTGTAAAATCCTCTCGTCCTTTCCCCCTTTTCAAAAGGGGGATTAAGGGGGATTTGATAAAGGAAGGAGACCTAAAGTTAGGGGGA
>ERZ795060.3883-NODE-3883-length-13229-cov-5.024138_pt1 | contig 13229 bp, 10 predicted proteins | sample MGYA00375144_ERZ795060 | MGnify/ENA primary metagenome ERZ795060 (study PRJEB30189, sample SAMN05720157) | activated sludge metagenome | isolation source: anaerobic digester from wastewater treatment plant | place: Japan | collected 2015-05-15 ... | reverse complement strand
GCACTGGTCGGGGCTCATGAAGCGCCGGCGCGCCATGAACATCGCGATCATGGTCAGCACGCAGACCTGGCCCGTGAAGGCCTTGGTGCTGGCGACGCCGATCTCGGGCCCCACGCGGAGGTAGACGCCGGCGTCGGTCATCCGCGCGATCGACGATCCGACCACGTTCACCACGCCCAGCGACAGCGCGCCGCGATCGGAGGCTTCCTGCAGGGCCGCGAGGGTGTCGGCGGTCTCGCCCGACTGGCTCACCGCGATCACGACCGTCCCTTCCTCGATCATCGGGTTGCGGTAGCGGAACTCGCTGGCGTACTCGGTGTGCGCCGGGACCTTGGCGAGGTCCTCGAGCAGGTAGCGCCCGATCATCGCGGCGTGCAGGGCGGTCCCCTGGGCCGTGAGGATGATCTGCTTGGCGCGGGTCAGTTCGCGCGTGTACTTCGAGAGGCCCCCGAGCACGACGCGACCCTCGCCGGCGTCGAACCGCCCGCTCATGCAGTTGCGCAGGCTCTTGGGCTGCTCGAAGATCTCCTTGAGCATGAAGTGCTCGTATCCGCCGAGCTCGATCTGCTCGAGGTCCATCTCGAGCTGCACGATCTTGGGGGTGACGGGCACGTTGTGGATGGTGGAGGTGCGGAGTTCGCCCGGACGCCCGCCCGAGGCCCGCGTGATCTTGACCACGTTGTAGTCGTCGAGCGTGAAGACCTGCGTCGTGTGCGCGATGATCGCCGAGGGATCGCTGGCGACGATGTACTCGTCGTCACCGATGCCGACCATCAGCGGCGAGCCCTTGCGGGCGCACACCATGACGTCCGGCTCCTTCTCGCAGATCACGCAGATGGCGTAGGCGCCGGTCACTTCACGCAGCGCCGCCTGCACGGCGCGCTCCAGGTCGCCCTCGTAGAGCTCCGAGATGAGCATCGAGAGGACCTCGGTGTCCGTCTCGGAGGCGAAGACGTGGCCCTTCTCCTGGAGGTAGGTCTTGAGGGCGGCGTAGTTCTCGATGATGCCGTTGTGCACGACGACCAGCCCGTGCCGGTCGTCCTTGTGCGGGTGCGCGTTGACCTCGGTCACGCCGCCGTGCGTCGCCCAGCGCGTGTGCGCCAGGCCCACCGTGCCGTCGAGCCCGGGTCGCCCGGCGCGCTCGCGCTGCGCCGTCTCGGCGTCGAGTTTCTCTTCCAGCACGCTCACGCGCCCGACGGCGCGGCAGACGGCGATCTTGCCCGAGTCGGGCGACGAGCCGGGCGGCAGGAGCATCGCCACGCCCGCCGAGTCATACCCGCGGTATTCCAGACGCTTGAGGCCTTCGATGAGCAGGCGCTTGGCGGGCTTGGAGCCGACGTAGCCGACGATTCCGCACATGGAGAGCGATCCTCTGGGTTGGGGGTTCGGCACGCGTTCGGACGCCGCGGGCGCCGCGCCGCGAAGCCCTCTTCATCGACCATCTTCGGACCCGCACCCAGTCTACGGGTGCCGCGAGGCCCGGTCGCTTCCGCGGAGCGCCGCCGAACGAAGAGTTACCGGTCGTAAAGACGACCGGACGCCGCGCCCCGCCCCCCTCGAGTCCGCACGTCGTACGGCCCGGGGATCGCCCGGGATCGCGCGGCGGCGTGATTTCTCACCGCCCGCCCTGGCCGGACGGGTCGGGCGCGCCCGACGCGGGCGTCGGGAAGCGCTGAACGATCCACTCCTGCACGAACTTCATCACGTCGGCGTTCATCGTCTCCGGGTTGGTCGCGTACCACGAGACCGCGCCCTTGCTCCAGCGCGCCGGGTCCTTGGGGTCGAAGGTCTCGAGATCGACGCAGCGCTGGAAGAGGTGATTCAGCCCCGGAAAGACCCGGGTGGTGACGTCCTTGTTCCCCGCGCGGCGGAGAGCCTGCTCGATGCCGCGGATGTTCTCGTCCGCCGAGACCTGCACGTCGAGCGAGCCGTTCACCGCGAGCACAGGCACGGTCACCTTCTCGAGGATGTCGCGCGGGTCGGTCGAGAGGAAGCGCTTGAACCACGGCGAGCGCAGCGTCGCGATCTGCACTTCGACGGCCTTCTTCTCGTTGTCGCTCAGGTCGGCGGGCGCCTCGACGCCGCCGCCCATCACGCCGTGCTGCGCCTTGACCAACTCCGTCGCCAGCGCTCGCAGTTCGTCCTCGCCCTTGTCGGCGACGACGGCGCGGAAGAGTTCGGCGGCGTGCGAGGCCAGGGCCCGGGCTCCCTCGGGCGTGGCGCCGCTCGACAGGGCGATGAGTTCGTTCTGGCGCTCCATGAGTTCGACACCCGACACGCCGGGCCCGGCCAGGAGCACGATGAACGCGACGCCGCCGTGCTCGCCGGCCTTGACCGCGGCCATGGGGGCCGCCAGCCCGCCCTCGGAGTGGCCGATGAGCCCGACAGGCCCGATGCGCGGGTCCTTCTTCAGGAACGCGACGCACGCGAGCGCATCGTCCGCGAAATCGGCGGTGGTCGCGCCGGTGAACTCGCCGCCGGACTCGGCGAAGCCGCGGTCGTCGCAGCGCAGGACCGCGATGCCCGCGCGAGTCAGATGATCCGCCAGCACGCGGAACGGCCGGTGGTCCATGAGTTCCTCGTCGCGGTTCTGCGCGCCCGAGCCCGTGATCAGGACCGCCGCCGGGAACGGGCCCGGACCCTTGGGAACCGTGAGCGTGCCCGCGAGGGTGAACGCGTTGTCGGGCGTACCCGCCGGCACCTTCACCTCTTCGATCTCATAGGGGAACGGCGGACGCGGGTCCTGCTTCCGAAGCCGCGGGGCCAGTTCGCCGCGCTTGAGCGAGAACGTCGTCTGGATGTCCCCCTGCGTGAACTTGCCGGCAATCTCCTGCTCCTGCGGCGGGCGCGAGGTGTCGAGCGATCCGTCGAACGTCGGGTCGCCCGGGATGCCCTTGAGCACGAAGCGGACCGATGAGGCGTTGAGCGTGATCGGCTCCAGGGGCAGGCCCTTGGCCCCCTGCTGCGGGATGCTCACCGAACCCTTCAGGTTGCCGGCGTCGTCAAGTGTGAACTGCACGCCGATGCGGAGCGACATGCCCGGGAGCGCAATCGCGCCGCTCCAGGCGCCCGCGAGATCATTCGCCTGGATCGCGGGCCCGCCGGGCCGCCCGGAATCCGCCGCGGCCGGCTTGGACCCGTCCGGCGCGTGCGCCGCATCCTGGGCTCGTAGCGCGACGGGGGCTGCGCCCGACAACGCCAGCACCAGCAACCAGCCCCACACCCTGCGCCAATGCTCGCTCATGGGTCGCTTCCTTTGCTCGGGGTCGCCGCCCGCCGGGAAGCGCCGGGCCCATCGACTCCGAAGCACGATCGTTGGCGGGCGCGCCGCGCGTCGTCGTACCGTTCTCCATGAGCACCCCCGATCGCGGCCCGGACGGGTTCCGACACAATCCCGCCGCCCCCGGCGGCCTTGACATGGGCCCGGGCGCTCTCCCCGGGCCGCGGATCCGCTCCGACATCGTGGATGTGTACGTGTTCGCGCGGGTGCGCGCGGGCGAGGGGCCGCCATCGCCGCTGTTCGCAGGTCGCGGCTCGCACGCGGCGCGATCGGGCGCGATGATGGAAGGGGATTGGGGCGCGCCCACGCGCCCGCGCGTGTACTTCCTGCAACTGCTCCGCAGCAAGGAACCGCTCAACAACACGTGGCACCCGGTCATGGGGCACATCGACGCCGGGGAGACGGCGGTCGCCTGCGCTTTGCGTGAGGCGCACCAGGAACTGGGGCTGACGCCCTCGCACCTGGCCGACCCGTCGCGGGCGCGGGGTTTCTGGGCCCTGGAGCAGGTGCACCCGTTCTTTGTGCCGGCGATCGACGCGGTCGTCCTCTCGCCGCGGTTTGCGCTGGAAGTCCCGGCGGCGTTCCGGCCGGTGCTCAACAGCGAGCACTCGGACTACCGGTGGGTGGACGAGCGCGACGCGCGAGACGCGGCGAGCGGGTGCTTCATGTGGCCCGGGCAGCGCCACGCGATCGACGAGATCCTGGAGTCGCTGGCGCGCGACGATGCGCCGGGGCGGAAGTGCCTGAGCGTGCCCCTTACGCCGCCATCCCGCGCATGACCTTCACGAGGTTGTCGACCTCTTCGTCGTCGACCTCTTCGAGCCCCAGCAGGCGCTTGATGGTTGCGGCCGACTCCTGCTGCGGGCGCACCACGCACGACATCAGGCGCTCGCCCGCGAGCGAGGAGATGTACGTGACGACCTCGCCGTCGCGCGAGGGTTCGATGTCGAAGAGCAGGCCGTCGATGACGAGTTTCTCCGGCCCGCCGCGGGCCTCGATGCGGGTCGAGCGACCGAACTGCTCGTCCATGATCTCGACCAATTGGCAGTGGACCGCGTCGGAGACGGTCTCGAGCCGCTCCGCCTCGGACTCCGCCGAGCCCGGGGGGCTCTCGTTGGCGAAAACGCCGATGGTCGCGGCGTATTCGCGGCTGGCGCCGGCGACGACGCTGTCGAGCCCGCTCGGGGCCATCTCGAACAGACGCCCCGCCATCGTCGGCAGGTGGTTGCGCGTCTCGGGGACGTAGCCGTCGCCCAACTGCACGGCGCCGGCGAAGTATGCGACTCGGTGCAGTTGCCCGAGGGAGTCGCCCGCCTTGTCCACGCTCGGGGGCGTGTGGTGCCACATGATGGGCTTGGCGAGCATCGCCGGCATGCGCCAGCGGCGCATCAGCGCCTCCGCGACGTCCACGTGCGTGAACTCGAGCGACTGCAGTTCCTTGGCGTACATCGCCGCCGGCGAGGGCGTCTCCTCGACCAGTCGCACGTACGACTCGCCCAGGTAACGCGCCATCAGCGGCACCCCGGCGTCGAGCATGAGGCCGATGATGTACGCCTCGGGCGCGAGCGCCGGGCACTCCATCTTCGCCAGCGCCGACGCGAGGCTCGCGCGGTACAGGCTCTGGCCCCAGACGCGGCGGCTCATCTCGCGCGACCCCGCGCTCATGAGCGACCGCGAGATGTAGAAGCCCAGCGTGATCGCCTTGGTGCGCTCGACCCCCAGGAGCACCAGCGCCCGGTCCAGGCGCGTGACCTCGGTGCGCTGCGCATAGAAGGCCGAGTTCGCCAGACGCAGGATGCGCCCGGTCAGCGCCGCGTCGGCCTTCACGATCTCGGCATAGTCCTTCAGTTGGGCGTTGGAATCGCCCGCCAGTTCGATCAGGCGCAGCGCGACGCGCGGCTGCGTCTCCACGCCGGACTCGTCCAGCATGCGGTCGATCCGCGTGTGGAGGTCGAAGAGATCGTGCGGCCCCAGCCGCGCGCGAGGTGTCATGCCTGAGACCCTTTCCGGCAGAGACGACCGACCCGCACGAATGGCCCCCGTGCCGCACTGAGCGAGCGGGGGCGCTGGACACACCATCGGCCTCGGCGCCGCCCGGCTTCGCGCCGCCGCGGTTCTCGGACCCGCTTTTTCGAGGATTCGGTCGCGGTGCGCCCCACGGCCGGCTCAGTCTTTCCGGCCATCCTGCACGATTCCGCCGCTTTCGTCGACGCGCACACGCCCCACCGGACGCGGCGCCACGTTCAGGAGGTAACGCGTCGCGCGCTTCTCGCCGACCCGGTTCGCGGCCCCCATCTCCACCAATCCGGACAGGTCGCGGGTGGTTGTCGCCGTCGAGGCGCCGGTGATCGCCATGTACTTGCGGGCGCTCAGGCCGCCCTCGAACCCGTCGGGCCCTTCGTCGAGAACACGCCGCAGGGCCGCGGCTTGGCGCGGATTGCACAGCGGCGCGAAGCGCGCCAGAAACCGCGCCTTGTCGATGGCGAACTCGACGAGCGCCAACGCTCGCGACTGACCCTCGAGGGCCGCGCCGGCAAACCAGGCGAGCCAGTCTGTCACCCGGTTGGTTGTGCTTGCGCGCGCGAGCGCCTCGTAATACTCGCGCCGGTGGCGCAGCATCGTCGGGGAGAGCGCGCTCACAAACGCGCGCCCGGCTCCCTGCGCCAGCGCCAGCTCCGCGACCGCCCGTCCGACGCGCCCGTTGCCGTCCTCGAAGGGGTGGATCGACTCGAAATAGAGGTGCGCAATGCCCGCCCGCGCAAGGATGCCGGTTTGGTGCTCGGTCCCTGCGAACCAATCGAGAAAGCGGCCCATCTCGGCCCGAACGCGGGAGCTCGGCGGCGCCTCGAAGTGAACGTGCGGACGTTCTGCACGCCCGAAAACGATCCGCATCGGTTCCGGCCCGGCGCGATAGGAGCCTCCGGCCATGGCCCCCGCCATGATCCGCCGGTGCCAGTCGCACAAGCGCTCGTGGGTGAGCGACTCCGTCGGGCGGCGGTACAGGTCGACCAGCACTTCCGCGATGCCGCGCTCCTGCGGACGCACGCGCAGTGTCGGCGCATCGAGCCCCAGCGCGCGCATGAGCGACGACTGGACGCTCTCGCGGTTGAGCGCCTCACCCTCGATCGCCGAGGTCGTGACCGCCTCGCGCACCATCGACTCCACCAGCACGCGCTCCCGCTCTCCGAACTCCAGGTGCTCAACACTCCCGATGAACACCCCGGCACCGCGCAGGAAAGCACGCTCGGCCTGCACCAGTCGTGCGGCGTCGAAGGAGAAACTCGGCCAGTCGGGGCGTTGCCAGTTCCAGGTCATGATCGAGACGCACCATATTATCCATCAGTTTCGCCTAACACATGATCGATAAATGGAGAGAAAATCGATCACGACCCGTTCTAAACCCGAACAGGTCTCGACTCGTCCATGTTGGCGGCTGCGAAGCAGGGCCGCGGCTTTTCCACAGTTGACGCGTCCCGCACGCAAACGACGATGACCCATCCGTGCGGACACGGCGCGTTCACGCGACCCGCGTACGCTGACTCTTCCCATGCCCACCGAGTCCGACAACTCCGGAGCCGCGAACGGGCGCTTCGCCGAACGCGCTCGGCGCAAGCCCGTCGAGGTGCGGCTCGAAGAACTCTTCGACCGCCCGCCGCCGCACGCGCCCGAGGCCGAGATGGCCCTCCTGGGCGCGATGATCCTGGACCCGCGGGTGATCGCCGATGTCACGACGATCGTGCGCTCGGAGGAGGACTTCTTCAGCGAGGCGCACGCCGCGATCTTCAAGGCGCTCATCGACACCTACGAGCGTCACCAGGCGGGAGATCTGGCGCTGCTGGCGACGATCCTGCGCGAGCGCGAGCAGTTCGAGGCCGTCGGCGGCGGGGCGTACCTCACGAAACTCGCGAGCGAGACGCCGGGCCCCGCCGCGGCCCACCACTACGCCCGGATCGTGTCGGCCAACGCTCGCCTGCGCCGGCTCATCCGCATCGGCGGGGAGATGGTCTACAACGCCTACACCGGCGCGGGGACGGACCCGAGCGGGGCACAGGCGATCATCGACGGCGCCGAGGGCGCGATCTTCAAACTCGCCGAGAGCATCGACACCGGCTCCGCCTCGTCGCTGGCGATCATCCTCGAGGAGGAGTTCAACCGCCTCCGCGCCCTGCAGGGCAAGGCGATCTCGGGCATCCCGACGCACTACCCCGACCTCGACGAACTCACCAGCGGGCTGCAGCCGGGCGACATGATCATCCTCGCGGCCCGCCCGTCGATGGGCAAGACCGCCTTCGCGCTCAACCTCGCCGAGCAGATCGCGCTGGGGTACAACCCCTTCGGCTCCCGCGCCGAGGCGCCGCGCCCCATCCCCGTCGGCTTCTTCTCGCTGGAAATGTCCAAGGGCGCCATCGCCCAGCGCCTGCTCTCGGCCAAGAGCGGCTACTCGTCGCACGACATGCGCTCGGGACGGCTCAAGGACGACGACTACTTCGCCATCGAGAACTCGCTCGACGAACTCAAGCAGGCGCCGATCTACATCGACGACACCCCGGGGCTCACGATCCTCGCGCTGCGCTCGCGCGCCCGGCGCATGGTCGCCCAGTACGGCGTGCAGGTGCTGTTCATCGACTACCTCCAGCTCATGTCCGCCCCCGGCTCGGCCGAGAGCCGCCAGGTCGAGGTCAGCGCCATCAGCCGCGGCGTCAAGGCCCTCGCACGCGAACTGAGCGTGCCGGTCGTCTGCCTGTCGCAGCTCAACCGCGGGCCGGAATCGCGCGGCGACAACCGCCCGCGCATGAGCGACCTGCGCGAGTCGGGCTCGATCGAGCAGGACGCCGACGTCGTCGCCCTCCTGCACCGCGAGGCCTACTACCACGTCGGCGACCAGGAGTGGATGAGCGAGAACCAGGACCGCCAGCACGAGACCGAACTCATCATCGCCAAGCAGCGCAACGGCCCCACCGACGTCGTGAAGTTCACGTGGGACTCGCGCCTCACGCGATTCAAGAGTTACGCCAGTTACCCCGGCGGCACGGGCTTCAGTTCGTCCTACGCCGCGCCGCCGCCGCGGGGCGGCGCGCGCGCCCCGGCGCCGCACACCGCCAGCGACCCCTTCACGGTCCCGACCTACTCCTTCTCGCCCGGCAAGAAGAGTGGGCCGGTGAGCGACTTCCGTGACGGCGGGGGCCCGGACCGCGACGACGAAGCGCCGGGCAACGGCGCGGGCCCCGGTTCATCGGGCCACGCAGAAGACGACGAGTTCGGCGCGCCGTTCTAAGAACTGCCCAGCCCTTCCCCCCTCCCCCTTCGTCGCTTATCCCCTCTCGGGCCGATACACCGCCGCGCACCCCGGCGCTTCGGTCACGCGCACGCTGAGGATGCGCACGCCGGGATGGTGGGGCCCGACGACGCCCGCCGCGGCGAGCCGCTCGTCCACGCCCGCAGCGATCGCGCGGGCGATGGCCTCGGCGGACGGGTTGGTGCTCCTGAACTGGGGCGCATCGTGCAGGTCGGTGTTGCGCCACGGCGCGATCACGCCCTCGAGCGCCCGCTCGATCTCGTGGAAGTCGACGGCGAGAGCGTCGGCGTCGAGCGACGGCGCTTCGAGCGTCAGCGTGACGCGGAAGTTGTGCCCGTGCACGGGCTCACGCACGCCCTTGATCAGCAGCGCGTGCGCGGCGCAGAACTCGCTCTCGACGCTCAGTTCGTACATGACGCCAGAGCGTAGGTGGTTCCGCCGGGCGCCACGCCGTAGAGGTCGTCGGGGTGGTGGTTCGCCCGGCGTGTCAGCGCTGCCGCGACGGCCATGAGGACCAGCGTCGCGATCACGCCGGCGACGACGCCAACCAGCGGCCTCCTCGATCGCAGCAGCAGCAGCGCGCACGCGCCCGCTCCCGGGGCCAGCAGCATGAGCGCGCCGGGGACGGCGGGGAGCGACGCGTAGTAATGCGTCCCGACCACGCTTCCCAGCAGGATGGAGAGCACAAGGCCGCCCAAAATCCATTCGGTTCCGCGCCGGGGACGGACGAGCGCGCCGAGCAGGACGAGCGCGGTCATGAGGGCCGAGGCCGCGCCGATCTCGAAGACCTTGATCGAACGCGCGTAGAACAGCGCCGGGAGCGCGCCGGCCATCGCCGCACCGATCACCGCGAGCACGCCCTGGTCGAGGCGCCGGTCCCCGCGGCCCTCGCGGCGAGCGCCCGGCGCGCGCGCCCTGCCCGCGGGAACGAGCAGCGCCGCGCCCGGGACGAGCGCCAGCACGCACGCCGCGGCCTCGAGCCACCACGATCGCGCCAGCGCCATCCGCCAGGCCGCGACGGCCTGACCGTCGGCCGGCACGGGCTCGGCGGCAAACTGCGTCTGAGCCGCGCTCTTGAGCCCGAGTTGAAGTTGCAACAGCCCGAGAAGGACGGCGACCAGCACCGCGCCGCACCACACGACGACGGCGCCGCGCGGCCCCACGGTGCTCGCACGCCGGGCCAGCACGAGCATGACCACGCCGAGCGTCACCGCCACGACCACGTTCCAGACATACCACTCGGCGTCGATCTGTGGCGAGAATGGCGCGGGACGCGCGCCAAAGACCGCGCCCGCGGCGAGCAGGACGCCGGCGGCCAACCCGACAGCGAGGGTTGCGCCGCCCGCAACACTCAGCCACGGGCGGGCGTCCGTGACCGGGCCGGAGCGGGAACCGGGCGAGAGCAGCGCCGCGCCCAGCGCGCCCGCCGCGGCACACGCCCCGGGGATCAGGAACTTTCCGGCAATCTCGGCGATTTCGCTCATGACTCTCCTTTGGCCCGCGCCGTTCCGCCCGCGCCGGCAAACCCCGAGCATAACTGGGCGGACGTTCCGATGAAGCCGACGACAGACTTCCCACGCCGCACCCTCGGCCGCGCGAACGACCGGCCGCGAGGTTCGTAGAGTTACCGTCTCGACCCGCGCCGGTTTTCGGTCGATGTTCCGACCCGCGGCGGAGCGCACACCCGCAGATCATGGCGATCCCGAAACTCATCCATCAGACCGCCAAGACCGCCGACATCCCCGAGCAGTGGCGCGCGCTGAGCGAGAAGACCAAGGCGCTGCACCCGGGCTGGACGTATCGCCTCTGGACCGACGAGGACAACCTTGCCTTCGTCCGCGCGGAGTACCCCGATTTCGTCGAGACGTTCGTCAACCTCCCCAAGCCCATCATGCGGGCCGACGTCATCCGCTATCTGTGGATGTACCGCCTCGGCGGGCTCTATCTCGATCTCGACTACGAGTTCCTCAAGCCCTTCGACCCCGGGAGCCACCGCGTCATCGTGCCGCAGACGCTCGAGCCCGACGCCGACGGGCGTCCGTGGCTGGGGAACTGCATGTTCGCCAGTGAACCGGGGCACAAGTTCTGGAAGTTCATGATCGACGACCTGCGCCGCAACCCGCCGAAGGCCGGCGACGACGTATTGCACGCCACGGGCCCCATGTTCGTCACGCGCATCTACCGGGAGCACCGGGCCGAACTCGGCGATGTCTACCTGCCCGCACGGAAGGTCTATTCGCCCGTCACGCCGCGCTCGAAGCGCCAGTACGACGCGATCGTGCGCAGGGGCGAGTCGCTGGGCATTCACCACTGCTCGGGAACCTGGCAGCCCTGGACGGTCCGGGCGCGCCGGCTGGTCCGGCGTGTGCTCACCGGGCTATGACCAAAGGGCCGCGCAGGAGTATCGCCCGCACTTGAGCCGATAGACACCCGACTTCGCTCCGACCCACTCCGCATGGCGATCCCCCGACTCATCCACCAGACGGCCAAGACCTCGGACATCCCCGAGCAGTGGCGCCGGCTTGCGCAAAAGACCCGCGATCTGCACCCGGGCTGGACGTATCGCCTCTGGACCGATGAGGACAACCTCGCGTTCGTCAAGAGCGAGTTCCCGGAGTTCCTGCGCGTCTACCAGGGCCTGCCCAAGCCCATCATGCGGGCCGACGTCATCCGCTACCTGTGGATGTACCGCCTCGGCGGGATGTACCTCGACCTGGACTACGAACTCCTCAAGCCCTTTGACCCCGGCGCGCACCCCGTTGTCCTTCCGAAGGAAACCAACGCAGGTCTCGGGCGTCCGCTCATCCTGGGCAACTGCTTCTTCGCCAGTGAGCCGGGTCACAAGTTGTGGAAGTTCATGATCGACGACCTGATGGCGCGCCCGCCGGGCCCGGCCTCGGGCGACGACATCCTGCACGCCACGGGCCCGATGTTCGTCACGCGCATCTACCAACAGCACCAGGCCGAACTCGGCGACGTCTACCTGCCCGAGCCGCTGGTCTATCACCCCCCCACTCCCCAGAGCCCGCAGGACTACGAGAAGATCCGCGGAAATGGCGTGTCGCTGGGCATCCACCACTGCTCGGGCACGTGGCGACCGTGGCGCCAGCGGGCGCGCACGGCGCTCAAGCGCCTGCTTGATCCCAAGAGCCCGGGGGTGAAGTAAGCGCCGAACTGTCGGTGCCGCGCGCTCCGTTTACGGAGCGCAGGTGCCGCCGAAGGCCGCGAACCAGCAATCGAGGAACGCGAAGAGGTCCGCGACCGAGACGTCGCCGCTGTCGTCGAAATCGGCGGAGAGGTTCGCGCCGGACGTGCCGAACTGCACGAACCAGGCGTCGAGGTAAGCGAAGAGGTCGTCGACGCCGACGGTGCCGTTGCCGCCGAAGTCGCAGGGGCAGGCGACCCGGACGCCGTCGGCCGCGAGCGTCGCCGTCGAACCGAACACGATGTGCGTCGAGTTGATGGTGGCGGTGAGCAGGATGTTCAGTCCGTTGCAGACCGGCAGGCCGGCGAGGGAGAAGGGCGTCTCGGGGAGCGGCACGGGCGTCGCGTCGGACTGATCGACGTTGATGGCGAATGTCGCGCTGACGACCACCCCCGCGCCCGCGCGGGTGACGGTGCCCGTGAGCACGGCGGGCACGGTCTGTGTGCCCGCGTCGAGCGGCGCGCCCTGGAAGATCACCGTCGGCGTGACGTCGAACGTCGCCGGGATGTTGAACGTCCACGAGTCGGGCCCGTTGGGCGTGAGCGTGCCCGTTGCGCCGCCGGTCTGCGTCGCCAGCACCGAGGTGATCTGGGCATCGCCGATGGGCAGGTCGAACGTGAGCGAGAGAGGCACCTGGCACGACGGGTTGGTGGCGCAGAAGGCCGAGGCGCCGAAGTTGTCGATGAGGGACGTCGCCGTCGCGGTGCTGGAGCCGAGCAGGCTCAGCGACGCGCTCTGCGCGTAGGCCGTGCCCGCGACGGGATCGAACCCGAGGCGGAAGGTGCCGGTGGGGTGCAGGTTCGTGCCGCTCCCGGTGACAGTGCCGGTGCCGGAGAAGGGCACCGGGTCGTTCTCGCCCGCGACGATGCCGCAGGTGAAGAAGTTCTGCGGCGGGGTCTTGGTGCGCGTCGCGGGGGTCGCGGCTTCGTTGCCGCGGAACGTGCCCGACAGGGGCGCCGTGGTGTTGAGATTGAAGTTGAGGATCGACGTCGCGTTGAGCGTGCAGTCGTACGCCTCATCGGCCCCCAGCGCCGTGCCCGACACGCCCAGCGCGCCGGCAATGAGCAACCCCGGGAGCATCGCGGCACGACGGTTCAGACCTGACATGGATCACCCCTTGAAGTTTTGACCACCGGGCGCGCTGGATTCGCCGCGCCGGAAGCAGCGCACGAGGCCCCGGGTGGAACCCCCGGGGAGCACTTGAACCTACACGACCAAGCCCAGCCCGGCAAGACCTCGTCGGGGAGTTCCCTTGCCGCGGGCGTTTGGCGGCATCACCCGGCCGCGGCCCGGCGTTCGGGGCCTTGGAACCGGACCTCGAATCTCCATCGCCCCAGCCGGGCGGACCCCACGGCGTGCGGCGTTCTCGGACCGGCATCGGGCGGGCGCTCTACGCTCGGCACGAACCGGACCCGCGTCGACGCGGGTCCTGCACGCCCTCCCCCTCC
>ERZ795060.3878-NODE-3878-length-13250-cov-4.704433_pt1 | contig 13250 bp, 8 predicted proteins | sample MGYA00375144_ERZ795060 | MGnify/ENA primary metagenome ERZ795060 (study PRJEB30189, sample SAMN05720157) | activated sludge metagenome | isolation source: anaerobic digester from wastewater treatment plant | place: Japan | collected 2015-05-15 ... | reverse complement strand
GTCCGTACCGTGAAGGCATCAACGTCGAAGGCGCCGACGATCAGTCGAGCGTCAACGGCGCGATCACCCCGACGAGCCTGACCATCGCCGCGATCAACCTGTTCAACGCCGGCGCGTACCCGGCCAACGGCAACGGCCGCTGGTACGGCGTGTACTCGTTCGATTTCACCGCCACCACCGGCGGTCTGATCAACCTGAACACGAGCATCCTCCCCGCCGACGCGAACACCCTCTTCAAGTACTGGCGCCAGGGTTCCAACCAGCCGCAGAACAGCAATCTCCAGGGCGCTCAGGCGGCTCTGCAGATCAACGTCGCGGGTGGTAACACGGCCCCCACGATCGCGGAAGTCTCCCCGATCAACGGCTCGCCGAACTTCACGCCGGTCCCGGACATCAACAACGTTCTCATCGCGACCGTCACCGACGCCGAGGGCATCCTCGCTTCGCAGGTCATGGCGATGCTGAACACGGGCACCCCGGACAACCTCGGCTCGCTCGTGTTCTCGACCAACCAGGTCGACGCGAACACGGTCCAGGTGTTCATGTCCTACGAGATCGTGAACTCCGACCTCGCCGGTGGCCCCAAGTCCTTCACGGTCAAGATCGACGCCAACGACGGTACGGACTCCGCTCTTCAGAAGATCGTGACCGTCAACCTCGTCCCCGCTCCGGGCGCCGCCGCCCTGCTGGGTCTGGGTGGCCTGATCGCGGCTCGCCGCCGTCGCGCCTAAGTCCGGTTTCAACCTCACCCTTCGGTGAGAGCAGGCAGTTATCCGCAGGGGCCCCGGAGCAATCCGGGGCCCTTGTTTCTTTTGCTGGGTTCTTCGGGGTCGCGCAGCGTTTCTTGGGATTGTTCGGAGTGAGTGCGTTCCGAGTGTGATGATTCTCCTCTCTCCCGCCCCGGAGCGGGGCGGGAGAGATGTCCGAGTCAGCGAGGACAGAGAGGGTGGGGAGATGGGTTCCCGGAAAAGACACCCTCTCTGTCGTCCCTGCGGGACGACATCTCTCCCGGAGGGAGAGAGGGAAACCCGGCCGCCGCATACGCTCCCGCCATATGCCCAAGACCTACAGCACCGCCGACATCGCGCAACTCTTCCCGAACCTCATGGACATCCGTGACGCCGGTCTGCGCGACAAGGTCGCCGCGGTCTGGAGCGAGGCCCTCCACACCGGTTGCGGCGGCAAAGGGTGGACATTCGACGAGATCCGGGCGATCCCCTTCACGCTCCTGGCGGGGAAGATCGACCTGCGATTCGTTGAGCACCTGAACTCGTGCTGCAAGCAGTGCATCGCGATCGCGGGCGTGTTGAAGGAAGTCTTCGGCGAGCGCGTGCCGGTGAAACTCGACGTGCTCATCGCCGGCTCACTGCTGGCCGACGTCGGCAAGATGCTCGAGTTCGACAAGGACCCATCGGGCAAGGTGATCAAGGGCTACTACGGCGACATGCTCCGTCACCCGTTCTCGGGTGTTGCGCTCTGCTACAAGCACGGCATCCCGCCCGAGGTCATGCACATCGTCGCGACCCACAGCCACGAGGGGGACAAGGTCGAACGCACGATCGAGTCGTGGATCTTCCACCACGCCGACTTCATCGACTTCGACATCGCGAAGGTGCTGGGGAAGAAGGGCTGATGGGGGGAGGGACCTAGGGGCCAAGGGACCGAGGGACCAAGGGACCGAGGAGACGGCCAAGGTCGCTCAGCGGTGCGGCTGGCCGAAGTTCAGGTCGAGGAATCGTGCAACATAGTCGGGGATCGACGAGCACTCGGGGATGTCCGGATTGCTCGTGGGACCCATGGGTTCGAAGCGCATGCCGCGGTACCGGATGACCGCGTCCTCGAGCGTCAGGCCGTACTGGAGGGCCAGGGAGAAGGCGCGGCAGAAGGCCTGGCACATGCCCGACATCGTCGAGCCTTCCTTGGCCATTTTGATGAAGATTTCGCCCGGGCGTCCGTCGGGGTGAAGCCCGACGGTCAGGTAGCCCTCGTGCCCCGAGATATTGAACTTGTGGGTGAGGGAGGAGCGGGTCTCGGGGAGCACGTGGCGAGTGGCGAGCATGTCTGGAGCGTCCTTTCCCATCGGTGCCGGTCCATCCTTGAGCCGCAGCGCTCGGGGCTGCTCCGCCGGGCGTCATGCCGGGCGAGGCGTGCGGGAATTTGCCGGAACCGAGAACGGATATCGGCTCCGGGCGAGCGCGGGGGGTCAAAATACCGTCGCCGGTGCGCCCCGGCAAGCGCGCGCGAAGAAATCGCCAAGAGTCGGTGCGGCGCTGTCGAATCAACCCTGTACATTCTCTGGACTTGCGCCCTTATCCACGGACCGCGACACGATCCGACACGCGGGAGGGCGGCCCGGGTTTTCATCCACACGCACGAGCCCCTTGATGTTGCCGAAGAATCGCCAGATGACCAGCGCCGGGTTGCAGAGCGATCGTGACGGCACACCCCGCCTCGGACAGGTGGTCGATCGATTGCGCGTTTTCATGGTGTGCGTGATCGCGGCGGTGGCGCCGCTGATCGGCGCGCGGACGGCGCCGGCCCAGCCGACCCCGGGCGGGACCGACCCGAAGGCCGATCCGGCGGCGCAGACTCGGGCAGCCCCAACAGCATCGACCGCCGGACTGCGCGTCCTCACGCTCCCCATCCGCACCGACGGGCCCAAGAGCCTCGACCCCGCGCAGGGCTCGACGCAGTACGACAACCAGGCGTGCTCGCAGATCTTCGACTGCCTCGTGCAGTACAAGTACCTCGTGCGCCCGCTGGAACTGGAGCCGGCGATCGTCACGGCCATGCCGACGATCACCGACAACGCCGACGGCACGCAGACGTGGGCGTTCGAACTGCGCGACGACGTGTATTTCCAGGACGACCCGTGCTTCCCGGGGGGCAAGGGGCGTCGCGTGGTGTCGGGCGACGTCTTCTACTCGTGGAAGCGCCTCGCCGACCCGGAATACCAGTTGGAGAACTGGTGGATCATCGAGGGGCTGATCGTCGGGTTCGACGACTACAAGAACGCGCAGCGCGAGCGCGTCGAGAACAGGCAGAAGTTCGACTATGACGCGCCGGTGCCGGGGCTGCGGATCATCGACGACCGGCGGTTCGAGGTGGTCCTGACCCAGCCGGTGCAGCAGTTCCGGTGGAAACTGGCGCAGTTCCAGATGTGCGTCGTGCCGCGCGAGGCGGTCGAGAAGTACGGCAAGGACTTCGCGAAGCACCCGGTGGGCACCGGGCCGTTCATGGTGAAGGAGGGCGACTGGCAGCAGGGGCAGTTCATCCGGTTCAGGCGGAACCCGAACTATCGCGAGGAGTACTACCCCGGCGAACTGTCGGCGGACCCGGCGCTGGCCGAGAAGGACCGCGCGCTGGGGCTCGACCGGGCCGCGGGCCGGCGCCTGCCGCTGGTGGACGTGATCGAGTCACCGTTCTATGTCCCCGATCCGCCGATGTGGCTGGACTTTGAGTCGGGCAAACTCGGGTTCGTGCAGATCCCGGCGGAGTACTTCGACAAGGTGGTGAACCGTCGGACGCTGAAACTGCGCACGAGTTACGCGGCCAGGGGAATCCGGCTGCACCCCGAGCCGCTGCTCGACTTCATCTTCCGGGGCTTCAACATGGAGGACCCGGTGGTGGGGGGCTATTCCGAGAAGCAGAAGAAACTGCGTCAGGCGATCTCGCTGGCGTTCGACCAGGACGAGATGAACGAGTCGTTCTATAACGGAACGAACATCCTTTACGACGGGCCGATCCCGCCCGGGCTCGACGGTCACCCGCCCAAGCACTTCACCGACCACGACTATCGCGGCCCGAACCTGGCCAAGGCGCGGCGGTTGCTGGCCGAGGCGGGCTATCCGAACGGCGAGGGGCTCCCCGAGATCGTGTACTACTCCAGCCGCGGCGCGAACCAGGAAGAGCAGATGCAGGCCGAGGTGCTGTTCTGCAAGCAGATCGGCGTGAGGCTCAACCCGCGTCTGGTGGACTTCTCGGAGTTGATCGAGGCGATCAACAACAAGAAGGCGCAGTTCTTCGGGTTCGCGTGGGGGAGCGATTACCCCGACGGCGAGAACAACCTCGCGATGTTCTACAGCAAGAACAAGGCGCCGGGGTCCAACAGTTTCAACTACGACCGGCCGGAGTACGACCGGCTGTACGAGCGCTGCCGCACGCTCCCGCCCGGCCCGGAGCGGACGAAACTGTACGAGCAGATGCGCGACATGATCATCGAGGATGTGCCGTACATCGGGTCGATGGCGCGGACGCGGTTCTACCTCATCAACCCGTGGCTGAAGAACTTCAAGCCCTCCGAGGACTTCCAGAACTGGTACAAGTACCTCGACCTGGACGAAGCCGCGAGGAACTGACGGGGGCGTTTCGGGCCCGGCGCGCCGTGCCGCGGCCCCTCGGCCATGTACACTCCGCTCATGGCAGATGCTGGTTCATCTCGCGCGAAGGGGTCGAGCGCCGGCGGGGGAAGGTCGGTCACGATCGTCGGCGCCGGGCTCGCCGGGTCGCTCTTGGCGATCTACCTCGCCCGGCAGGGGATGAGGGTCCGCGTTTTTGAACGCCGGCCCGACCCGCGAGCCAAGGGCTACGCCGGCGGGCGATCCATCAATCTCGCGCTCTCGGTCCGCGGCCTGTGGGGCCTGGCGGGCGTCGGGCTCGACAAGGTGGTCATGGCGCAGGACGCGGTCGCGATGCGCGGACGCATGCTGCACCCGATCACCCCGCCGCCGGGCGGCACGCTCCCGTTCCAGCCGTATTCATCGAACCCGAGCGACGCCATCAACTCGGTGTCGCGGGGCGGGCTGAACCTGACGCTCCTGAACGCCGCGGCGGCGGAGCCCAACGTCGAACTGCACTTCGAACAGCGTTGCGTGGACATCGATCCCGACTCGGGCACGGCGGTTTTTCAGGCCGAGGCGATCGCCGCGGCGCGCGGGCTGAGCCTGGCGGTCTCGGGCCCGACGACGAGCGTGCGGAGCGATCTGATCCTCGGCGCCGACGGGGCGTTCTCGGCGGTGCGCCAGCGGCTCATCAAGATCGACCGGTTCGAGTACGCGCAGAGTTACCTGGGGCACGGGTACAAGGAACTGCACATCCCGCCGGCGGCGGGCCCGGGCGGGGTCGGCGGAACGCGCACGCCCGGCGGGCTGGAGCGCGAACGGTACCGCTTGGAGCCGCACGCGCTGCACATCTGGCCGCGCGGCGCGAGCATGATGATCGCGCTGCCCAACCGCGACGGCTCGTTCACGTGCACGCTCTTCTGGCCGTTCGAGGGTGAGCACTCGTTCGCGAACCTGCGGACCGACGAGGAGGTCCGCGAGTTCTTCTCGAATCAGTACGCCGACGCTGTGCCGCTCATGCCCACGCTGGTGGAGGACTTTCGACGCAACCCGGTGTCGTCGCTGGTCACGGTGCGCACCTGGCCCTGGTCGTACGTGTCCGAATCCGGGCATGCCGCGGCCGTGCTGGGCGACGCGGCGCACGCGATCGTGCCGTTCTACGGGCAGGGGATGAACTGCGCGTTCGAGGATGTGCGGGTGCTGGCGGAACTGCTTGCGCGGGAACCGGGAGACATCCGGGGCGTGCTGGGCGAGTTCGAGCGCACGCGCAAGCCCGACGCGGAGGCGATCGCGGACATGGCGATCGAGAACTTCGAAGAGATGCGCGACAAGACGGCGCGGGCGGACTTCCTGTACAAGAAGCGCGTGGAGCAGACGGTGCACGAGATGTTCCCCGACCGCGCCACACCGCAGTACAACCTCGTGAGTTTCTCGACGGTTCCGTACGCCCGGGCGCGGGCGCTGGGGCGCGAGTTCGACCGGATCGTCGCCCAGGTGGTGGGGAGCGTGCCGGCGCCGGCGGGCCAGATCGTCGATCCTCTGTGGCGCGACCGGGTGCGCCTCGCGGCGTCGCAGGCGTTCGCCGCCGCGGACCGGGCGAAGGGATGAACATGGACAACCGCCGCGTGTTCGACATCACGCCGAAGATCGCGCCGGGGATTCAGGCCTGGCCCGGCGACACGCCCTTTGCGCGGAGGATGCTGTGTTCGTTCGAGAGCGGGAGCAGCATCGAGCTCTCATCGGTCACGACGTCGGTGCACCTGGGCGCGCACGCCGACGGGCCGGTGCATTATGCGCGCCGGGCCGACGGCGCCGTGGGCGTGGGCGAGATGCCGCTGCGGCACTACCTGGGCCTGTGCCAGGTGATCGATGCGCCGCTCGCCAAGGCGCGCGCCGGCGAAGCGCGGGTCGGCGTGGCGGATGTCGTCGGCGGGCTGGAAACGATCCGGTCGCCGCGGGTGCTCCTGCGGACCGGGTCGTTCCGCGGTTTCTACGGGTGGAACGCCGACTTTGCGGGGGTCGAGCCGGCGCTGGTCGACGCGCTCGCCGACCGCGGCGTCATCACCATCGGTATTGACACGCCGAGCGTCGACCCGCAGGAATCCAAGGATCTTCCCGCGCACAAGGCGATCTTCCGGCGCGGGGTCGCCATCTTGGAGGGGCTGGACCTCGCCGAGGCTCCCGCGGGCACGGGGAGGATCTACGAGTTGATCGCGCCGCCGCTGCGGCTCATGGGCTGTGACGCAAGCCCGGTGCGGGCGCTTTTGCGAGAGATGCCATGAACCGGAGGGCGCGTTACACTCCGCGGTCGTGACGGTCTCTGAGCAGGAACAACCCTGGACCACCAAGCGCCTCCTGGGGTGGATCAACGACGCATTCACCCGCAAGGGGCTGGAATCGCCCAGGCTTCAGGCGGAGATGCTCGTGGCGCACGTGCTGGGGTGCGAGCGCCTCCGGTTGTACATGGAGGCCGACCGACCCGCGACGCCGCTGGAGCGTCAGACCCTGCGCGACCTGGTGGGGCGGGCGCTGAAGGACGAGCCGATCGACTACCTCGTGGGCGAGCGGTGGTTTTTCGGATTGGGGTTTCACGTGTCGAAGGCGGTGCTCGTCCCGCGCCCCAGCACCGAGGCGGTCGTGGAGCAGGTGCTGCTGAACGTGCGTGCGCGGATGGGCGTGGGAGCGGGCTCGGCGGGGATGCTGGGCGTTGGGAACGACGAGCCGAACGTGTCGCCGCCGTCGCCGGGCGCGCGGCGCGGGAATCTCGGTGAGGGCGTGCGCATCGCCGACGTCTGCACCGGCTCGGGGTGCATCGCGATCGCGCTGCTCAAGAACCTGCCGGGCGCGACCGCCGTCGCCACGGACATCTCGCCCGATGCGCTCGAAGTGGCGGGGAAGAACGCGGCGCGCCACCGGGTCGGCGATCGGCTGGAACTCCTGCGGGGCGATCTGCTCGGGCCGCTCTTCGAGCACCCCAGCGCCCCCGCGGCCCACGACGGGCGTGACGGCTTCCATTACCTCGTCAGCAATCCGCCCTACATCCCGGACAGCGAGTGGGCGGAGGTTCCGCCGAATGTACGGAACTATGAGCCGGAGACGGCGCTGCGGGGCGGCGCGGACGGGATGGATTTCCTGCGCCGGATCGTGGACGACGGGCCTCGGCTCATCCGCGCCGAGGGGCTCCTGGTGCTCGAGACCGCCGCGTCGACGGCGCAGCGAGTTTTGGAGTTGGTGCGTTCGCACCCGCTCATGAACGCAGAGACGTGCCGCGTCGTGCACGATCTGGAAGGCTTGCCGCGGGTGGTGGTGGGCGCGCGCCGCGCGGAAGATTGAACTGGAAACCGAGACCGTCCGTTGCGCGGAATCGTCGCGTCACTCCGTCCTGCGGTTCGGCATCGCATTCGGAACGACGTTCAGCCAACGAAAAAGGCCCCGGGCGGATGCCCGGGGCCCTGATTCAAGCCTGACTCAGACCGATCAAGGAAAAGTTACGGAGCGACGAAGCTGGTGTACTCGTCGTCGCGGACCGGGAACTTGGTCTGGTCGCTGGTGGTCTCGCCGATGACCAGGACGTCGCCCGCCTTGTCGGCCTTGACGGTGACCTTGATGGTCTTGCGAGCGCCGGGGGCCATGTTGCCGAAGTCGAAGGTCAGCGTCTTGCCGTCGGTCTTGCCCGGAGCCTGCGTCGCCGAGACGTACATGAGCGAGTCGGCGAGTTTGAAGGTCATCTTGACGTTGGTCAGGTTGACCTGGCCCTGGTTCATGACGGTCAGGTTGTAGACGTGCGGGTCGCCGACGAGCACGACGCCGTCATCGTCATCGACCGAGGTGCCGATGTCCGGCGTGCCCTCGACCTTGGACGAGCAGTTGGCCGAGACCTGCGAAGCGCAGACCGCCGAGGCCGAGGCCTCGCAACGGATCTCACCCGCACCCGAGCTCTTGACCGTCATCATGACCGTCTTGCTCTCGCCCGGGTTGAGGTTGCCGACGTTCCAGGAAACCTTGTTGCCCGCCGCCTTGCCGCCCATGTCGGCCGAGACGAACGAGGTGCCCGCGGGCACGTTGGCGGTCACCATCGTGTTCGCGGCGACGGCGTTGCCGGTGTTCTTGACGATGAAGGTACAGTTCGAGTTGCGCCCGATCAGGATGTTGCCGCCGCACTTGGCCTCGATCGCCAGCGTCGGCTGCTTCACCACCGTGACGGTCTTGTTCGAGTTGGCGGTGATGTCCCCGTCGGCGGTCGCGGTCGCGGCGTTCTCGTACGAGCCGGTCTTCGCCGCCTTGGCGTTGATCGTGACGAGCATCGCCTGGCCGGGGTTGAGCGTGCCGATGACCTTGTCGACGTTCGCCTGATTATCGACGGTCGTCATGCCCGACGGCAGGTTGTCCTTCACGCGGACGTTCGTCAGCGTGGCGGAGCCGGTGTTCTTGACCTCGAGCTTCATGACGATGTTGTCGCACAGCATCGCCTCGGCCGGGGCCGACTTGGTGATGGCCAGTGCGGGCTCGACGACGTTCGTCGCCGCGCACATCGCGTTGTTGTAGGAAACGCTGATGCAGTTGCTGGAGGTTCCGCCCTTGTCGGCCTTGGCGGTGACACGGATGACCTGCGTCTTGCAGCCGTCGAGGTCGCCGATGAGCCACTGGGTGCCGCCGCCCGAGCCCTTGGACGAGGCCGGGACCGACGAGACGATCGTCTGGTTGGCGGTGTCCTCGAGCATGACAATGACGTTCTGCAGCGTTCCTTCGGTCAGGTTCGAGACGTGCAGTTCGTAGTCGTAGTTCTTGCCCAGGCGCACCTCGCGCGGCATGACCTGGTGCACCACGATCGCGCTCGTCGACGTGCTGCCCGTCGGGAAGGCCATCTGGCTGACGGTCATGCCCGGGGCGACGGGCGGCGAGTAGGAACCGCAACCGCCGAAGATTCGCCGGGGCTCTTCCTTCTTGGCCGGGGCCGGGGCGGGCTGGGGCGCCGGCTGCTGGGTCCGTGCCGAGTTGTCCACCCAGGCGTCAGAGTTCCAGCGCGTGTTCAGGTCGTCGCTCCCGCCTCCGCGCGGCTGCGTCTCGCAGCCCGCCAAGGCCAAAGCGCCCACCATCGCGAGGCCCGCGATCGGTTTGAGCCAATGCTGCATTGTCATTGAAGTCTCCTCTTGTTGTTACGGAACTGGAGTTCGTGCGAAAGTGGTCGCGAGTGGACCCAAACAGGGAAGTCGACAGAGGCACGAGACCATTCATTTCGTTCCGTGCAGAACCCACGGATGGCCAGATCAGTCTAGCAGGCTGTTGCGCGCAAATCGCGGCTTCTGAAAGCCCTGTACTGACTCCACCGGATCAAGGTGCGACTGGGCAGCTGCGCCAACTTCCATAGAGTCAGTGGTTTGCGCTTCCGGCTCTCGCCGGAGACCGCGATCACGTGCGTTCTCAGAGCATCGATGGGAGAGCGCGAACAGTCGGCTTTGGGCCGTCCGAAGGGGCTACCCTTGGCACCGTTTTTGTCAGGCAGCCGATGGCCCATCGGCCACCGGCAGAGAGGAGCGACATGCTCGGGAAAGTCTTCAAGGCCTACGACATCCGCGGCACGTACCCCGACCCGCTCGACGACAAGATGGGTTGGCAGATCGGGTACGGCGTCTCGAAGTTCCTTCTGGCCGACGCCAAGGCGGCGGGCGAGACGAGCCCCATGATGCACAACATCGTGGTCGGGCGTGACATGCGCAAGAGTTCGCCGTCGCTCACCAAGCAGTTGATCCAGGGCATCAACGACCAGGGCGGGCACGTGATCGACGTCGGCCTGGTCGACACGCCTTTCGTCTACTTCGCGATCAATCACCTGGACTGCGCCGGTGGCGTGATGACCACCGCCAGCCACAACCCGCCGCAGTACAACGGGTTCAAGGTCAGCAAGCGCAAGGCCAAGCCGGTCGGAGAGGCGACCGGCTTGAGCGAGGTGCGCAAGCACGCGGCGATGGTGGACCGGGCGACGATGCAGCCGGCGCACGGGCGCACCGAGCAGCGCAACCTGTGGGAGGCGTACGCCAGGCACGTGCGCCACTTTCTGGCGCCGGGCGGCTCGAACATCAAGGTCGTGATCGACGCCAGCAACGGCATGGCCGGCACGATGGTGCCGATGGTCTTCGGCAAGAAGTGCCCGCTCGGGCCCGCGCCGGGGATCGAGATCATCGAACTCAACTTCGATAACTCCAAGGGCGAGTTCGTGCACGAGCCGAACCCGCTGGTGGCCTCGAACCTGCGCCAGTTGCAGGAGCGGGTCAAGGCGGAGAAGGCCGACCTGGGCATCTGCTTCGACGGCGACGCCGACCGGTGCGTGATCGTCGACGAGAAGGGGCACATCGTCGGGTGCGATCACCTGACGGCGGTGCTCGTGCCGTACTTCCTCAAGAAGGGCGGGCCCGGCGGCGGCACCGGCAAGGGCGGCGTGGTCTACGACCTCCGCTCGACCAAGGCCGTGAGCGAGGAGATCCTGAGGCACGGCGGTACGCCCTACCGCTCGCGCGTGGGGCACGTGTTCATGAAGCAGGCGCTGGCCGAGCACGGGTGTGTCTTCGGCGGCGAACTCTCGGGGCACTTCTACTTTCGCGACAACTTCAACGCCGACTCGGGCGCGATCGCGATGGCGGTCGTGCTCAGCCTGCTCAAGCACTCGAGCAAGACGATGAGCCAGCTCGTCGCGCCCGTGAAGCGCTACGTGCAGTCGGGCGAGATCAACTTCCACATCGAGGACAAGGACGGTGCGCTGCTCAACCTCCGCAAGGAGGTCGCGATCAGCGTCGACGCCAAGATCGATGAACTCGACGGCCTCACCATCGACTGCTTCGATCAGCACGGGACCAAGGCGGGCGTGCCGGGCGGGTGGTGGTGCAACGTCCGCAAGAGCAACACCGAGCCGTTGCTGCGTCTGAACCTCGAGGCCAAGGACCAGAAGACCCTCGACGCGATGCTCGCGCGGATCTCGCCGATGCTCGGGACGAAGGTCGACCACTGACCCGCGGGGCCGCGCGCGGCGGGGCGTTCGGGGCCGTGTCCGGACCCCGCGACGGGGATCGGCGGCGGGCCCGCGCGGAGGCGGTAGACTGTGACGGTCTCGGAGGGCTTGTCGAAACTCCCATGAACCTCAGCGCGTTTCTCGATCACTGGAACATCGCCGAAAACCCCTTCCAGGGTGAAGAGGCGCGCCAGGATCCGGTCTTCCTGCGCCTCGAGGCCGCGGCGGAAAGCCGCGCGAGGTCGCAGCCCGGGGCCGAGGGGGTTGTTCGAACGGTGATCCTCGACGGGCCGCACGAGGCGTCGGCGCCGGGCGAGGCGCCGTTCGCGACCACGCACCCCGACTTCGAGAAGATCGTCGGGCACTTCGAGCGTCCGAGCACGTCGATCGTCTTCGGGGAGAAGGGGAGCGGCAAGACCGCGATCCGGATCCAGATCGCCGACCGGGTCGCGGTCTACAACGCCCGGCACCCCGACCGGCGGTGCCTGCTGGTGGCGTACGACGACCTCAACCCGATCCTCGACCACTTCAACGAGCGCATGGGCAACGAGCGCAAGCCCAACGTCCCCGAGACGCTCGCGAAACTGCGCTTGGTGGACCACATGGATGGGATCCTGTCCATGGTTGTGCCGCGCGTGGTGGATGCGCTGCTGAAGGAGCGGCAGGATCAGGAGCCGCTCGACCTCGGGCCCGAGCCGCGGCGCACGATCCGTCGGTGCGAGAGCGCGCTGCGCCAGGAACTCCTGCTGCTTCAGGCGCTATACGACCGGCCGGAGGGCTCGGGCGGCGCGGGCGCCGGCCTCGGCGGTCCGGCGCAGTTGGCCAGCCTGGGCTCGGCGGTCATCTCGACCGCCGACGGCATCGCCAGCAGCGTCGTGAGCGACTCGCGCGACAAGCAATCCAAGTCGCCGGGAGCCGGTTCTCGTGCGGGCGTCGGGGGCGGCGCGGTAGCCCGGACGTCGCGCCTACGCAAGACGCTGCGGCTCTCGATGCCGCTGCACGTGCGCTTGTGGACCGCGCTTGCGTACGTCGGGTGGGTCGTGCCCGCCGCGATGGTGTGGTGGGGGCTCGCCAACGACCGCCTCTCGCTGCAGCTCAACACGCTCGCGTATGTGATCCTGGGACTGGCGCTGGCGTACCTGCTGGTGCTCGCGAAGCGCAGCGTGTGGGACCGGCTCTTCTACCTGCGTCTGGGCCACCGGGTCCGCCGGCAGGTGCGAGTGATCGCGCGTTCCGACATCTCGTACGCGCGGTCGCTCCGACAACTCGACCCCGCGCTCCTCGAGCCGAGCGTGCTGCCCATGACCGGCTCCGACGACACGCGCTACGCGATGCTCGAGCGTCTGCGCCGGGTGCTCCGGCAGTTCGGCTACGCGAGCATGGTCGTCGTGATCGACCGGGCGGATGAGCCCACGCTCGTTTCGGGCGATCCCGAACGGATGAAGAGCGTGATCTTCCCGATGTTCAACAACAAGTTCCTGCAGCAGTCGGGGATGGGGATCAAGATGCTGCTGCCGATGGAACTGCGTCACGCACTGTTCCGCGAGTCGGCCGCGTTCTTTCAGGAGGCGCGCCTCGACAAGCAGAACCTCGTTGAACGCCTGACGTGGACGGGTCCGATGCTCTACGACCTGTGCAACGCCCGCCTGCAGGCGTGCCTGCGACGTTCGGCCTTCGCTTCGCCGCGCGCCGCGGCCACGGAACCGACCCCCGACGCGGGTGAGGCGGGCGCGGCGGCGGGGGGGCCGCCCTCGTTGCTGGATCTGTTCGCGCCGGACGTGTCGCGCCAGGACCTGATCGAGGCCCTGGAGCACATGCACCAGCCCCGGGACGCGTTCAAGATGCTGTACCAGTGTCTGGTCGAGCATTGCTCGAACGTGACGCAGGACCAGGCGCAGTGGCGAATC
>ERZ795060.3876-NODE-3876-length-13258-cov-4.776490_pt1 | contig 13258 bp, 12 predicted proteins | sample MGYA00375144_ERZ795060 | MGnify/ENA primary metagenome ERZ795060 (study PRJEB30189, sample SAMN05720157) | activated sludge metagenome | isolation source: anaerobic digester from wastewater treatment plant | place: Japan | collected 2015-05-15 ... | reverse complement strand
GCATATCGGCCGTCCGGGCCAGCAGTGCAGCGAACTTTTTGGCGATCCGCGATGGATCGGCGGGCGCTCGTCCACGGATCGGCGCCCGATCGGCCCGAGTCGTCCGGGCCCGCTCCCAGCGCCGTGCGCCTGGGCGGCGGCGTACCGAGGCCGGCTCCTTAGAATCTGCCACGCCAGCTCGAGGCTGCCCGTAGCTCAACTGGATAGAGCAGCTGCCTTCTAAGCAGCAGGTCGCAGGTTCGAGTCCTGCCGGGCAGGCCAGCGTGCAGCGCCAAGGCGAAGGCAGCGCGCAGCGCAGACACCGGCGCCTGACCCAAGGGCCTACAATTCCGCGCGCCAAGGCGTGCGCTGCAGCGTGCTTGGCGAACTACCCACAGCCACGATGAGCCAATCCACCACGGTGACATCCCCTGCCGTCAGCGGCGCCGCGCCGCTGGCCGGCAAGGTGGCGCTGGTCACCGGCGCGGCAAGGGGCATCGGGCGGGCAATCGCCGCCAAACTGGCCGCGTCGGGCTGCGATCTCGTCGTCAATTACTACAACAGCCAGGACGAAGCGCAGGCGCTGTGCGAGCAGTTCCGCGCCATGGGCCGGCGCGCGGTGGCCATCCAGGCCAGCGTCAGCCAGCCCGACAGCGTGGACGAGCTGTTCAGCGAACTGCGCAAGCATTTCGACCGGCTGGACATCGTCGTCAGCAACGCCGCCAGCGGCGTGCTGCGCCCGGCGATGCAGATGACGCTGAAGCACTGGCGCTGGTGCATGGAAACCAACGCCTTCGCGCTGAACCTGCTGGCGCAGCGTGCGTTGCCGCTGATGGGCCCGGGCGGGCGCGTCATCGCCATGTCCAGCCTGGGCTCGGTGCGGGCGATGCCCAACTACGCCTTCATCGGCGCGTCCAAGGCGGCACTGGAATCACTGGTGCGCTCGCTGGCGCAGGAACTGGGGCCCAGCGGCATCCGCGTCAATGCAGTCAGCGCCGGCGTGGTCGACACCGACGCGCTGGCGTACTTCCCGAACCGCGAGCAGGTGCTCGAATCCTTCCAGGCGCGCACGCCGGCCGGGCCGGTGCTCACGCCCGAGGACGTGGCCGGCGCGGTGTACCTGCTGTGCCTGCCCGAAGCCGCGATGGTCAACGGCCACACGCTGTTCGTCGACGGCGGCTTCGCCATCTCGGGCTGACCCTGGCTGGCTCGGTCTGAGGGCACCCACCGCCATGGACATCGACTCGGGCCTGGCCGGCAAGGTCGCGCTGGTCAGCGGCGGCAGCCGCGGCATCGGCCGCGCGACCGTCGAGCTGTTCGCGCGCGACGGCATGGACGTGGTGTTCTTCTACCGCGACCACGCGCAGGCGGCGCAACAGGTGGTCGACGCCGTGCGGGCCGCCGGCGGCCGGTGCGAGGCGATGCGCGCCGACATCACCGACGCCGCGGCGGTCAACGATGCGGTCGAGCACATCGTCGAGCGCCGCGGGCGCATCGACGTGCTGGTGAACAACGCCGGCATCGTGCGCGACAACCTGCTGGGCATGCTCGAGGACGAGGACATCCGCGCGGTGCTGGACACCAACGTCGTCGGCGTGTTCAACCTGACGCGCGCGGTGGCGCGCCACATGATCTCCAAGCGCTCGGGGCGCATCATCAATCTAAGCTCCGTGGCCGGCGACAAGGGCGGGCGCGGGCAGTCGAACTATGCCGCCAGCAAGGGCGCGATCAACGCCTTCACCAAGGCGATGGCGGTAGAGCTGGCGTCGCGCAAGATCACGGTAAACTGCGTCGCCCCCGGCGTGATCGAGACCGAGATGTCGCAGCAGGTGCGCGAACTGGCCGACGATCAGATCAAGGCGCGCATCCTGTTGCGCCGCTACGGACAGGCCCAGGACGTGGCCCACGCCGTCTGGTTCCTCGCCTCGCGCTTCGCCGACTACATCACCGGCCAGGTGCTGCACGTCGACGGCGGCTTCAAGATGGAATAAGCACACCCGCTGCAACAGCAAGAAGGACTTCCCATGCCAGAACAGGCCATCAGCCAAGCCCAGATCGACGAGGTCTATCCGAAGGTCGCGCAGATCGTCGCCGACGCGCTCGGCTGCGAAGCCGACGAGGTCAAGCCCAAGTCCTCGCTGATCGCAGACCTGGACGCCGAGTCGATCGACTTCCTCGACCTGGTGTTCCGCCTCGAAAAGGGCTTCGGCGTGAAGATCCCGCGCGGCAAGATCGTCGAGGACGCGCGCGGCCCGCTGCCCGAAGCCGAGTTCGAGACCAAGGGCGTGGTCACCGACGCCGGCCTGGCCCGGCTGCGCGAGTTCCTCGACGAAGTACCGGCCGAACGCTTCAAGACGCCGCTGAAGGCCGCCGACGTGCCGCGGCTGTTCACCACCGAGACCTTCTGCAAGGTCGTGATCCGCGCGCAGCGCGCGCTGGCGGGCTGAAGCGAAGCCCAGTGTTGGGGCGCTTTCGCAGTTTTTCCTTCGTCGACCGCATCACGCGGCGTGAAGGCGGGCGGGTCGAAGGCCTCTACACGCTGCCGCTGGGCGTGCATTTCCCGGCCTCGCTGATGGCCGAGGCGGTCGGCCAGTTGGCCGCGTGGTCGGCGATGGCGCAGCTCGACTTCGCGCTGCGGCCGGTGGCCGGGCTGGCCAGCGCGGTGCACTACCACCGGTTGCCCTCGCCCGGCAGCACGCTGGCGCTGCAGGCCGACATCGAGCGCTGCGACGCCGAGGCCGTGGCCTACAGCGGCAAGGCCTTCATCGACGGCAGACTGGCCATGGAGTTGATCGACAGCGTCGGGCCGATGCTGCCGCTGCACGAGTTCGACGCACCCGAAGCACTGCGCGCCGACTTGCACACCTTGCTCGGCGCCGGTGCCGCGCCTGCACGCTTTGCCGGCGTGCCCACGCCCGCGCTGCACGATCTGCAAACCACGCCCGGCGAACGCATCAGCGCCGTGCTGCAGGTGCCCGACGTGGCCGACGCGCCCTACTTTGCCGACCACTTCCCGCGCCGCGCGGTCTATCCGGGCACGCTGCTGATGGACGCGCTGGCGAGCCTGTCGCTGCAGCTGGTGCGGCAATCGGCGCCGCTGGCCGGCAGCCCCGTGGCCGTGACCAAGGTGAGCCAGACCAAGATCCGATCGTTCACCGCCCCCGGGGCGCGGCTGCAGCTAGAAGCGCTGCTGCAGGACATCGGACCGCAGCGTGCGCGGCTCAAGGTGGCGGCGCGCAGCGACGACAAGGCCGTGGCCAGTGCACGCATAGAAATCACACCCTGGAGTGCCTCATGAGCCAACGCCGCCGCGTGGCGATCACCGGCCTCGGGCTGGTCACCCCCGTCGGCAACGACGTGGCCAGCACCTGGCACTCGCTGCTCGCCGGGCGCAGCGGCGCCGCGGCCATCGCCAGCTTCGATGCCAGCGGTTTCCCGGTGCGCATCGCCGCCGAGGTCAAGGCGCTGGACGACGCCGCGGTGCTGCGCGCCGCCGGCGAGCGCAAGCTGCTGAAGCTGGCGAACCGCTCGCACCGCTTCGCGCTGGTCGCCGCGGCGCAGGCCCTGGCCGACGCCGGCATCCGCCCCACCCCCGCCACCGCCGCGCGCTGGGGCTGCGTGGTCGGCACCGGCATGATGGGCGTGAGCTACGACGAGCTGGCGCAGGTGCAGCGCGAGGCGGCGCCCGGCGGCGAGCTCGACACGCGGTTGCTGGCGCAGGCGCACGGCTCGGCCGCCGACCCGCTGGTGTTCTGCCGCAGCAACTCGGCCAGCGGTGCGGCGCTGCTGACGCGCGTGTTCGGCATCGAGGGTTATTCCAGCTCGGTGCACACCGCCTGCGCTTCCGGCGGCCAGGCGGTGGGCACGGCACTGAAGCTGATCCGCCGCGGCGAGGCCGACTGCGTGCTCGCCGGCGGCTTCGACTCGATGATCAACCCGGTCGGGCTGGCCGGCTTTTGCCTGCTCAATGCGGTGTCACCCGACAACGACAGCCCCGAACGCGCGAGCCGGCCCTTCGACGCCACGCGCAACGGCTTCGTGCTCGGCGAAGGCGCCGGCTTCCTGGTGCTCGAGGACTGGCACGCGGCGCGCCAGCGCGGCGCGCGCATCTACGCCGAACTGGCGGGTGACGGCAACTCGCTGTCCAGCTACCGCATCACCGATTCGCACCCTTCCGGCGACGGGCCGATCCAGGCGATGCGCCAGGCCATGAGCGACGCCGGCGCCAGCCTGGCCGACGTCGACTACCTGAACGCGCACGGCACCTCCACGCCGATGAACGACCGCAGCGAATGCGCGGCGGTCAAGGCGGTGTGGGGCGAACAGCGCATGCAGCTCGCGGTCAGCTCGACCAAGAGCGTGACCGGCCACCTGATCGCCGCCGCGGGCGCCGTGGAAGCCGCCGTGTGTGCGCTGGCCATCCACCACGGCACGCTGCCGGTCAACGCCAACCTGCGCGAACTCGACCCGGACTGCGACGTCGACGTGGTGCGCGACGCCCCGCGCCAGCGCCGCATCCGCGTCGCGCTGTCCAACTCGCTGGGCTTCGGCGGCTCCAACAGCTGCCTGGCCTTTCGCCACCCCGACGACGTGGAGGCCCTGCTGTGAAGGCCGCGCGCATCCTCGTCACCGGCAGCGGCGCGATCTGCGGTGCCGGCCACAGCCCCGAGGCCATCCTGGCCGCGCTGCTCGAGGGCCGCTCGGCGATCGCGCCGATCGCGCAGTGGGACACCAGCGGCTGGCCGGTGGCCATCGCCGCCGAAGTCGCCGACTACAACGCCGGCAAGCTCACCGGCGACCGCAAGCTGCTCAAGCACATCCGGCGCACCGACGTGTTCGGGCTGTATGCGGCCGACCGCGCGATCGAAAGCGCCGGCTTCTCCGCCTGGCGCAACACGCTCGACGAAGCGGCGGCCACCGCCTTTGCCGACAGCACCGGCGTGTACGTCGGCTCCGGCGGCGGCATCTTCGCCAACCAGTACGACTACTTCGGCCTGATCGCCGCTGCGCAAGGCGAGCTGAAGGCCTTCGGCCAGGAGCTGGCGGCCACCGTCAACCCGCTGTGGCTGCTGCGTTCGCTGCCGAACAACGTGCTCGGCCACGTCGGCATCCGCCACGGCCTGAAGGGGCCCAATGCCTGCGTCACGCACCACAGCGTCAGCGGGCTGCTGGCGCTGGCCGAAGCCGCGGCGGCGCTGCGCGCCGGCGAATGCGCTCGCGCCGTGGTGGCCGCGCACGATGCGCCGATCGAGCCGCAAACGCTGCTGTACTACCACCAGCTCGGCTTGCTGTCGCCCAGCGGGCTGCGCCCCTTCGACGCGCGCCACGACGGCAGCACCATGGGCGAAGGCGCCGCCGCGCTGACATTGGAAACCGAAGCCGCCGCGCTGGAACGCGGCGCCATGGTGCTCGGCGAGGTGCTGGGCTTCGGCAGCGGCGGCGAGGCGCAGGGCCTGCTGCCGGTGCGCGACGACGGCGACGGCCTGGTGCGCGCGATCCGCGCCGCGCTGGCCGATGCGCGGCTGCAGCCGGCCGAGGTCGGGCTGATCGTCGCCCACGGCAACGGCACGCCCAACTCCGACTGCTCCGAAGCACGGGCGCTGGCCGAGGTCTTCGGCGACCCCATGCCGCCGGTGAGTGCGTTCAAGTGGGCCTTCGGCCATCTGCTGGCCGCCGCCGGCCTGATCGACGTGGTGCTGGCGCTGCAGGCGCTGCGTGCGGCGGTGGTGCCGGGCATCGCCGGCCTCGGGCCGCTCGACGTCCAAGGTGCTGCCATCGCCGCCAGCGCCGCCCATCGCCCGCCGCGCAGCGACGTGGCGCTGGTGCTGTCGCGCGGTTTCGGCGGCACCAACGCCGCGTGCCTGCTGCGCGCCGGCGCGGCGTGAGCGCGGCCCGCAGCACACCCCGGTTGCCCGACGGCGCCGTGCGCTGCGGCGTCGACACCGTGCAGATCGCGCGCATCGAGCGGCTGCTGCAGCAAACGCCCGCCGCCGAGCTGGGCCACTACTTCACCGCGCAGGAGCTCGCCGACGCCGGCGACGGCCCGGGCCGCGCCGCCAGCCTGGCGGCACGCTTTGCCGCCAAGGAAGCCTGCGTCAAGCTGTTCCCGCGCGAAGCCGCGCTGGGCGCCGTGGGCACCGTCGACTTCCACATCAGCCGCGACGGCTACGGCGCGCCGAGGGTGACGCTGAGCGACGCGGCGCAACTGGCGCTGGGGCACAACCGTCTGGACCGCATCAGCCTGTCGCTGACGCACGACCGCGGCCAGGCCACCGCGATGGCGGTGGCGCGCCCGGCGCAGGCCGCGCCGTCCTTTGCCGCGCGGCTGCTGTACCGGCTGCTGCCGTTCAGGCGCAGCGTGGTGCTGGACAACCTGCGGCGCGTGTACGGCCAGGCGGTCGACGAGGCCGAGATCGAGCGGCTGGCGCAGGCGCACTACGGCCATCTGGGCCGGCTGCTGTGGGAGTTTGCCTATTACCCCTGGCTGTCCAGGGCGCGGCGCATGGCCAAGGCGCGCGTCGAGAACCTCGATGGCCTGCTGGCCGCGCACGCCTTGGGCAAGGGGGTGCTGATCCTCACCGGTCACTTCGGCAACTTCGAGGTCTCGACCAGCGCCGGCCTGATGAGCTTCCCGCAGGCGCACGGGCGCTTCCATTTCGTGCGCCGGCCGATCCGCCCCGAATGGCTGGACCGGCTGGTGACGCGGCGCTTCCGCAAGGCCGGCTTCGGCGTGCTGCCCAAACGCGGCGGGCTGGAGGCGATCCTCGAGCGCCTGGCCGCGGGCGACCTGGTGGTGTTCCCCTTCGACCAGCATGCGCAGCGCAAGGACGGGGTGATGGCCGAGTTCTTCGGCCATGCCGCCGGCACCTTCCGCAGCCTGGCGGTGATCGCGCTGGCCACCGGCGCGCCGGTGGTGCCGGCGTCGAGCTGGCGCGAGCGCGACGGCCGCCACGTGCTGCGCTTCGAAGCGCCGGTGCCGCTGGTCGAGCACGCCGACACCAACGAGGCCATCCGCCTGACCACACGCGCCTTCAACCGCGCGCTGGAGCTGCTGGTCGTGCGCCGGCCCGAACAGTGGTGGTGGGTGCACCGGCGCTGGAAGCCGTGGCCGCCGCGCAAGAGCGCGCGCTGAGCCTCGAGCCGAACATCAGGCCGCCGCGCTCGCCGGGCCCAGCCCCAGCAGCCGCATCGCGTGGCCCTTCAGGATGCCGGGCTTGACGCGCTCCTTGAAGCCGGCCTGCTCGAAGTCGGCCAGCCAGCGCTCGGGGGTGATCAGCGGATAGTCGCTGCCGAACAGCATGCGGTCTGCCAGCAGCGTGTTGGCGTACTGCACCAGCTGCGGCGGGAAGTACTTCGGGCTCCAGCCCGACAGGTCGATCCACACGTTGGGCTTGTGCAGCGCCAGGCTCAGCGCCTCGTCCTGCCACGGCCAGCTCGGGTGCGCGATCACGAACTGGATGTCGGGGAAGGCCATGGCCACGTCTTCCAGCAGCATCGGGTTGCTGTGGGCCAGCTTCAATCCGCCGCCGCCGCGCATGCCCGAGCCGATGCCCGAATGCCCGCTGTGGAAGATCGCCGGCAGCTTGCAGGCGTTGATCACTTCGTAGATCGGCCAGGCCATGCGGTCGGTGGGCACGAAGTCCTGCACCGTCGGGTGGAACTTGAAGCCCTTGACACCGTGCTCCTCGATCAGCCGGCGCGCCTCGCGCGCACCCATCCTGCCCTTGTGCGGGTCGATGCTGGCGAAGGCGATCATCATGTCGGCATTCTTGCGCGCGGCGTCGCAGATCTCCTCGTTGGGGATGCGCCGGCGCCCGAGCTTGGCCTCGGCATCGACCGTGAACATCACCAGGCCGATGCGGCGCTCGCGGTAGTAGGCCACCGTCTCGTCGATGGTCGGGCGCCGGTTGCTGCGGAAGTACTTGCCGGCGGCGCGGTCGTACTCCTCGCCGCAGCTGTCGAAGGGGTTCCAGCACGACACCTCGGCATAAGTGTGGGTGTCGATGGCGATCAGTTGATCGGCCTTCATCGCTCGCTCCTGCGGCTGTGCGTTGTCCTTACCATACCCGAGCCTGCCCACCCTTGCCGCGCGCCGTGCGGCCCGACTGCCATGACGCTGCCCACCGACGCTTGCGACGACACGCTGATCCGCCAACAGCGCGACGGCGCGGTGCTGCACCTGCGGCTGAACCGCCCGAACAAACGCAATGCGGTCAACGACGCGCTGCTGCAGCGGCTGGAACAGCTGTTGAACGGCCTGGATGCGCACACCGGCTGCGTGCTGCTCAGCGGCGAAGGCCAGCACTTCTGCGCCGGGCTGGACCTGTCGGAACTGGCCGAGCGCAGCGTGTTCGACGGCGTGCTGCATTCGCGCATGTGGCATGCGGCGCTGGACAAGCTGCAGTACGCGCCGGTGCCGGTGGTGGCGGTGCTGCACGGTGCGGTGATCGGCGGCGGGCTCGAGATCGCCGCCGCCGCGCACATCCGCGTGGCCGAACGCAGCGCGTACTACGGCTTGCCCGAGGGCCAGCGCGGCCTGTTCGTCGGCGGCGGCGGCTCGATGCGCCTGCCGCGGCTGATCGGCGCGTCGCGCATGGCCGACATGATGCTCACCGGCCGTGTGCTCGACGCCGGCGAAGGCCAGCAAGCGGGGCTCACGCACTACCTGGTCGAGCCCGGCGAAGGGCTGCGCAAGGGCTTCGAGCTGGCGCACAAGGTCTGCGGCAATGCGCCGCTGTCGAACTTCGCGGTGATCCAGGCGCTGCCGCGCATCGCCGAGCTGCCGCCGGCGGAAGCGCTGTTCGTGGAATCGCTGGTGGCCGCGATCGCGCAGGCCGACCCGGCGGCCAAGCAGCGCATGCGCGACTTCCTCGACGGGCGCGCCGCCAAGGTGGCCAAGGCGTGAGCGCACCAGGCCCGGCCACGGCCGGCGTGCGGCCGGTGCGCGTCGGCGGCTGCCTGGATGTGGTGCACAGCGTCGATGCCGACGGCGTGCACCGCCTGCGCTCGACCGAGGCGCTGCTGCCCTTCCCCGCGCGGCTGACCGACCGGCTCGAACATTGGGCCCAGCACGCACCCAATCGCGTGCAGGTGGCACAGCGCGCTGCGCACGGGCGTTGGATCGAGATCAGCTACGCGCAGATGCTCGATCGCGTGCGCCGCATCGGCCAGGCGCTGGCGCTGCGCGGCCTGTCGGCCCAGCAGCCGATCGTGATCCTGTCGGACAACGACCTCGAGCACTACACGCTGGCGCTGGCGGCGCAGTGGGTGGGCGTGCCCTGTGCGCCGGTGTCGGTGGCCTATTCCACCGTGTCGCAGGACTTCGCCAAGCTGCGGCACATCGTGGCGACGCTGACGCCGGGGCTGGTGTATGCCGCCGACGGCCACGCGTTCGGCCGCGCGATGGCTGCCGCGGTGCCGGCCGACGTCGAGATCTGCCTGGGCCGCGGCGAGGAGGCGTCCGCGCTGCAAGGCCGGCGCCTCACGCGTTTCGATGCGCTGCTGGCCACCCCACCGGGTGACGAGGAACTGCAGGCGCACGCCTGCGTCGGCCCCGACACCATCGCCAAGTTCCTGTTCACCTCGGGCTCCACAAGGCAGCCCAAGGCCGTGATCAACACCCAGCGCATGCTGTGCGCCAACCAGCAGATGCTGCGCCAGTGTTTTGCCTTCGTCGCCGACGAGCCGCCGGTGCTGGTGGACTGGCTGCCCTGGAACCACACCTTCGGCGGCAACCACAACGTAGGCCTTGCCTTGTACAACGGCGGCACGCTGTACATCGACGGCGGCAAACCCACGCCGGCAGGCATCGCGGCCACGCTGCGCAACCTGCGCGAGCTCGCACCGACGGTCTACTTCAACGTGCCCAAGGGCTTCGAGGAGATCGCGCGCGCGATGGACCGCGACACGGCGCTGCGCGACAGGCTGTTCTCGCGCGTCAAGGCCTTCATGTTCGCCGGTGCCGGCCTGAGCCAGGCGGTGTGGGACCAGATCGACCGCCACGCCTTGGCTGCCACCGGCCAGCGCATCTGCATCTTCAGCGGGCTGGGCATGACCGAGACTTCGCCGTCGTGCACCTTCGCGCTGGGCAGCGGGGTCAAGAGCGGCGATGTCGGGCTGCCCGCGCCGGGGGTGCAGCTCAAGCTGGTGCCCAGCCAAGGCAAGCTCGAAATCCGCTTCAAGGGCCCGAACGTGATGCCGGGCTACTGGCGCGCCGCCGAGCACACGGCCGAGGCCTTCGACGACGAAGGCTTTCTTCGCAGCGGCGATGCGGTGCGCTGCGTGGACGAGGCCGACCCGCGGCGCGGCCTGCGCTTCGACGGCCGCATCGCCGAAGACTTCAAGCTGTCCACCGGCACCTTCGTCAACGTCGGCCCGCTGCGCATGAAGATCGTGCTGGCCGGCGACCCGCTGGTGCAGGACGCGGTGCTCGCCGGGCTGAACCGCGACGAGGTCGGCGCGTTGATCTTCCCGCGGCTGGACGATGCCAGGCGGCGCTTCGGCCTGGGCAACGAGGCCAGCGCGCTGCAGGTGCTGGCCGACCCCGGCGTGCGCGAGTTCTTCCAGGCGCTGCTCGACCGCCTGTGGCACGACGGCAGCGGCAGTGCCAACCGCATCGCCCGTGCGCTGCTGCTGGCCGAGCCGCCCGACATCGACCGCGGCGAGCTCACCGACAAGGGTTCGATCAACCAGCGCGCGGTGCTGACCCACCGCGCCGCCCTGGTCGAGCGGCTGTACGCCGAACCGCCCGACGCGCAGGTGCTGCTGCCGCGGCGCTGACCACCCGGCGCTGAAGCCGGGATCTCAGCGCGCCAGCATCTGCGCCAGGTCCAGCAGGTCCAGGTCCACCGGCTTGGTGCGCCCGGCCACCTCGGCCAGCGGCGTGGCCTGGATGCGCCCACCCACCTGCCCGATCAGCACTCCGTGTTCGCCGCGCTGCAGGTGCTGCACCGCGGCCACGCCCAGCCGTGTGGCGAGCATGCGGTCGCCCACACCCGGGGCGCCGCCGCGCTGCACGTGGCCCAGCTTGCACACGCGCATGTCGAAGCCCAGGCTCGGTGCATTGGACTTGAAATACTGCGCCAGGCTGTTGGCGTTCTGTGCGGCGCCCTCGGCGACGACAACCAAGGCGTGTGTCTTGCCGCGGCGGTAGGCGTCGCGCACGCCGTCGGCCACGGCCTCGGGCGGCAGCACCCGCTCGGGCACGCAGATCACCTCGGCACCGCCTGCCACGCCGACCATCGCCGCCAGATAGCCGCAGTCGCGCCCCATCACCTCGACCAGGAAGCCGCGCCGGTGCGACGAGGCGGTCACGCGCAGCCGGTCCACCGACTCCAGCGCGACATCGACCGCCGTGGTGGCGCCGATGGTGATGTCGGTGCCGGCCAGGTCGTTGTCGATGGTGGAGGCCACGCCGACCACGGCCAGCCCCTGCGCCGACAGCGCCTGCGCGCCGCCTTGCGAGCCGTTGCCGCCGATGACCACCAGCGCGTCGATGCCCATCGCCGCCAGCGCCGCCAGCGCCTGCTGCTGGCCGGCCTGGCTGCGCATCGGCGGGCAGCGTGCGGTGCCGAGCAGGGTGCCGCCCAGCGACAGGATGCCGCCGACTTCGCGCGGGCCGAAGCGTTCGAAGCGGCCGTCGATCAGCCCCGCATAACCTTGGCGCACGCCGAACACTTCGAGCCCGACGGCCAATGCGCTGCGCGTGACCGCGCGGATCGCGGCATTCATGCCGGGGGCATCGCCGCCACTGGTGAGCACGGCCAGACGTTTCATGGGGTTCCTTTTGCTGGTGGGTGCCGCACCGCCGCGGCGACAATGCCGAACTCGATGAACCCCGGCATTGTCTACGCCGCCCTCGCCTTCGTGATGTGGGGGCTGTTCCCGCTGTACTTCCACCGCATCGCCGCGGTGCCGCCGTTCGAGGTGGTGCTGCACCGCTCGGTGTGGTCGCTGCTGTTCGTGCTGACGCTGCTGGCGCTGCTGCGCCGCTTCGCCTGGCTGCGCGATCTGCTCGCCCAGCCGCGGCGGCTCGTGCCCTTCGCACTGAGCGCGCTGCTGCTGTCGGGCAACTGGCTGCTGTACGTGTACGCGGTGCAAAGCAACCAGGTGGTCGAAGCCAGCCTGGGCTACTTCATCAACCCGATCGTCAACGTGCTGCTGGGCGTGCTGGTGCTGCACGAGCGGCTCGAGCGTGTGCAATGGGCCGCCGTGGCGCTGGCGGCGGCGGGGGTGCTGTGGCTGGCGCTGCTGGCCGGGCGGCCGCCGTGGATCGCGCTGGCGCTGGCCGGCAGCTTCGGCCTGTACGGCCTGATGCGCAAGACCGCGCCGCTGGGCGCACTGGAAGGCCTGGCGCTGGAGACGATGCTGCTGGCGCCGCTGGTGTTGCCGCTGCTGGCCTGGTGGAGCTTCAGCGGCCGCGGCGCGATGGGCCACGGCGACCTGGCGCTCGATGCCTGGCTGGTGGCCGCCGGCCCGCTGACGGCGTTGCCGCTGCTGCTGTTCGCCGCCGGCGCGCGCCGCTTGCCGCTGGCCACTGTCGGGCTGCTGCAGTACATCGGCCCGACGATCCAACTGGGCCTGGGCGTGTGGGTGTTCCACGAGCCCTTCGACCGCGCGCGGCTGCTGGGCTTCGCGCTGATCTGGGCGGCGCTGCTGATCTATTCGGTGGATGGCTGGCGCCGCAGCCGCGTCGCCGCGGCGCCAGCCTGAAGCTGCGGCCGCTTCAGGCCGGGGCGGTGGTGCGGATCAGGTGGTCGAAGGCCGACAGCGCCGCCTTCGCGCCGTCGCCGGCGGCGACCACGATCTGCTTGTACGGCACCGTGGTCGCGTCGCCGGCGGCGAAGACGCCCGGCACGCTCGTGGCGCCGCGGGCATCGACCACGATCTCGCCGAAGCGGCTCAGCTCGACCGTGCCCTTCAGGAAGTCGGTGCTGGGCACCAGGCCGATCTGCACGAACACCCCCGCCAGTTCCAGCGTGGTCTCGGCGCCGCTCGTGCGGTCCTTGAAGCGCAGGCCGTTGACCTTGCTGCCGTCGCCGGTGATCTGCAGCGTCTGCGCGTTCAGGTGCACCGTCACGTTGGGCAGGCTCAGCAGCTTCTTCACCAGCACCGCGTCGGCCTTGAGCTGGTCCATGAACTCGAGCACCGTGACGTGGCCGACGATGCCGGCCAGGTCGATCGCGGCTTCGACGCCGGAATTGCCGCCGCCGATCACCGCCACCGCCTTGCCCTTGAACAGCGGGCCGTCGCAGTGCGGGCAGTAGGCCACGCCCTTGGT
>ERZ795060.3870-NODE-3870-length-13275-cov-3.975038_pt1 | contig 13275 bp, 11 predicted proteins | sample MGYA00375144_ERZ795060 | MGnify/ENA primary metagenome ERZ795060 (study PRJEB30189, sample SAMN05720157) | activated sludge metagenome | isolation source: anaerobic digester from wastewater treatment plant | place: Japan | collected 2015-05-15 ... | reverse complement strand
GATCACCGACCGCAGCAAGGACGTCATCAAGTCCGGCGGTGAATGGATCGGCTCGATCGACCTCGAGAACATCGCCATGGCGCATCCGGCGGTGGCGATGGCCGCCTGCATCGCCGCCGCGCATCCCAAGTGGGACGAGCGGCCGCTGCTGGTGGTGGTCAAGAAGCCCGGCGCCGAGGTGACGCGCGAGGAGCTGCTGGCCTTCTACGAAGGCAAGGTCGCCAAGTTCTGGCTGCCCGACGACGTGGTGTTCGTCGACGCCATCCCGCTGGGCGCCACCGGCAAGATGCAGAAGAACAAGCTGCGCGAGCAGTTCAGCGACTACAAGCTGCCGACGGCCTGAGCGGGTGCGCCGGCGGCGTGCCCGAGAGCGCCTCGGGCGCACCGACGACGCGCCGCCAGCCGCTGTCGGTCGAATGTGGCTCGGCCACTTTGCCTGGCCTCCCACGGCGGGCGAGTTGGACGCGGCCCGGCCCCTGCGGCGCTCTATAGTCGCCGCTCATGAGCCTGACCGCCGCATCGACGCCCGCCGGCAGCGACGCACTGCCCGCACTCGACGTCGCGCCGTGGCGGCTCACGGGCACCGTCGTCGGTGCCGCGATCGCCGACCCGGCACTGCTCGACGCGCTCGGCGAGCGCGTCGGGCAGGCCCCGTACCGCGGCGCGCCGCGTGCACCGGTGCTCTACGTCAAGCCGCGCCACACGCTGGCCGCAGCGTGCTCGGCGTTCACGCTGCCTGCCGGTGCCGACGCGGTCGAGGTCGCGGCGACGCTCGCGCTGGTGATCGGACACACGGCGTGCCGCGTCGACGCGGCGGCAGCCGCCGGCTGCATCGCCGCCCGTGCGCTCGCAGTCGACCTCGGCCTGCCGCTCGTGAGCTGGTACCGCCCGGCCGCGCCGGCGCGCGCACTCGACGGGTCGCTGCGGCTGGGCCCGCCGCAGCCGGCTGCAGCCGATGTCGCCGCGGCGCCGGCCACGCTGCAGGTGTTCGTCGACGGCCGGCTCGCGCAACAGGTCGACACCGGCCGCTTCCTGCGCACGTCGGCGCAGCTCGTGGCGGAGGTGTCCGAATTCATGACGCTCGCCGCAGGCGACGTGCTGCTCGTCGGCCTGCCGCATGCCGCGCCGCTCGTGCGCGGCGGGCAGCGCGTGCACATCGAAGGCAGCGGGCTCGGCAGCCTGCAGTTCACCGTCGAGGGCGCGCCGTGAGCCGCCCGGGCGCCGGCACGGGTCGCACGGCGCGCACCGCACGCGTCGCCCACGCCGGCGCCATCCACGAGGCGCACCCGCACGCAGCCGGGGTGCAGCTCGCCGACGGCCGCGTGCTCGCCGAGGACGCCGTCGTCTGGCTGCCGCCGGTGCAGCCGGGCACCGTCGTCGCGCTCGGCCTGAACTACGCCGATCATGTGCAGGAGCTGGCCAAGGAGCTGGCCCGGCCGGCGGCGCCGTCCGACAGCGAGCCGCTCGTCTTCTTCAAGACCGCCGCCAGCCTGCTCGGCCATCGCGGCCTGACCTGGCGGCCGCGCGCGGTGCGCTTCATGCACTACGAGTGCGAGCTGGCGGTGATCATCGGGCACGGCGGCCGCAACATCGCCGAGCCGGACGCGATGGCGCACGTGGCCGGCTACACGGTGGCCAACGACTACGCGATCCGCGACTATCTCGAGAACTGGCACCGTCCCAACCTGCGCGTCAAGAACCGCGACGGCGCCACCGTGCTCGGCCCCTGGTTCGTGCCCGCGGCCGAAGTGGGCGATCCGCACGCGCTCGCGCTGCGCACCTGGGTCAACGGCAAGCTCGTGCAGCAGGGCCACACGTCGAACATGGTGCACCGCGTGGCGCCGCTCGTCGCGTGGCTGAGCCGCTTCATGACGCTGGCGCCGGGCGACGTCATCCTGACCGGAACGCCCGAGGGCGTGGTCAACGTCGACGCCGGTGACGAAGTGGTGTGCGAGATCGAGGGCATCGGCCGCCTGGTCAACACCCTCGCCGACGATGCGGCCTTCGGTCGCTGAGCCCGGCCGCCGCGCGTCGAGCGACGATCATGGACACCGAACGGAGACCCGCCGCATGTACATCCGCCATCTGATCGGCGGCAAGGCGCACGACAGCGCCGAGCACTTCGAGACCGTCAATCCGGCGACGCAGGCCGTGCTGGCCGAAGTCGCGCGCGGCGGCGCGCCGGAGATCGATGCCGCCGTCGCCGCGGCCAAGGCGGCGTTCCCCGCCTGGTCGCGCCTGCCGGCACCCGAGCGCGCGAAGATCATGCACCGCCTGGGCGACCTGATCACGGCCAACGTGGCCCCGCTCGCCGCCACCGAGACCAGCGACACCGGCCAGCCGATCGCACAGACCGGCGGCAGCCTGGTGCCGCGCGCGGCCGACAACTTCCACTACTTCGCCGAGATGTGCGTGCGCGTCGACGGCCACACCTATCCGACGCCGACGCACCTGAACTACACGCTGTTCCATCCGGTGGGCGTGTGCGCGCTCATCAGCCCGTGGAACGTGCCGTTCATGACCGCGACGTGGAAGGTCGCGCCCTGCCTGGCGTTCGGCAACACGGCGGTGCTGAAGATGAGCGAGCTGTCGCCGCTCAGTGCGGCGCGCCTGGGCGAACTCGCGCTCGAGGCCGGCGTGCCGCCGGGCGTGCTCAATGTCGTGCACGGCTACGGCAGGGAGGCCGGCGAGCCGCTGGTCTGCCACCGCGACGTGCGCGCCGTCAGCTTCACCGGCTCGACGCTGACCGGCCAGCGCATCGTGCAGGCCGCGGGCCTGAAGAAGTTCAGCATGGAGCTCGGCGGCAAGAGCCCGTTCGTCGTCTTCGAGGACGCCGACCTGGTGCGCGCGATGGACGCCGCGGTCTTCATGATCTTCTCCAACAACGGCGAGCGCTGCACCGCCGGCAGCCGCATCTTCGTGCAGCGCTCGATCTACGCGGCGTTCACCGACAAGTTCGCCGCGCGCGCCTCGCGCATCACGGTCGGCGACCCGATGCTCGACACCACGATCGTCGGCCCGATGATCAGCCGCCAGCACCTGGCCAAGGTGCGCAACTACATCGCCCTCGGCGTCGAGGAAGGCGCCGAACTGCTCACCGGCGGCCTCGAGCCGCCGCGCATGCCGCTCGGCCTGGCCGGCGGCAACTTCGTCGTGCCCACGGTGTTCGGCAAGGTCGCCAACCGCATGCGCATCGCGCAGGACGAGATCTTCGGCCCCGTCGCCTGCCTGATCCCGTTCGACGACGAGGACGACGCGATCCGCCTGGCCAACGACATCCCGTACGGACTGTCGAGCTACGTCTTCACCGAGAACCTCGGGCGCGCGCACCGCGTGGCCGCCGCCATCGAGGCCGGCATGTGCTTCGTCAACAGCCAGAACGTGCGCGACCTGCGCCAGCCCTTCGGCGGCACCAAGGCCAGCGGCACCGGGCGCGAAGGCGGCACCTGGAGCTACGAGGTCTTCCTGGAGCCGAAGAACGTGTGCGTGTCGCTCGGCTCGCACCCGATTCCGCACTGGGGGCGCTAGCCACCGCGAAGGAGCACTCACGATGGGCAAGCTCGCACTCGCCGCCAAGGTCAGCCACGTGCCGTCGATCTACCTCAGCGAGACCGGCGGCGGCACGCGCCAGGGCTCGCGCCAGGACGCGATCGACGGCTACGCCGAGATCGGCCGGCGCTGCCGCGACCTGGGCGTCGACACGATCGTCGTCTTCGACACGCACTGGCTCGTCAACGCCAGCTACCACATCAACTGCGCGCCGCAGTTCAAGGGCCTGTACACGAGCCCCGAGCTGCCGCACTTCATCACCAACATGGCGTACGAGTTCCCGGGCAACCCGGTGCTCGGCCGCCTGCTGGCGGCCAAGGGCAACGAAATGGGCGTCGAGACGCTGGCGCACGACGCGACCTCGCTCGCGCCCGAGTACGGCACGCTGGTGCCGATGCGCTACATGAACGGCGACCGGCATTTCAAGGTCGTCTCGGTGTCGGCGATGTGCACGGTGCACCACCTGGACGACAGCGCACGCCTGGGCTGGGCGATGCGCCGCGCCGTCGAGGAGGACTACGACGGCGCGGTGGCGTTCCTGGCCAGCGGCTCGCTGTCGCACCGCTTCGCGCAGAACGGCCTCGCGCCGCAGTTCGCGTTCAGGATCTGGAGCCCGTTCCTCGAGGAACTCGACCACCACGTGATCGCGATGTGGAAGGCCGGCCGCTGGCGCGAGTTCTGCGGCATGCTGCCCGAGTACGCGCCCAAGGGCCACGGCGAGGGCTTCATGCACGACACCGCGATGCTGCTGGGCGCGCTCGGCTGGAGCGCGTACGACGGCAAGGCCGAGATCGTCACGCCCTACTTCGGCGCCTCGGGCACGGGCCAGATGCACGCCGTGCTGCCGGTGACGCCGCAGACGGGCGACGCCATCCCGGCCGCGGTGGCCTCGCGCGCCGAGGGCTTCATGGCCGCGACCTCCGCGCCCCGGCGCGCGTAGCGGCGCGCGCGCATCCACGACGCGGGAGGACGCGGCGTGCCGCACCTGGTGATCCTGTACACGCCGCAGCTCGACGCCGAGACCGACGTCGGCGCGCTGTGCCGCAAGCTGGCCGACACGCTGCTGGCCGCGCGCGACGAGGCCGGCAAGCCGGTGTTTCCACCCGGTGGCACGCGCGTGCTCGCGTACGCGGCGACGCACCACGCAGTGAGCGACGGCGGCGCGGCCGACCGCGCCTGCGGCGGCAGCGGCGACTACGCCTTCGTCTACGCCAACCTGCGCATGGGCGCCGGCCGCAGCGCTGCCGTGCAGCGCGAAGTGGGCGCGGCGCTGCTCGCCACGGCGAAGGCGCATCTGGCGCCGCTGTACGAGCGGCGGCGCATCGGCCTGACGCTGCAGATCGACGAAGGGCGCGAGGTCTTCGACGCCAAGCTCGGCACCATCCACCCGCTGTTCGCCGCGCCCGCGCCCGCCAGGGGCGAGCCGCCCGGGCCATGAGGCGCCGGCAAGCGCGCCGGCGCACCGGCACCACCGCACGCTGCGTGCCGGGGATCGAGCCTTGACCACGCTGCACCACGACCAGCACGTCGCCCTGGCCCGCGAACTGCGCGAAGCGCGCCGCACGCGCGTGCAGCTGCGTCACTTCTCGCAGCGCTTTGTCGGCATGACGATCGCAGACGGCTATGCGATCCAGCGCGAATGGGTCGAGCTCGAACTGGCCGAGGGCCGCAGCATCCGCGGCCGCAAGATCGGCCTGACCTCGCGCGCGATGCAGCTCGCCAGCCAGATCACCGAGCCCGACTACGCGCCGCTGATGGACGACATGTTCCACGCCAACGGCAGCGACATCGCCATCGAGCGCTTCATCGCGCCGCGCATCGAGGTCGAGTTCGCCTTCGTCCTCGGCCGCCCGTTGCGCGGGCCCGGCGCGACGCTGTTCGACGTGCTCGCCGCCACCGACTACGTGTGCCCGGCGATCGAGATCATCGACGCGCGCATCGAGCAGTACGACCGCGACACGCGGGCGCCGCGCAAGGTCACCGACACCATCAGCGACTTCGCCGCCAACGCCGGCATCGTGCTCGGCGGCCGCCCGGTCAAGCCCGACGCCGTCGACCTGCGCTGGGCCGGCGCGATGCTGTTCAAGAACGGCGTCATCGAGGAGACCGGCCTGGGCGCCGCCGTGCTCGGGCATCCGGCGATGGGCGTGGCATGGCTCGCCGACCGGCTGGCGCCCTACGGCGAGCAGATCGCCGCCGGCGACATCGTGCTCGCGGGCTCGTTCACGCGGCCGGTCGGCGGCGCCGCAGGCGACACCTTCCACGCCGACTACGGGCCGCTCGGGGCGGTGAGCTTTCGCTTCGTGTGAAGGCGTCGCGGCCGACGACGCCATGACGCGCACGCGCGGCTCCTCGGCAACCACGCCCTGAGGCAACGTCCGGCACGCGACAACCCATGCGCATCCTGCTGGTCGAAGACGACACGATGATCGGCGAGAGCCTGCGCGAGGCGCTGCGCGCGCAGGGCCTGGCCGCCGACTGGGTGCGCGACGGGCGCGCGGCCGATGCGGCACTCGCGAGCGAGCGCTTCGACGCCGTGCTGCTCGACCTCGGGCTGCCGCAGCGCAGCGGGCTCGACGTGCTGCGCGCGTTGCGTGCACGCGGCAACGCGACGCCGGTGATCGTCGTCACCGCGCGCGATGCGCTGGCCGACAAGGTCGCGGGGCTGGACGCCGGCGCCGACGACTACCTGCTCAAGCCCTTCGAGCTCGACGAGCTGCTCGCGCGGCTGCGCGCCGTGGTGCGTCGCCAGGCCGGGCGCGCGACGAGCGCGCTCGTCGTGGCCGACCTGCGGCTCGATGCGGCAACGCGCGAAGTCAGCCGCGGCGGCCGTCCGGTGCTGCTGTCGGCGCGCGAGTTCGCCCTGCTCGAGGCGCTGATGGAGCGCCCCGGCGCCATCCTTTCGCGCGCGCAGCTCGAGGACCGTCTCTATGGCTGGGGCGAGGAGCTCGAGAGCAACGCCATCAGCGTCTACGTGCACCAGCTGCGCAAGAAGCTGGGCGACGACGTGCTGCACACGCTGCGCGGCGTCGGCTACTACGTCGGGCCGGCCAAGGAACGCTGAGAACCCGCCGTGCAGACAGGACTCGCATGACCGGCGCGCGCGATTCCGGCCGCCGCAGGCGCCGCCGATGAAGGCGATGCGCTCGCTGCGCCTGCGGCTGTTCTCGTTCCTGCTCGCGCTCGCGGCGGTGGTGGCGGCGGTGGTCGGCAGTGCCACCTACGCCAGCGTGCGCACCGAAGCCGACGAGTTGTTCGACTACCAGCTGCGCCAGATGGCGCTGTCGCTGCGCGACCAGGGGCGCATCGCCGACGACGAACGCAGCGCGCTGGCCAATGCCGAGTTCGACTACGTCGTGCAGGTCTGGTCGATCGACGGCGTGCAGCTGTACTCCAGTCTGCCCGGCCGCCAGACGGCGCTGCTGCCGGCGCGCGCCGTGCTCGGCTTCAGCAACGTGGAAGTCGACGGACACACCTGGCGCGTGTTCGGCGCGGCGACGCCGTTGCGCGTCGTGCAGGTCGGGCAGCCGCTGGCCGTGCGACGCCGGCTCGCCGCCGAGGCCGCGGGGCGCAGCGTGCTGCCCGTGCTGGTCGCCGCGCCCGCGGTGGCGCTGGCGATGTGGTGGCTGGTCGGCCTGTCGCTGGCGCCGCTGGCACGCGTGGCCGAGGCCGCACGGCGGCGCGGCGCCGCGGCGCTCGATCCGCTGCCCACCGCGGCGCTGCCCAGCGAGATGCAGCCGCTGGTCGACGCCTTCAACGCCCTGCTCGGCCGCCTGAGCGCGGCATTCGATGCCGAGCGCGCCTTCATCGCCGACGCCGCGCACGAGCTGCGCACGCCGCTCACCGCACTCAGGCTGCAGATCGGCCTCGTGCGCGATGCGCCCGACGCCCCGGCGCGCGAGGCCGCGCTGGCGCGGCTGCGCGCCGGCGTCGAGCGCGCCGTGCACCTCGTCGAGCAGCTGCTGGCGCTGGCACGGGCCGAACCCGGCGCCGGTGCCGCGCAGGCGACGATCGATCTGGCGCTCGTGGCACGCCAGGCGCTGGCCGACGCCGAGCCGCTGGCCGCCGCGCAGGGCGCCCAGATCCGGCTCGATGCCCCCGAGGCGCTGCCGATGCAAGGCGACGCGGCGGCGCTGCGCTCGCTGCTGCGCAACCTCGTGGACAACGCGCTCAAGCACGGCCGCCGCGACGGCGAAGCCGGCGCACGGGTGGCACTCGCGCTGCGCTCGGCGGCCGAGGGTGCGGTCCTCGAGGTCGACGATGCCGGCCCCGGCATCGCCGCAGCCGAGCGCGAGCACGCGTTCGAGCGCTTCCGTCGCGGCGACACCAGCCGCAGCGAAGGCAGCGGGCTCGGGCTGGCCATCGTGCAGGCCGTGGCGCGCCAGCATGGCGGCAGCGTCGAGCTCGGCAGCAGCGCCGAAGGCGGGCTGCGCGTCACGGTGCGCCTGCCGCGCCGCTAGCGCCGTGCGCGTGCGCCGCACCGCGGCGGGCACCGCGACGGCCGCCGCCGCCTTCACCTACACCTCATCTTCGCCTCACGCTGCGTTCATCGGCGCTGCCTAGAGTGCTTCGCAACGCCGGTCGACCGGCGGCACTCACCAAGGAGCTCTCATGACCAAGCGCACCCTCATCGCCGCTGCCGCGGCGCTCGCCATCGGTGGCCTGGGCGTCAGCGCCGACGCCTGGACGCTGCCGTCCTGGCTGCATCGGCCCGCCGACGTGGCACAGAACGACACCACGGTCGCGGCCGCGAGCGGCACCGCCGCCGCGGCGCCGGCAGCCGTGAACGTCGCGCCGTTGCCGCCGGGCAGCGTGCCGAATTACGCCGCCATCGTGAAGGCCGAAGGGCCGGCCGTGGTCGGCGTCATGGTGAGCGGCCTGCGCACGCCGCAGGGCATGTCGGGCGTGTCGCCCGATCAGGATCCGTTCTACCAGTTCTTCCGCGGCCTGCCGGGGTTCCGTGGCTTCCAGATGATGCCGCAGGGCCCGCAGCCGTTCCGCGGCCAGGGTTCGGGGTTCATCGTCAGCTCCGACGGGCTCGTGCTCACCAACGCGCACGTGGTGCGTGATGCCAAACAGGTGACGGTGAAGCTGTCGGATCGGCGCGAGTTCAAGGCGAAGGTCCTGGGCAGCGACACCGCCACCGACATCGCGGTGCTGAAGATCGACGCCAAGGGGCTGCCCACGGTGACGCTGGGCGACAGCCGCGCCGTGCACGTGGGCGACTACGTGCTTGCGATCGGCGCGCCGTACGGCTTCGAGCAGACCGCCACGCAGGGCATCGTGAGCGCCAAGGGGCGCTCGCTGCCGGGCGAAAGCGTGGTGCCGTTCATCCAGACCGACGCCGCGGTCAACCCGGGCAACTCCGGCGGTCCGCTGTTCGACGCCGCGGGCCGCGTGGTCGGCATCAACGCGCAGATCTTCTCGCAGAGCGGCGGCTTCCAGGGTGTCGCGTTCGCGATCCCGATCGACGTCGCGCTCAACGTCAAGAGCCAGATCGTCGAGCACGGCCAGGTCGAGCACGCGCGGCTCGGCGTCATGCTGCAGGACCTGTCGGCGCCGCTGGCCGATTCGTTCGGCCTCAAGGCACCGGACGGCGCGCTGGTGGCCAGCGTGAGCCCCGACAGCGCGGCCGCGAAGGCCGGGCTGAAGGCCGGTGACGTGATCACCCAGTTGGACGGCCAGCAGGTGCAGACCGCGGGCGACATCTCGACGCGCGTGGGCATGGCGCGGCCGGGCGAGCACATCAAGCTCACCGTGTGGCGCGACAGGACGCAGCACGACATGCAGGTCACGCTGGGCAAGGCGCAGCCGGACAAGGAAGCGAAGGTCGCGGCCGCCGAAGGCGGTGCGCTCGGCCTGACGGTGCGCCCGCTCAACCACGACGAGCAGGAAAGCGCCGGCGTCGACCACGGACTGCTCGTCGAGCAGGCGCAGGGCCCGGCGCAACTGGCCGGCGTGCAGCCCGGCGACGTGCTGCTCGCCGTCAACGGCAAGCCGGCCAAGAGCGTCGATCAGGTGCGCGAGGCGCTGCGCAACCACCCGGCGCACGTCGCGCTGCTGGTGGCGCGCGACGGCCAGCAGATCTTCATCCCGGTCGATCTCGGGTGAGCGCCGTCGTCGATCTGGGCGCGCGCGGCCGGCTGCACCCCAGCCGGCCGCGTGCTATTTCCAAAGATCCACGGTCCGACCGCGCTGGCGCAGGCGCTCGGCGCGCGCCTGGATGAAGCGCTGGAAGCTCGGCTGCTCGCGCCAGGCGCCGCTGGCGACGTACTCGAGCGCTTCGGCGAGGTGAAACGGCCGCAGGTACGACTCGACGCGAAACACCTCGCCGCGGCCGGCCTCGAAGAACACCAGCGCCGGCGCGTACGGCAGTGCCAGCTGGCGTGCCCACGCGCGCGCGTCGGTGCGCGTGCCGTCGGGCGCCGTGAGCGGCGTCGGCGCATCGGCGTCGATCTGCACGACGACGAAGCGCCCGAGCAGTTTCCTCACCTCGGGGCGCCGAAAGCCTTCGCGGTGCATCTCGTCGCAGCTCGCGCACGACTTGCGCTCGACCAGCACGAGCAGCGGCCTGGCGCCGGCGCCCTGGAGCAACGCCGCCAGGTCGTGCGGCGGCGCGCGCAGGAACGGCTCGGGGCTCAAGGTCGCCCTGGCCGCGTCCGCCGGGAGCCCGTTCAGATGCTCGGCCAGCGTCAGACGCCTTTCCATGCGGCCGGCCACGTAGTCGAGCGCCGCCTCCATGCGCGGCGCCGGGAAGTAGCCGTCGAGCCGCGCCACCACCTGCGCCTTCTCGTCGAACATCAGCACGGTGGGCGTGAACTGCACCTGCAGCACGCGGCCGAGTTCCTTCTCGCTCATCGTGCGCCCGTCGATCCAGGTCACCTCGCGGTCACCCCACAGGTTCAGCGCGATGGCGACGAAGTGCTGTGCGGCCTTGGCCGCAATGCGCGTCTCGACGAAGGTGGTCTGCATCAGCGCGCGGCAATAGGGACAGCCGTCCTGCCCGAAGTACAGGAGCAGGCGCTTGTTCTCGCGCGCCGCATCGGCGATGTCCTCGCGCAGGTCGAGCAGCGTCTCGACGAACCACGGCGGGATGCGGATGGCGTGCGGCGCGGGCACCTGCGCCGTGGCCAGCCCCGCGCACGAGGCAAGCAGCGCGCCGACGAGCGTGCGGCGGTCGGGGTCTGGCGGCATGGCGTCGCGCCTCCTGAGCCCCAAGGGTAGCGGCAACGGCGGGCCCAGGCCAGCCGTCGCCGCCGTCGCCCTTCGCGGCCGCTACGAGCGCACGCGCACGCCGGCGTGGCGCGGCCCCGTGCGGCGCGGCGCCTGCGGCAGCGCCTGCGCCAGCGGGCGGTCGCCCTGCGCGTCCTGGATGCGCGTGGGCAGGCCCATCTCGTCGAGCAGCGCCAGCAGCGGCCGCGGCGCCAGTTGCTCGACGTTGACCATGCGCCGCACGTCCCAGGTACCGTGCGCGATCAGCAGCGCCGCCGCCACCGCCGGCACGCCTGCGGTGTACGAGATGGCCTGGCTGCCGACCTCGCGCCAGCACGCGGCGTGATCGCAGACGTTGTAGACGAAGACCTCGCGCGGTCGCCCGTCCTTCACGCCGCGCACCTTGTTGCCGATGCAGGTCAGCCCCTGGTAGGTGGGCGCCAGCGAGGCCGGATCGGGCAGCAGCGCCTTGACCACGTGCAGCGGCACCACCTCCTGCCCAGCGGGCAGCCGCACGGGCCGCTCGGACAGCAGCCCGAGCTTGTTCAGCACCGTGAAGACGTTGATGTAGTGATCGGAAAAGCCCATCCAGAAGCGGATCGTGGGCACCTCGAGCAGGCCGGACAGCGAATGCAGCTCGTCGTGCCCGGTCAGGTAGGTGGTCTGCCGGCCCACGGCCGGCAGCTCCCATTCCTGGCGCCGCTCGAACATCCTGTTGGCGACCCACTGGCGATCCTGCCATGACCAGACCGTGCCCGTGAACTCGCGGAAGTTGATCTCGGGGTCGAAGTTGGTCGCGAACCAGCGCCCGTGCGAGCCGGCGTTGGTGTCGATGATGTCGATCGAGTCGATGCGGTCGAACAACTCGTCCTGCGCCAGCCGCGCGTACGCGTTGACCACGCCCGGATCGAAGCCGATGCCCAGCACCGCGGTGACGCCGGCGGCCGCGCACTCGTCGCGCCGCTTCCACTCGTGGTTGGCGTACCAGGGCGGCGGCTCGCACACCTTGTCGGGATCCTCGTGGATCGCGGTGTCGATGTACGCCGCCCCGGTGGCGATGCAGGCCGAGAGCACCGACATGTTCAGGAACGAGGTGCCGGCCTGGATCACGATGCGCGCATTCGTGGCCCGGATCAGCGCGGCCGTCGCCTGCACGTCCATCGCATCGATCGGGTGCGCCTGCACGACGCCGAGCTGCTGCAGGCTGCGTTTGGCGAGCACCGACTCGACGATCGCCTGGCACTTGGCCGGCGTTCGCGACGCGATGTGGATCTCGCCCAGCAGGGCGTTGTTCTGCGCGCACTTGTGCGCCACCACGTGGGCGACGCCGCCGGCACCGATGATGAGGACGTTCCTTTTCATGGCTCGCTGCTCCGTTCGCTAGGTGAATCCTTCGGGAGGGGTGGCAGAAGGGGTCAGCCGAGGCTGCCGACGAAATCCTGGTAGCCGAACTCGCGCACCACGCGAATGCCGCCGTCCAGGTCCTTCAAGGCGATCGCCGGCATGGCGACGCCGTTGAACCAGTTCTTCTTGACCATCGTGTAGCCGGCCGCATCGCGCAACGACAGGCGCGAGCCGGGCACCAGCGGCTCGGGGAAGTCGTACTCGCCGAACACGTCGCCGGCCAGGCAGGTCTTGCCGCAGACCATGTAGCGATGCGCGCCGCGGTTGGGCTCGATGCGGTCGGCGGTGCCGTACAGCAGCAGGTCGGGCATGTGCGCCTCGGTGGCGGCATCGACGATGGCCAGGTGCTTGCCGTGGTAGAGCGTGTCGAGCACCGTGACCTCGAGCGAGCCGGCGCCCTGCACCAGCGCCTCGCCCGGCTCGAGATAGACCTGCACGCCGTGGCGCTGTGCGAAACGCCGCAGCCGCGCCGCCAGCGCCTCGAGCGGGTAGCCGGCGGCGGTGAAGTGGATGCCGCCGCCCAGGCTCACCCAGGAGACGCGCGCCAGCAGCGGGGCAAAGCGCTCCTCCACCTGCCCGAGCAGGCGGTCGAAGCGCGCGAAATCGCGGTTCTCGCAGTTGTTGTGGATCATGAAGCCGTCGAGCTGCTCGATCACCGCCTCGACGCGCGCCGGATCGCTCTCGCCCAGGCGGCTGAAAGGTCGCGCGGGGTCGGCCAGGTCGTAGCCCGAGGCACTGACACCGGGGTTCAGGCGCAGCCCGCGCGGGATGGCTGCCGCGCGCGCGCCCAGCCGCTCCAACTGCGAGACCGAGTTGAAGATGATCTTGTCGGCATGCGCCACCGCCTCGTCGATCTCGTGCCCGGCCCAGGCCACGCTGTAGGCGTGCGTCTCGCCGCCGAACTTCTCGCGTCCGAGCTCGAGCTCGTACAGCGACGACGAGGTGCTGCCGTCGAGGTAGGCGCGCATCAGGTCGAACGCCGCCCAGGTGGCGAAGCACTTGAGCGCGAGCAGGATCTTCGCGCCCGAGAGTTCGCGCAGGCGCGCCGCCTGCTGCAGGTTCGCCTGCAGCGCGCCCATGTCGACGAGGTAATAGGGGGTCTGGATCGGC
>ERZ795060.3855-NODE-3855-length-13307-cov-4.084516_pt1 | contig 13307 bp, 3 predicted proteins | sample MGYA00375144_ERZ795060 | MGnify/ENA primary metagenome ERZ795060 (study PRJEB30189, sample SAMN05720157) | activated sludge metagenome | isolation source: anaerobic digester from wastewater treatment plant | place: Japan | collected 2015-05-15 ... | reverse complement strand
TGGATTCACTCTAATGCAGATTCGTATGTTATAACAGCCATACCTATGGATAATCATACACCAAGAATATATTCTTCTAAACAATTTATTGTAAATAATATAGAAGGCCCAACATTATGTCAAACTATTGTTTCCTTACGAACAATGGGTAGATATAGATTTAAAATATTTGGACAAACATATTTAAAGAAAACTAATGTATTAAATATGACATATACTGGATTTGCAGGTGGCTTTTTAAATGAAACTGTAGCCCCAGATTCAGATAATGCGTATTTAATCAAACATCCATACATATCTTCCGCAAATGCAGGGGTAAGTGCTGAAACAACATTAAATGGGTTTCAAATTGTAATAAAGGGTTGGGATGATGCCGAAGAATTTGAAATTATTTATAATACAATAGACGAAGAATCGTTAAAATTCCCTGTATTGGGGGGAAGTGATAATACACAATCAACATTAATTGTTCCAAGTACAAGTAGAATTATAGATATAACAACTAGTTCAAGTCGACAATATCATATAAAAGTTAGACCGAGGATTGGTGGGCAGCAGGTTGCAGAACCAAAATATTGTAAAGTCTATTCAGGTTCAAAAGGATTAGGACCACAAGATGTACCAATAGTTAAAATTTCTGTTAATCATTCTACCTATACTGGTACATTATGCGTAACTCCAGAATCATTAGGTAATAAATTATGGAGGATGCAGTTAGCAGATTCTGGACATTTTATTACTAATCCTGTAACGGAAAGAAAATCGATGATAGACAAAAATGTTGAGGGTATGATATTAGTTGTAAATAATTACGAATTTGTTATACAGGAATTGGAATATGTACCAGGCAGTTCAGATGTTACAGTTATCGCACAAAGTTTACAAGATTCAACCCCAAGTTTATCATCTGGAGATACATATAAAATAGGTTTTGGCTCTAAAAAAGCCCGATGTATTTATTCTTCTAGTATTTCTTGTGATTATGAAGTTACATATATAGATATTGATACTGATGTATTAATACAAGGTAGCTCAATTAATGATCAAACATATCTACGTTTATACCAAGAATCGGATGAATTAAGTGCTGATTATGTTATAGTACCTGCTACAAATTATGGCGTTCAAAGCCCTGGAGATTATAATATAAAATGGAAAAATGGATCTATTATTTTAGATTTATATAACACTTCTGAAAATGCAGTAAATAATTCAACATTTATTGGAAATATAATTGTATACGGCAGAGCAGTTAATAATAATCCAAAAAATAAATCGGATTTAGTATAATATGGTTACAAATATACAATATTTTGTTTCAAATGGTGTTGAAAAAGTAAAAATATTTGGGACAAAATACCAAAAAGATAATACTAGTAAATATAATAAAGGGTGTTTAGTAATATTACATAGCTATAATCAAGATGCTGATATAGCTAGGTGTGTTACTAATGAACGCGGATATTTTGAATTTTTATTTAATAAAAATGATTTATCTGCAGGTAGTTATCGTATTGAATTTTATGGAAGTGGGTATAAACCTGCAAATGGCCCATTAGGTGATTGGGAAACTTTTTACATTTCTGGTAAAGGCGATGATGCAATTACCGCAATATTAACAATAGAAACATATTTATTAGAAACTAATTTAGATGGTACTGTTCCAAGTTATGATGGTGCAACAACTGGATTTTTTATATATAAAGGTGTTGCTGATGATACAAAAAATTGGACAGTAACTGTTGAAAAAACTGATGGGAATGCATTATTCTTTGTTGTCGATTATTCTCAAGAACCACAAGGGGATAAACGTAGTCAATATCAACTTAATATTCACGATTTAATATCAAATTCTGCTACATTTAAATTTACCGCAACAAATCCAAATTACCCAAATTTAATTTTAGAGAAAATATATACTATAACAAAAATAAATAAAGTCTCGTTTGTTGATTTAAAAGTTATTCCACCATTTGTTCTAAAAAATAATAGTACATATTCGCCATCTTCGGTTACTTGTAAAGCAATATGTACTAATATTCAAGGTACAAAAACATTTCAATGGTATAAAGTACCGAATCAGCAAACAATTCCAACTAGTTGGGGAGCCCCTGTTTATACTGGACCGAATGATACATTTACTGATGAAATAGAATATTTAGAAGATGGAAATTCGAATTATTATAAAGTTATAGTAAGTGTTAGCGGAGAAAATTATTCTGATTATGAAGCAGTTGGATGTGCTGCTTTAGATAGTGTTCAAGATGGATTTTATGTTGATTTACAAAATAATTTTATTAACATACCCTATAATTCAGATGGTACCCCAAAAACCGGTGCATTTGATAAAGCATATACAGAAATATATGTATATAATATTTTAAAATATGAATATGTTACTCCCCGTACTGATGATTCGAACCCCTCTAATATAAATGAATATTCTATTTCTGTAACGGCAAATGAAAATTGTACTTATACTTTATCACGACATATATTATCCGAAGTAATAGAAGATACATATGTTTCTAAAGTACAAGTTAATTCTATTACTAATATTAATAATTCGGCATATCTTGATATAGAAGTTAAATTATTTAGCGGAAATATTAATAACCCATTTATAATAAAAAAACGAATTCCAATTAATATTATTAAAGACGGTGCGCCGGGGAATCCAGGTGATCCAGGAGATCCTGGGCCTCCTGGACCAGCTCCAAAATGGATTGAATTAATTATTTCTCCAGATTCTGAATTAGATGGATTTTTGTATAATAAAGATCTTACACCCGTTGATCCAAATCAAACAGTACCATTAAAATTATTATATCATAATTTTACATCCCCATCAGCAACTTGGTATAATAATACTTTGGGAGATATGCAAGTTATTAATGGAATATCTGCCCCAGTATTAGACCCTGATATGGAAAATACTTATTATCAAATTTATAATGTCCCAATACGTAATTTTATTGATAAAAGCGAAATAATATATGTCAAAGCATTTAATGAAGGTACTTTTGTTGATGAGGATATTGCATTTATAGAACGATTAATTACCGATAGATTAAATGTTATATTAACAAATAAATTTAATACAATTCGTTTAAATAAAGATGGTACGGTACCAGATGGGTATTTAGGTCCAACGGGTTCATTAAAAAGTGGTGTTAGAGTTTATTATGGGGGAACATTACTTACACCTAACACTAATTTAATGACAAATAATTCATCTAATGATATTAATAATTTCAGCTCACTTAATAATGATGAATACATATTTAATATTGGAACTAATGGTCAGGGTATCAATTGTACAGCAAAACGCTATATTGAAGATTTTACACCGGATGGAAACATATTAGTTGATAATAGTAGTTTTTATATTGATACATATTCTGGTGGAGATGATAATACAGGAAGTATAACAATTACTGCATGGGCAAAAGTTAGTGGACGAAGTGGATATTTAACTGATTCAGAAGATTTTATTATAAATGATGTAAAATTAGGAACTGGTAGATCCGCAAAAAATATAAAATTAGTTTTATCTTCTAATACCCTAAAATATTCTGTAAATGGTGTAAGTCCAACTAGTATTGGAATGAATGTATTTTTAGGGAACATATATAATCTAAAAAATATTAAATTTTATTTTAATGGTACTTTAAAAGAAACTATTTTTGATGGTACAAATTTAGATTCTAATTGGCAAATAACACCATCTATATCAAAGGGAGTAAAAAATTATACATTAACACGAAAAACTGGATTTTCAGATTATCCAACTGATTGGTACTTAGGAAATGGTGAACCTGAACAAGATTTTTATAAAATTGTAGTTCAAGATGAAGATGAAGATGATGAAACTAAAACTATAGAAATATTTGATCAAGAATCAGTTACCAAATTAAGTGAAAATTCTCCCGTTCATATTATATTAACAAATTCAACAGTATATATTGATGCAGATGATAAAATAACTAATAATAGTACACATACTGGGACTAATTACACAACAAATTTAGCAGAAGGTACATATTGTACTGTTATTGTAACACATGGTACGAAACGTTTAATTCCAATTAATTCTAACCCAACTAATCAAAATAATAATCAATTTTGTTTTACAGTTATACCGCCTGGTACTTTTCCAAATCCAGAAACTGATATTGTATATGATAATAGATTACAACAAGAAGATGATCCATATTTAACGGCAAACACAACATATAGGGATTCTTTTTATTTACAAAATAATTCAACTCAATTAGATGAATGGTTTGCAACTGGAAGTATATTCCCATTTACTGTCGCTGTCACTTATTGTATAAATGGAGTTGTTTATACAAGCAGTGCAGTTATGATGGTTTATAAAGATTATAAGCCAGAGCCACCAGTTCCAGGCCCAGGTCTTGTTTATCGTGGATTTTATAGTTTATTTGAAAAAAACCCAGATGGAACAAATTCTACTAATAAAAAAATTTATTTTAATTTTAGTGCACGTCGGGATGTAGTTTCATTTTATACTTTAGTAGATAATAAAAAAGAATTACGATATTATTACTTAGATATAAATACCACTGCTAGTGGTATGTATGCTGAAAATATTGGTAAACCTAATAATACACCAGGCGTTAACCCAGAATTTGATAGTATACCATACATAGAAGGTAATTGGGTTGAAATGCAACAGTTTGAATCTGTTGCAACTGATTTATTATTAGCAAAAGATGCTACTATTTTACATGCACTTGTTATGGGCACTATGGCTCAAGAAGAAGGTGTTGGTTATGGGATTATACGTTCCGCAAGTGCTGCAAAATTATATAATGGTGATATTGGTGCTTTAAATACAGACGGTTCTAATGGAGGATTTTATTTAGCTGCTGCAAAATTAGCCAATGATGGAAGATTAACAGGAGTTGTTAGGGTAGGTGAGGTTTGGCCCGGTAATTTAAATACATTAGAAAAACAGACACGTCTTGATGAAAAAGGTAGACCGATAACGTTTTATACTGATGAAACATTTTATGGACATGCACCAGTTGTCGAATTTAATGTTAGCGGTGTTGAATATGGAATATTTAATGATGTATTAAAAGGTGAGGTAAAGAACGGTTTTGTTTTCGATGGTACGAATTTTGTTGTTCGTACTATGAATTTCTCATTAGATAGTAGCGGTTCGATGTGGGCATATAATGGTTGGTTTTCAGGAACAATTAGAGCTGATGCAGGTATTATAGGTTCACATGATCATCATTGGACAATTAATGAATATGGTATAACATCAACAAATGGAACAGTAGGATTTGATTTATCATTGGATCCTAGAGAAACGGGGCATAGATTTGATTCAAAAATTACTAAAGGGTTTGCTTTATGGGATGTAACAAATCCTAAAATCTTTGTCGGAGATGTAAATAAAAATTATTTATTATATAATGAAAGTGGTTTACGGGTAGTTGGAGACATTTGGGGCACTACCGGTGGATTTGGTGGTACAACAATAGAAAATCGACCAATTAATATTAATTCAACTGGATTATATGTCGGTCAATATACATCAATTACTGATACTTCAAAAAATTTTACTAGCGATTATTCTGATGTTTTAAAGGCATCAGCATCTGTAAAAATTTTTTATATGCCTGAACAAGATACTACAGATCGTTCTATAACAGATACTAGTTCAATAATACAAAAAGATATTAATGGGCAGGTAATTACTAATTCTGATTTAAGTATTACTACTTCTTTATGTATATTTGATACAGGGGATAGTAATGGAGCTTTTTTTGATGGAGTACCTTGTTTTATACGTAAAGATAGGTCACGTAAAGCTATACATTCATTTGTACAAGAATCATTGCATGATACAGAACCTAACACACAATTTACAAAACGTAATAGATATAAAATTAATAATATTAATTTAGGTGATGCGAATGCTAAAATTAGATATCGTCTATTAGAATTTGAGGCAATGATTCAGGAATCTACTGATGATCCTAATCAACCGGCAATGGTTATAGAATTATACCCTTCAGGTTCTAATGTACCATTTAAGACAATTGAAATACAACATCATACTAATTTTGAATTTAAAAAATTTCAATTTACATTTAGTACTACATATCAATTTATAGATATTGCATTTACTAATACTTGGTTACGGGTATTTCCACCATATACATTTACAAATACAGATCCAAACCATTATGAATATTATTCAACAATCGATATTATTAAAAAACACTATCATACAAGTGGTCATGATTATTATTTAAGGTCAGTATCAATATATTATTATAAAAATTACGCAGAATTAAGTTCAGATGGATTAATAATATATTATAATCCAGCATCTTATGTTCAAATGGCTCGTGGTAAAGTAAAAATTACTGGATCGGAAGCAGTTTTTGATGATTTAGTCGTTAAGGGAAATTTAACTTTATACAGGCCTATAAACTTAGTTGCAACGGATCATACACATAATTTAGATCAGATACATGATGGAGATAAGTATGGTCGTGTTACAAAATCAGCATTGTCTATTGAAGGAAGAGTTATTAAATTTATAGAACCGGTACAAAATGGAATCACATTAGCATCTAAAACTTCTTCTTCGTCTGCATTAAATAGTATTTTACCGAAAGTTGATGGTATTCAATCTGATAATTTTACTGGAGCTAAACTATCTGGCGATGGTTTTGCTCTTGAAAATGTACAGGAAGAAAATTTATCTACAACAAAAACAATATCTAGGTTAACAGTTGATGATTTAATTGTTCGTAGAAAATTAGTTAGTAAAGAATATTTATTACAAAATGCTCGTGCAATAAATGGAAATTTATATATCGGTTCCACTGGAAAAGTAAAAGCTGTATTGGTAACTGGGTCTACTTTAAATAATTTTGCAGTTAGTCCTAATAATTATAATATAGTTTCTTTAGAAGATTTAATAGGATTAAATTTAATTTTTAGTTGGAATCATTCTTTATTTCCAGTAGGAACTTGGTATACCATTTATAGTCTTATAAATGGGAAAAAAATAAATTTATTAAATGGAAATGTAAATGATGGACATAATAATTATTTAATTTCTAAATATTCATATTTTTATTCTGAATTAGCTGATTATGTTGCGAATTCTTCAAATCCTATAATAACTTTTTATTTAGAAGTTCCAAATCAATCTATATTAAGCTGTAATTTAACTATAATGAAACAACAAATAGTTAATATAAATAGACAAATAAGTGGTTTATCATTTATACCAATGATAATCGATTCTACTATACCACCTTATAATGTGAATAATATTTTAACAAGTAATACTATTAATTTAAATTACACAAATATTGATAATGTTAAATTCTTATTAAATTGGATTCCTTCAAACTTTTTAGATACTGATTTAGTAGATATAATATTTTATGATAAATATAACCAACCACATACATTTATACAATGGGATGATATAAAATTTACAATTAATGGAAATAATGTCGCTTGCTCTGCAACAATTGATTGGATTGATTCTAGTGCATATAAGTATTTATTTGGATTAGAAGAAGCATCAATTTTTGAATTATATTTAACAATAAAAAATAAATATAATATATTTAATAAAAAAATAGATAAATTAATTAGTTTTCAACCAACATATTAATTGCGAAAAACTTTAAAAATTCGTATATTTAATTATAATTAATAATGTTAATTATTAACAAAGGAGTAAAATATGGCAAATGTATTTTTTAACAGGGCAAAATATGAATTAGTTAATGGTAAAATTAATTGGAACAATGATACAATAAAAATTGCCTTAATGAATAATTCATTTTCTACCCCAACAGCATCAAGTTATGATACTTGGAGTCAAGTTTCTTCCTATGAATGCTCTGGTACAGGTTATACTGCGGGGGGACTTACATTATCAAATAAGACCTTAACAGAAGATGACATTAATAATAAAGCTATAGCAGATGCTGGAGATCCAACATGGACAGGTATTAATGTTGGTACAATAAAAGGTGCTATGATTTATAAATCAACAGGTACACCTAGTACCAGCACCTTAATTTGCTGGATTGATACAGGCGGATTCCCTATTACAACAAATGGTGGTGATATAACTATTCAATTTAATGCATCTGGAATATTTAATTTAATTGATGGCTAAAATAATTTATGTTTAGCTCCAAATTATTTGATGTCGGTAATTTTGGTTCTGGGGGTTCAACAACTGTAAAAGTTATTTTAACCCCCACTTTAATTTTTTGTTCATTAAATACACAAGTTCCAAATGTTCAAGTAAAAACAACCCCTAATGTAACTTCAGTTAAAACATTTGTAGAACAGGACAGAGCAAAAATAGGTATTAATCAACTAAATATCTTTCTTTCAAGTAAAGTTAATGACATTTTAACAATACCGGGAAAGATTGACATACCAGTAACTAAAACAGACATTAAAGTTTCTACATTTCAGAGTTCAACAAAAAATATTTATTTTACTTCAAATACAGCAACATTTGGTGGGGCTATATTTGGAAATACATATTTTGGTGGTGGCGAACCTACAAATAAATCTACTATTGTTTATCCAAATAATATTAATATTAATAGTTTAGTATTACCTTCTAAAGGTATTATTGATATAAAAGCTAATATTATTAATATTAAGCCCTTAATACCTAATAGTACGACTAAATTTTTAGTTTCTCCATTAGAAATAAAATGTAAAATAGTACAATTTAATACTAATGAAAAACTTAGTATAAATACTAATAATACTTTTATAAAAGTAGCTATAAACAATAGTAAAGAAAGTATTAAGACAAATAATACATCATTTAATAATATTAAAATATCGCTACCATTAATAAAAATTAATTACGTAGTAAATGCACCTACACAATATATTAAAATATATAAAAATAATGTTACATCATTATCAATAATACCAATCACTTCAATTAATTCTATTAAATCTACTGTTCCAAATATTACAAAATATATTTATACTTCTAATCCATTAGTAAGTGATATAAAAACAGTAGTTTTTGAACCACGTGTTTGTAGCGGTTTATTACAAACAGTTATAATTAAATCGTATATAAACAATTCAAAAATTGTATTACAAAATACTCCTAATTTAATTAACTCATATTTATTCACATTACCAGTTGATATAAAATATCATTGCAGATTAACATCAGTATCGATTAAGGTAAATAATTGTTCTATTATAAATGAATATAAAACTTATCCTAGCTCCATATCATTAAAAACAAATATATTAACAAATTCTACCAAATTAAATATTAGTAGTAATTATAATAATCTTATATTAAAATGTAATAATATTACTATAAATCATTTTAGCGCAGTATCAAAAATTAAAATATTTATACAGCCAAGTATAAATATTATTAATCTTAATATAAATTCTATTAATAATATTATAAAGATATTTAATACTACTAATATTTGTAAAATTAATAGTGTACAATTTACTGTTAAATCACCTGTATTTGATGTAAAATTAAAGTACTTAGTTAAACCAGAACTTTTAATTGAAAAAATAACTACTAACGAAGCGAATATTGTACAAATTGTTTATCCAGATCCTTTAAATATTGCATTAATAACTAATAATGCATTTATTACAAAATTTGTATATCCTGAATGCATAAACATTATATTAAATGTTTTAAATAAAAATAATATAGATATATCGACAACTCATAATATAATTAAAACGTTTATACCGATTCCAAATGTAATAGGGCCTAGAATAATATATGTAGATACAATAAAAATATTTACAAATATCAAACGTGTACAACCTACCCTTACTGTTAATGGTGCAAATTACAGTTTATTATTAGAACAGGGTGGTCCTGGATTTAAAGCGGGCGATTTAATTGTAGCCACTTCCGCAGATTATGATTATATGTCAAATAAATTAGAAAGATATAACATTGGTGCAGAAGTAATAGGAGTAAAAGTGGACCCTGTTACAGGTGAAGAGGTTGTTGATATTAAAGTATTATATGGAGCAAATTTACTAAATTCAGAGGGACAAGAATTTGTACGAGTAGGAAGTACAACCGATCCAAATAGACGTGGTGGCATATTTATGACAAGTATAGATGATAATGCTCCATATATTGCTATAATGGACGGTATTAATAAACTAATTGGCAATGATCAATATACATATAAAGATCCTCGAACTTATAGAGTATTTATAGGAAATTTAACAACTGTTTCAGGATTAATAGGTATATCTAATCCTGGATATGGTATTTATACTGATAATGGTTACTTCAAAGGACGTATTACTTGTGGTAATGCAACTTCATTGACAACTGGTACAGGATTTTTTGTTGATAAAGATGGTAATTTCCGTGTAGGTGATCCATCTGGTAACTATGCAAAATGGTCAAATAATGTATTAGAAATTAAAGGAACAATAACAGCAACAGCTGGTAAAATTGGAGGATTTACTATAGAGGAGAATATTTTATGGGCATAGAACAGTCTAAAATTACAATAAATGCAGATGTTCCAAAAATTACATTAGGTGAATCGGCTCATTATATAACTTTTGATAGTGGTAACGCTGGTATTTTTTTAGGTTATGATTCTGGAAGTTATAAACTACGTATAGGTAATACTTCGACTTCTACAAATAAAAATAGAATGACGTGGGATGGGACTAGTTTAAAAGTATATAATAATAGTGGAAATTTAATATTAAATAACCCAAGCACATCTAGTACAATTATTGCTGGTTGGACAGCGGATTCTGATGGATTGTATTATAATGGAGGTACAGAAGCAACAAGTGCAGGTATGCTACCTGGAGCATATCCTTTTTATGCAGGTGCATCTAAAATTAATGTTAATAATGCACCATTTCGTGTAACACCAGCTGGACTTTTATATGCAACTAATGCTATGATAACAGGGACTATTAATGCATCCGGTGGATCTATTACAGGTACATTAACTATAGGTCCCAATATGAAATTAGGCGTTAATGTTTATAATACAAATACAGGGATTTATATTAATTCATATAATTATTGGTATGATACAGGTAATTTTAAAGTTGGCAGTTCTTCTAATTATTTATCTTGGGATACGTCTAATTTAAATATTGTCCCAAATACTTTTACACTAACAACTACTACATTAATAATTGATTCATCTTCTGCTGTTATTAAATTAGGAAATTCTGCATCATCTATAACAGAAACTGCGAATACAGGTGTTTATATAAGTGGAGCTGGCAGATTTCGGGCAGGCTCATTTTCTAGCGGCACACTAAGCGCAGGTATTTATTGGGATGGAAGTACGATTCAAATTAAATCGACAAATTTTAGCGTCGATGTTGCTGGAAATGTTTCTTTAACTGGTACTATCAATTCTAGTAACGGTACTATAGGAAGTTGGAAAATAGGTTCAAGTATTTATTGTGGGACAAATGAAACTACAGATCCAAAAATTAAATTAAATCCAACATTAAGACGAATTGGAATTTTTAATGGTGCCGAAGAACGTGTAGCGATGGGCTATTTAGAAAATCTTCCAAAAAATGATGGTACTGGAAATTGGACTTCAGCAGATTATGGTTTTTGGGTTAAAACTGGGGATAAATTACGTATAGATGGAGATGGTGAATATAAAAATGGTGATTGGTTAATACAACATAATGCTCGCTATTTAGTTGTCAATTCATCTAATAAAGCAATAGTTAAATTAGGAAACAGGGTTGATAACAATTCATCTTATGGATTATATTTCTTTAGTACAAATGGTAGTCCTGAACAAACTGATGAAGCGGGCGAATTATTAGCAAAATATACTGATAATATGATATTAATAGGAAAAGAAAATGGACAATATTTAAAATGGTATAATGGTACTTTAACAGTTTCTGGAGACATTACAGTACTAAAACATGGAGCAGTAAATATTTATGAAAACTACGTAACAAATCAATCATCATTAATATTGAGTACTGCTTTATGGGATTTAACGAATACCCCAAATCCTATACTAACTAATACAAATTCCATATTAAAAGGTATTATGATTTATGGGCAATCTAGTAGCTATCATGCTAATAAAATTTTATCGAAGGAAATATTTAATAAAACTACTGAACCTACCTTTGTTTGCGAATTTCGTTTACGTGGCGATGCACAAACAAGGATTGGATTTTTTGATGCATCAACAAATAATCCAATAGCAACGTTTTTATTTTCATCTTCAACATATATTATATATGAATATCGATATAATAGTAATTTAATACAAAATAACACTACAATTACTATGTCTGGTTCAGATTCAGATACAAATCCTCGTATTTATATAGCTGAAATATCATTTAAAAATAATTATGTTTATTTTAAATTATATAATGCGAGTGATAATTCAGTTGCTTGGAGCTCATCATCTGGATATTTAACTGATAGTACTAATTATAAAATAGGATTTACAAATAATTTAACATCTACAACAACAGCATTAGTAGTATCTAAAGTAACTTGTAACTTACCAATTAAATCAACTACAATTTCTGGAGATGTTATTAAAACTGGAACGATACAATCAAATAATTATACAGATGGGTCTTCTGGTAGTTATTTAGATTTAACTAATGGAGTTTTTAAATTATTTGGTTCTAATTCATCAATTGAAATTAATTCAAGTACTGGAAATATAAGTATACAGTCACCTACATTTGGAAATCCCGGTATACAATTACAATATAATTCAGGGTCTCCTAGATTTTTTGTTGGAAATTCTTCTAATTATTTAAAATTTCAATCATCTAATGGATTATTAGAAATTGCAGGAAAATTAGTTACAAGTACTAATACTTCAGTTCCTAGAATTGAATTAAATAACCAGATGATAGGTTCCGATTCCGTATCATTAGTTTTTTATAAAGATGCTGATACTAGTAATCCACCCATTTCAATTGGTACTGCGTCAACTATGACTGTACCTTGGATTTATAATGCAACTATTTCAAACATACCGATTATAAAAATTACTAAGGGTTCATTTTTTGCACTTGTTAATGGTTCTGATGCACATACATTTTTATATAATGCTCGATATGAAAATGAAACTGTAGCTTCAGATAAATATTGGGCAGGAATTTATATAGGTAAAAATACATATGAATATAATAATGATGTTTATTTGAATAGGACAAATTACTTGTATGGAATATATTCTAATATAAAAAATAATGCCGTTATATATTCTAAT
>ERZ795060.3854-NODE-3854-length-13307-cov-4.658693_pt1 | contig 13307 bp, 15 predicted proteins | sample MGYA00375144_ERZ795060 | MGnify/ENA primary metagenome ERZ795060 (study PRJEB30189, sample SAMN05720157) | activated sludge metagenome | isolation source: anaerobic digester from wastewater treatment plant | place: Japan | collected 2015-05-15 ... | reverse complement strand
GGGCCACCTCGTTCTGTCGACCCTGCACACCTTGGACGCCAAGGAAACCATCATTCGCATCGTGTCGCAGTACCCGCCGCACCAGCACCTCCAGATCAGGCTCCAGCTGGCGGGGGTCCTGAAGGCGGCCATCTCGCAGCGCCTGCTGCCCAGAAGCGACGGGCAGGGCGTCATACCCGCCTGCGAGGTGCTCGTCTCGACGGCGCTCGTGCGCGAATGCATCATCGACGAGAACCGGACGTCCGAGATCTCCGACGCCATAGCCGACGGCACCGTCACCTACGGCATGCAGACCTTCGACCAGTCTCTCATGGCGCTCGTCAAGGACGGGAAGGTCAGCTACCACGAGGCCCTGAGGAACGCGACCAACCCGAACGACTTCGCCCTGCGCATGAAGGGCATCCGCGGCACGTCCGACAGCAAGTGGGACCAGTTCGAGAAGGAGGAGCAAGACTCCGATGCCGAGGGACGCACGGTCATCTTCCAGGAAGGCAAGTATCGCGACGTCGAGTGACGCCCTGGCGTACGCGCTCGGCATCCTCTCCAGGCGGAGCGTCTCGAGCCACGAGCTAAAAAAAAACTCGAGCGCAAGGGCGCCGGTGAGGACGTGATCGCCTCGTGCGTCGACAGGCTGACGGAGCTCGGCTACCTCGACGACGGGGAGTACGCGAGGCGCAGGGCCGTCGTCCTCGCGGAAAGGGGATACGGTGACTACGCCATCTTGGCCTCGCTCGAACACGAGGGGTTCCCGGAGCAGGACGCCCGCCGGGCCGTTCGAGAACTGCCTCCCGAGCTGAACGAGCGCAGCAGGGCGGCGAGGCTCCTCGAGAAGAGGTCTGGGACCGACAGGACGAGACTCATCAGGTTCCTCATGGGCAGGGGATTCCCGTTGGACCTGGTGATCGACATGACGAACGGAGTTGACAGATGAGAGGTTCAGACATTCGCACCATGTTCCTCGACTACTTCCAGGACAAGGGCCACACCCTCGTTCCCAGCTCGTCCCTGGTGCCGTCGGACGACCCCACGTTGCTCTTCACCAACGCGGGCATGGTGCAGTTCAAGGCGACCTTCCTGGGCACACAGAAAAGGCCGTACTCGCGCGCCACGTCATCGCAGAAGTGCGTCAGGGCGGGCGGCAAGCACAACGACCTCGAGAACGTGGGACGGACGGCCAGGCACCACACCTTCTTCGAGATGCTCGGCAACTTCTCCTTCGGCGACTACTTCAAGCGCGGTGCCATCGAGTACGCGTGGGAGCTCCTGGTCGACCGGATGGGGCTCGACCCCTCGAGGCTCTACGTGAGCGTCCACCACACCGACGACGAGGCCTACGATATCTGGAACCGCACCATCGGCGTCGCGTCCGACAGGATCCTCCGCCTGGGGGACAAGGACAACTTCTGGGCCATGGGAGAGACCGGCCCCTGCGGCCCCTGCTCCGAGATCATCTTCGACCAGGGTCCGGGCGTGGGGTGCGCCAGGCCCGAGTGCTCCCCGGGCGAGTGCGACTGCGACCGTTACCTCGAGATCTGGAACCTCGTGTTCATGCAGTTCAACAAAGACGAGCAGGGGAACCTGACTCGGCTGCCGGCCCCGAACATAGACACCGGCATGGGGCTCGAACGCATCACGGCGGTGCTCCAGGGGGTGACGAGCAACTACCACACCGACCTGTTCACGGGCCTGATCGGCTTCATCGGCGAGCTCTCGGGGGTCTCCTACGGGAACGACGGGGAAACGGACGTGTCCATCCGCGTGGTCGCCGACCACGCCCGTGCGTGCGCCTTCCTCGTCTCGGACGGTGTGCTGCCCTCCAACGAGGGCCGCGGCTACGTGCTCAGGAGGATCATCCGCAGGGCCGCCAGGCACGGCAAGATGCTGGGATTCGACAGGCCATTCCTCCACAGGGTGGCGATGCGGGTGGCATCGGACATGTCCCCCGCGTACCCTGAGCTCGCCATGAGGAGCGAGTTCGTGGACAAGGTGATCGCCTCCGAGGAGGAACGTTTCCTCAAGACCCTCGACAGGGGCCTCGGCCTCCTCGACGAGATCGTGCGGGATCTCAAGGCGAACGGCAAGACGCTCATGCCCGGCAGGGAGGTCTTTGTCCTCTACGACACCTTCGGCTTCCCCGTGGATTTGACCGCGGACATCGCCCGCAAGGAGGGCATCGAGATCGACACCGCGGGATTCGAGGCGGAGATGGAGATCCAGCGGGAAAAGGCGAGGGGGGCGAGCTCCTTCGCCGGCACGGGGCTCGAGAGCGCGTGGTCGGCGGCATCCGGCTCGAGATTCGTGGGATACGACACCCTCGAGACGGACTCGCTCATCGTCGAGATGCGTTCCATGGACGCCTCGTCCGAGCTCGAGGCCGCCGAAGAGGGCGAGGAGCTTCTGGTGGCGACGGCCGTGACGCCGTTCTACGGCGAGTCCGGCGGGCAGGTCGGCGACACGGGCGAGATCGTCTCGCCCTCGGGCAGGGCCCGGGTCTTAGACGCCGTGAAGACCGAGTCGGACACGGTGGTCCACAGGGTCCGCGTCGTCTCGGGCAGGCTCGAGCTCGGCCAGGGGGTGACGCTCAGGGTGGACGCGCACAGGAGGAAGGCGGTCATGCGCCACCACAGCGCGACGCACCTGCTCCACAGGGCCCTCCGCGAGGTGCTCGGGGAACACGTGCACCAGGCGGGGTCCCTCGTGGACGACTCGAGGCTCAGGTTCGACTTCACGCACTTCTCGGCCTTGAGCCCCGAGGAACTCGCCCACGTGGAGAACCTCGTGAACCAGTACGTCATGGAGGATCTGCCGATCACCACCGAGATCCTCTCCAGGGACGAGGCGGTCTCCAGGGGCGCCATGGCCCTGTTCACGGAGAAATACGGCGACACGGTGAGGCTCGTGAGCATGGGGGACGTCTCGAGGGAGCTCTGCGGGGGGACGCACTGCTCGTCCACGGGCCAGATCGGCATGGTGAAGGTCGTGTCCGTCTCGAGCATCTCCGCCGGCCTCCGCAGGATCGAGGCGGTGGCCGGGTTCAGGTGCCTGGAACACGCGAGGTCCCTGTCATCCCTCGTCGCCGGTGCATCCCAGAGCCTGAGGTGCTCCCCCGAGGAGATCGAGGAACGCATCAAGGGGCTCTTGGCAAAGATCAAGGACCAGGAGGCGACCATCGAGGAACTCACGGTGAAGCTCGCCACGGGGACGGGGCCGTCGGCCGACGAACGCGAGTATGACGCGGGAGGGCTGAAGGTGGTGGTGAAGAAGGTGCAGCAGGCGGACACCGCCCAGATGCGCCAGGTCGGCGACAGGATCAAGGAGCGCATTTCGAAGGGCGCCGTGCTCCTGTACACCGACGAGGGCGACAAGGCCACCTTCATGATCATGGCGACCAAGGGGGTCGAGGGGGTCATGGACGCGGGGCGCGTGATGAAGAAGGCCATGGCCGCGGTGGGCGGCCGGGGAGGCGGCAAGGAGCTGTTCGCCCAGGGAGGGGCGGGTGCGGATTCCACCGGGAAGGTCATAGAGATCTTCCTCGAGTCTGCGGGGGTGAAGCCATGAGGGAGGCCACGGTCACGAGGAAGACGCGGGAGACGGACATCACGGTCAAGGTCTGCCTGGAAGGCGGCAGGACGGACATATCCGTCCCCTCGGGATTTCTCGCCCACATGCTCGAGTCGCTGGGGGTACACGCATCCATGGGGCTCGTGGTCAAGGCCTCCGGTGACGTCCACGTGGACCTCCACCACACCGTCGAGGACATCGGCATCGTGCTCGGGAAGGCCATCAAGGACGCCCTGGGGGACAAGAGGGGGATCGAGCGCTTCGGCCTCGCGAAGGTCCCGATGGACGAGGCCCTCGTGGAGGTGTGCATCGACCTCTCCGGCAGGCCCTTCTTCGCGGTTCACGGCGCAGAGGCGTTCAAGGGCCGCTGCGGCGACATAGACCTGGACCTCGTCGTCGAGTTCTTCAGGGCGCTCGCCTTCAACGCGGGCATCACCATGCACGTGACCGTGGGGGCGCACGCGAACGGCCACCACCTCGCAGAGGCGTGCTTCAAGGCCTTTGCGCGCGCCCTCAAAGAGGCATCGGCCGTCACCGGGGTCGGCGTCCCGTCCACGAAGGAGACGCTGTGAGGTTCTCTCCGGCCCAGGTGGAGACCATGGACGGGGCCCGGAGGCCCGGCAGGCCCCTGAGGTTCACCTTCGAGGGAGGGAGCGTGGAGGTGAGGGCCGTGCGGGCCCACTGGTACGAGGCATACACGGACCCGTCCTTCCACCCGGACGAGTACTTCATGGTGGAATCCACGCACGAGACGGTCTACCTGCTCAGGTACTCCACCCTCTTCTCGAGCTGGTGGGTAAGGCGGGAAGGAGGCGGCGGGACATGATCGTCATCCCGGCCGTGGACCTGTATCAAGGAAAGGTGGTCAGGCTCGCCAGGGGTGACTACAACGAGGTCACCGTCTACTCGGACGACCCCGTGGCTGTCGCGAGGTCGTTCGAGGACGCCGGCGCCGGCCGCATCCACGTGGTGGACCTCGACGCGGCCGCCCAAGGCAGGGGGGCCAACCTGGACGCCATCGGCGCGATAGCGAGGGCCCTCGGCATCGAGGTGGAACTGGGGGGCGGCATCAGGACCGTCGAAGATGCCAGGCGGGCCTTCGACCTGGGGGTGAAGTACGTGATCCTGGGCACCGTGTGCGTACGCGACCCGTCGACCGCCTCGTCCATCCTGGAGGCGTTCCCGGGGCGCGTCGCGATCGGCATAGACGCCCTGGGCGGCAGGGCGGCGATCACCGGGTGGAAAGAGGTCACCTCCATGACCGCCCTGGATCTCGCCAGGCATTACGAGAAGCTTCGGCCGGCCTTCATCGTGTTCACGGACATCTCGAGGGACGGGATGCTCACCGGGCCGGATATCGAGGCCACCGTCTCGCTGGCGCGCTCGGTGTCGACCCCGGTGATAGCGTCGGGAGGGGTGAGCAGCCTCGAGGACATCCGGGCTCTTGCCGCCACCGGGGTCGTGGCGGGGGTCATCACGGGAAAGGCGATCTACGAAGGCCGCTTCGACGTGGCACAGGCGGTGCGAGCCTCGAGATCCCGGGCGGGCGCGTGAGCCGGCGGTCCCGGCCGCCGGTGTCCCGAGGAAAGAACCGGGGCGAAGCGAGCAAGACGACGCCCTGCAAGGATATGCGAATGTACGGGAGGTAGGCATGGACTGTATCTTCTGCAGGATAGTCTCGGGCGAGGTCCCCTCCACCAAGGTGTACGAGGACGAGCTCGTCTACGCCTTCGAGGACATCCAACCCCTGGCGCCGGTGCACGTGATCGTGGTGCCCAAGCGTCACGTGGCCACCCTGAACGAACTCGACGACAGCGACGTCTGGTTCTCCATGCTGAAGGCGGCCAAGGAGACGGCGAAGATCAAGGGCGTCGCCGAGACCGGTTACCGGATCGCGGTGAACTGCGGCAGGGACGGGACCCAGATCGTCATGCACCTGCACCTCCACGTCCTCGGCGGCAGGCTCTTGGACGGCAAGCTGGGGTGAGCAAGGCGGGGTGACGAAGACCCGGGGTGACGCCTCGTCGTCCATACCGGGAACGGGCCCCCTCGCGGCGCCGCCAATGCGATGGCCGAGAGGGGCGGCCGCTCAGTCGAGGTAAAGCACGAACCCGCCCTGGAACAATCCTTCCGGGTGCGAGGGGAGCCAGGGGAAATCTGCGGGCCCGGACAGGGTCTCGAGAACGCGCACGTTTCGAGACAGGCCAGATGCGCTCTTGTGGACGGCCTTGAGCAGGTCCGGCCCCGAGAACTGCGCGTTGAAACCCGCGGCCACGAAGAGGATGCCCGGCGAGCCCAAGCGCGCCACGGCGCGGTCGAGGACCCTCCTGTACTCCCGGTACTCCGACACGGACGCAGGCGCGTCCACAAGCACGAGGTCGTATGAATCCCTGTCCGCCTCGAGGAAACTCACGGCGTCGTCCCTGTGGTGTCTCCACACGAAAGGCCTGATGCGGTTCAGTTCCATGTTCTTGCGGAGCAGCGCCTGGGCGGGGGCAGACGAGTCCACGGAGGCGACCGAGACCGCCCCGGCCGCGAGCGCGCACACGGAGAAGGACCCCGAGTACGAGAACAGGTCAAGCACCCTGCGGCCTTTCGCGTACGCGGCGATCCTGCTCCTGGTGAGCCTGTGCTCGAGGTAGAACCCGGTCCTGTCGCCGGTGAGGACGTCCACCGCATACGAGAGGCCGTTCTCGCTCACCACCACATCCCCGCCCAAGCCGCCGCCCTTGAGCGGGCCGACCTCCGGGCGGAGTCCTTCCACGGAACGCGCCTTCGTGTCCGATCGCTCCACCATGAGGGCGTCCGGGAACAGGCTGGCGAGCGCATCCACCACGTGGGCCTTGACCTCCTCCATGCCGGGCGTCGAGATCTGGACCACGAGGCAGCCGCCGTACCGGTCCACCACGAGGCCGGGCAGGCCGTCACCCTCGGCGTTCACCACCCTGTGACAGGAGACATCCGCCGGCAGGACCGATCGCCTCAGCTCGACGGCCCTCTTGATGCGGGCCTCGAAGAAGTCCCTGTCGAGCCGCTCCTTGCCGAACGTCAGGACGCGTACGGCGATCTGCGAGAGGGGGTTGTACATGCCCTGGCAGACGAAGCGCCCCTTCGCGTCGAGCACCCGGCAGAACTTGTGGACGTGGGGTTCGCCCTGGACCTTGTCCACGGCGCCCGAGAAGATCCACGGGTGGCCTCTCAGGACGGGCGCTTCCTTGCCTGGCTTGAGCCTCACGATGAGCATTGAAGTGCACCTTTACCACAGATCTCTCCTCCGAGGAAGACCGACCGGCCTTCTTGGCGCGCGGTCAGGGGTCTTGTCGCTCACACCGGGAGACGCCGACGTTCACCCGGGGGCCCGCTTAAACGACGTCTGCGACACACACCGAGATCCGGGCCTGGGCCTGCAATGCCCTTGCCAGCCGCCGGCAGGCCACGGGGGCGCACCCGCGTGGCGCCTCAGGCAAGGCAGGCGGTCACTCGGGCTACGGGTTCGAAGCCGCATGCCGCCCGAGACCCACGGACTCTTCCACGAACGTGGTTATCTCCTCTATCTGGCCGAAGAGGAAGGTGGGGATGTCGAGGGGGATGGCCCTGTTGCAGACGAGGGCTATGTAGTCGGGCGACGGGTGCTCCACGCAGAGAGGCCGTTCGTACAGCGTGTCGTTGAAGACCTCTATCTTCCTGAACGGCCCGCTCTTGTACCCCTCCACGAGCACCACGTCGACGCCGTGGGAGGCGGCAAGCATCAGGTACTCGAGGGAAGGGGTGACGTTCTCGTACACGAGAAGGCCCTCGGGGGAGAACATGGCCACCCGGTCCGCACCGCTGGATGCGAACCTTTCGGTGTCCTTGCCCGCGGGGTCGTGGTAGTGCATGTGCATCCCGTGCTTGAGGGCGCACACCCTCCTGCCTCTGCGCTTGAGCTCGGCGATGACCCCTTCGAGAATCGTGGTCTTGCCGCTGTTCGTCCCCTGGGCGACGAAAGAGAGGAACTTCCCGTGGTCGATCTCAAAGGCCATGGTGTGTGTATACGTGCCCTCTTGAATGCCGGTCAAGGGCTTGTGTCACGCAACCTCACGAGACCGGTTGCCCCGAAGACGGCCATGGTCTAAGATCATCCCATGGCTGCGGACGTTCCCCTTCTCGAGGCGCTCAGATGGGCGGCGATCGTCTTCGTCGCGGGGTTCATCGGCTTCTTCGGCAAGTACCTCGCGAGGCTCGTGCTCGACAGGATACACGCCCGCGCGAAAGGCCCCGGAGACCTTCCCCGCGATCGGTCCGCCCGTAAAGACGCTCCCGGCGAATCCCCACCGCCCGTCACCGGCGCCGGGGCGGACGCACCCGCACCTCGGGCGACCGATCCCAAGGTGATGAAGAAGCTCCTCAAGGCCAGGGCGAAGGCGATCAAGAAGTCTTGAGGACGATCAGGGGGCCTCTCTCTCCTCGGCCAAGAGAGGCCTTCTGTGGGAATACCCCCGGTTCTCGCAGATGACCTGGGCCGCCAGCCTGTTCCTCGTGTTGACCACCAGGGGTCCGAGGAGGTTGACGGTCATGCGCCTCGGGTCACCCTGGGGGATGGTCACGATGCAGAGCGCCTGGATCTTGTCTCCGGGAGCGATGTCGAGTTCCCTGGCCGTCTGCTCGTCCACGTCGACCTGGTAGCGGGGATCCACCAGGGCGGGGTCCATGACCACGAAGGCGAGCGCCGCGTCCTCCACGCTCTGGAGCCAGCAGAAGGGCGATTTCTCGCCGTGGGGAAAGAGCGCGTACCGCCTGCACCGGGAAAAGCCGAGGATCCCCCGTGGGAAGGTGATGATCTTGTCCCCTTCGACCTTGATCCTGCCGAACCGGAGGGTGTCAATCTCTTCCAATGATCGTCCCCCTTCTTCTCATCAGATGAAATCCACGAGACTCAGGCTCGTGATCATCGAGGCGCTCTTCAGGGCGGCCTCGTATATCGTCTCCTGGTTCTTGAGCTCGGTGATGGCCTGCGCGTAGTCGAGATCCTCTATGGACGAGACCATGCTCTTGGTGTCCACCCTCGAGCGATCGATCACGGTCAGGGTGTGGTCGAGCTTGTTCTCCACCGCACCGATGGCCGCGAGGTTGTCGGAGATGACCGTCTGCGCCCTTTCAATGACGCCCATCTCGGTCTGTATCCCGTTCACGTCGTTCGATCTCAAGGCGCGCTCGAGCCTGAGGAGCGACGTGAAGATGTTCCCGTCCGGGTTCAGGAAGACCCGGCTCCCGGGGATGTTGATCTGCGCGGAGTTCTCCTTGCCTATGGCGAAGGAGAAGGTCTCGTCGTTGCCCTGGTACATGGGCCTCCACGACCCTTGGGAGAAGACGTAGACCGTATCGGTGTCCGTGACGATGACCGACCTCGACTCCGCCGGCGCGCCGAGGTCGTTCCACGCACCCGAGGTGTACTGGTAGATGTGCCCGTCGTCGGTGTCTATGTAGCGGTCTCCCTCCGAGGGCGATGCGGGGGGAGCGGCAGACATGGTCGCGACGTCTTCCTCCAGGTCGTCCACGTCGACGGACAGGAAGGGGACGGTCTGGGTCATGGTGCCGCCGAAGATGTACTTGTTGCCGTACTTCGCGTTCGCGTGCCCCAGGAGCATCGACCTGATCTCCTCTATCTCCTCGGCGGCGCCCACCCGGGTGCTCTGCGTCGAGGTGGAGGACGCCGCCTGGACCGCGAGTTCCGAGACCCTGCCCAAGAGGTCGTCCACGTCCTGGAGGATGGAGTCCATCCTGTTGAGCCATCCCTTGCCGTAGTCCACGGACTTCTTGTACTGGTCGAAGGAATTGAGCTCGGTGCGGTACACCAGGACGCTCGACAGGCCCAGGGGATCGTCCGAGGGCGTGCTGATCCTCCGTCCCGAGGAGATCTGGTTGTTCAGCTTGAACAGCCTCTCGGTGTTCTGGTTCAGATCCTTCACGAGCTGGTAGTAGAGAAACCGGTTGCTCACCTTCATATTCCACCTCTATCGGCACATGGCCGCGCTGTCTTGATGGAAAGCAAGGATGCTGCCAGGGGGATGGATCCTCGAGCCGGATACGGAACGCCCGGGAACGGACAGGCAAACCCTTCCCCCCATGGGGCATCCTTTTCCCCGGTCATGGCCGGGCCAGGCTGCGGCCGACGTCCGCGACGGCCCGCCCGGCGCACACGGGGCCCCGCCGGGATGCATCGCAGGGCCCTGCATGCAGGCCAAAGGCGGGTCGAGACCATCCAAGGCCCTTGGGCCACGTTCCCCACCTTGGGCATCGAGATACGCCCGCGTTCCTCAGGCCTTCCTGATGCGCTTGGCTATGTCTCGGCACTCCCGCAGGAGGGCTTCCTCGTCTATGGTGACGCACTTCGCGTCCCTCACCACCACCCTTCCCCCGATGACGACGTCCTTCACGTTTCCGCCGGTTGCCGCGTACACCACGTGGGAGACGGGATTGTGCACCGGGACGAGGTTCGGGCTGGAGCCGTCGAGGACGGTGATGTCGGCCGGCCTGCCCGGGCCCAGGACACCGCCGTCATACCCCAGGGCACGGGCGCCCGAGAGCGTGACCATGGAAAGCGCCGTCCGGTCGGGGATGACGGTGGGGTCCATGGAGGTGATCTTGTGCAGCTTGGATACCGTCGAGATCTCGCCCAAGAGGTCGAGGTTGTTGTTGCTCGCGCATCCGTCCGTGCCCACCGACACGTTCACCCCCGCGGCGAGGAGCTTGGGGACAGGGGAGACGCCGCTTGCGAGCTTCATGTTGCTCTCGGCGTTGTGCGAGACCGACACGGAGCGCTCGGCGAGGATCCTTATGTCCTCGTCGTCGAGCACCACGCAGTGCACCGCGAGCGTGCGCCTGCCGAGGCAACCGAGCGAGTCGAGGAACCTCACGGGGGTCATGCCCGTGTTCTTCTTGACGTCTTCCACCTCGGCCATGGTCTCGCTCAGGTGTATCTGGTAGATGAGGTCGTACTCCTCGGCCAGGGCGAAGGCCTCCTTCAGGAGCTCTGGAGTGCAGGTATACACCGCGTGGGGGAACACCGTGGGCCTGACCGCCGGGTCGTCCTTCCAGCGCTCGATGATCTCCCTGCTGTGTTCTATGGTCCTGGCGGGGTCTGACAGCGACGGCGTCGGGAACTGGAGGATCCCTTCCCCAATCCAGGCCCGCACCCCGATCTCCTTGGCCGCCCTGCCCACCTCCTCCTCGTAGAAGTAGCCGTCGCAGAACGCGGTCGTGCCGCTGCGCACCATCTCCCAGACGGCGAGGAGCGAGCCCACGTACACGAACTCCCGGTCAACGTGTCTCGCCTCCGCGGGGAAGATGTGCTCCCTGAGCCATGTCATGAGCGGGAGATCGTCGGCCATGCCCCTGAAGAGCGTCATGGGGGCGTGCGTGTGGGTGTTGACGAGCCCGGGGATCACGATGTCATGGGGGCCTCCCAGGACCTCGCGTATGTCGGGGGGGAGCTCGTGCGTGACATCGGCTATCGTCTGCCCGTCGACGATGACGTATCCGTTCTCGAGTACGTCGTGGGCGCTTTTGATCACGTACCCGCCCTGCACGGCGAACCTTGCCATTGACGCTCCCCCTTTCAGCACTGTGTGCTCCTGCGGTACGTAAGGGCGCTCGCGATGGTCACCTGGTCCATGTACTTCAACTCTCCCCCCATGGGGATCCCCGAGGCGATCCTGCTCACCACCACGGCGACGCCGGATCTCTCCACCAGGGAGCAGATGTGGTGGAAGGTGCCCTCACCGTCGACGGACGGGTTCGTGGCCACGATGAGCTCCCTCACCTGATCCTGGTATTTCTTCAGCCTCTCCATGAGCTCGGGCAGCCGTATGTCGTTCGGCCCTATGCCGGACAGCGGCGACACCAGCCCGTGCAGGACGTGATAGAGGCCCTTGTACACGTTCGAGGACTCGATGGACAGCACGTCGCTCGGTTCCTCAACCACGCATATCAGCGACCTGTCGCGCGAGACGTCCGCGCACACGGCGCACAGATCCCCGTCGGTCAGGTTGAAGCACTCCGGGCAGAGCCTGATCTCCCGCCTTACCGCCTCGAGGGCCTGCACGAGGCAGCGGGAAAGATCCCCCTTGTCTGCGAGGATCGCCAGCGCAAGCCTGGTAGCGGTCTTCTCGCCGATGCCGGGCAGGCGCCTGAGAGCGGAGATGAGGTCCTTGAGGGGCCTGGGGTAGGGATCCATGTCACGTCACGGTGAAGGGCAGAGGGTATGGGCCCGTGAGGTGTTTCATCTCCTCCGCGGCGAGCTCGCGGGACCTCTTCATCCCCAGGTTCACCGCGGTCAGGATGAGATCCTCGAGCATGGGGATGTCCCTCGGGTCGACGCATTGAGGGTCCAGCTTGATGGAAACGACCTCCTGCCTGCCGTTGACGGTCACGGTGACCATGCCGCCCCCCGTGTCGACGGTGACCGTCCTGCGCGAGAGCTGCTCCTGGATCTCCTTGATCTTTTCCTGGATGCGGGCAGCCTGCCTGAAGAGATCCTTCAGATCGTACTCCATGGTCAGCAAGTAAACCGTAAAGGCCGAGGGTGTGTCAAGCAGGCAGCAATCCCGTGCCCCCAACGACGACAAGCAGGTGATCGTCCCCAGGGCCTCGGACTCCCCGGCAAAGACCCGCCGCCCCGATCTCTTCTTTCGACCTGCGTTCGGGCAACGGGAGGCGCCCCTCAGCCAGATCACGCATCGAGCAGAGATCCACCAGGACGACCTCCATGAACCTCCATCGGGGAAGGTCGCCGACGGGAACAGGGGTGTCGCCCCATCTGGTTCGTGGGACATCGTGGACCCTTGGGCTTGCGAACAACCACCGAGGAAGACGGCCTTCGGTGCGGCACCCTCAAGGTTCACGACCGCGAGTGCTTCCGTGCGTTCGAGACGGCGCATCCTGCCGCACCCCCATGCAGGTCCCGAGACGGCCGCGGCCTCGGCGCTCCGCGAGGAGCACCGGGCGGACGCTCACCTGCACCCGCACCCGCACATCCACTCTCTGCGAGGATCTTGACACTCGGCCGGGGCCATGAGAATCATATGCACGATGAGACACCGCCGCCTGCCCACGTGGACCGGCCTTCTTCGGCAGGCGGCGGGATGCCGACGCGCACGACCCGGGGGGAGGAAGCCGTGAAGCGCACCTTCATCGACCTGTCGATCGCCATAGAGTCCGGGCTGCCCAGCGATCCGCCCATGATGATCCCGAAGATCACCTACCTCGACCACGCACTGGGGGCCGAGACCATGCAGCTGTTCTTCCCGGGCGTCACGAAGGACGACCTCCCGGGCGGGCTCGGGTGGGCTCTCGAGATCCTCGAGCTCTCCACGCATGCGGGCACGCACATGGATGCGCCCTGGCACTACCACCCCACGCAGGACAACGGCAGGCCCGCCCTCACCATAGACGAGTTCCCCCTCGAGTGGGCCGTCGGCGAGGGGGTGAAACTCGACTTCTCCGACCTGCCCGACGGCTACAACGTGACACCTGACGACATCCGGCGCAGGCTGGATGCGATCGGGCACACCCTCGCCGAGGGGGATATCTTCCTCGCCCAGTCCGGCGCCGCACCCTTCTGGGGCACTCCGGAATACCTCGTCAAGGGGTGCGGGTTCGGCAGGGAGGCGACCCTGTGGCTCGTGGAGAAGGGGGTGCACGTGGTCGGCACGGACGCCTGGAGCTGGGACCGCCCGCTCGCATTCCAGGCCGAGGAGTTCTCGCGA
>ERZ795060.3850-NODE-3850-length-13317-cov-3.989368_pt1 | contig 13317 bp, 8 predicted proteins | sample MGYA00375144_ERZ795060 | MGnify/ENA primary metagenome ERZ795060 (study PRJEB30189, sample SAMN05720157) | activated sludge metagenome | isolation source: anaerobic digester from wastewater treatment plant | place: Japan | collected 2015-05-15 ... | reverse complement strand
CTGCAGTTCAGCAGTCCGTTCGTCATCTCCCCAGTTGCCTATCCATATCAGGTCTCCTTCAGGTTGGTCATTATCGAGTGGCTGAAATATTCTGGTGTCAGCAGCTTCATGCCAGGTCCAGGCATGGTCTGTCCAACCTTTGGATAGATAGATATCGCGTATTATCTGCCCGAATGCAAGCACACCATCATAACCTGACAGATCGTAGGCTGCCATGCTTTCCGGATTAGTGGCTGAGCGATGATGTGTATCGTGGAACAGCAGCGTATAACCGCCAAACCGCTTATGATGGTTGCCCAGGCAGCGAACCAGCGAATGGTCATTCCACTCATGCACCAACACCAGGTCGGCTTCGTCCAATGCCAGACCAATGTCCAGCGAATCAAAACAATATTGAGTGCTTTTCAGGTGCGGATAAGCTGAACAGAACAAGCGCAGAGGTTCTTCTCCTTCATGGATGATCAGATTTTTTCTGCTCCATGAGTCTCTAGGTTCAAAAACATGGACATCATGGCCTCTGGCAAGCAGTTCGCTCACGATGCCTCTTAGAAAATGAGCATTGCCATGATTCCAATCAGAAACGAGTGAGTGATAAAACATCACAATCCGCAGCGGAGATTGGGTTTCAGTTGGTAAGGGCTTATCTATAGACTCTTCCCAAGGTTTCTGCTCCACAATCCAGGCTGGGCGCTCTTCTATCAGGCTTTTATAGGTGTTCAGATAGCCTTCAGCCATACGCTCAGGTGAGTATTCTAAAGCACGGGTATGAGCTTTCCTGGCCATGTCTGTTCTGAAGCTATCGTTCGCTGACAGAAGATTAAGAGATTCCGTTAGTGCGTGTGTATCATCTGGAGGAACGAAGATTGCCGCGTCTCCCCAAATTTCTCTCAGGCTTGGGATGTCGCCAAGCACCAGCGCACAACCTGCAAGGGCTGCTTCAAGCGCAGAAAGGCCGAACGGCTCGTATCTGGCAGGAAGTGCGTAGATAGAGGCTTTTGCAAACCAGAAAGGAAGCGCTTGCGGAGCTAGTCGGCCCAGATAATGGATATTTTCATGGTTTCGGATGCCGCCGTCTGGATGTTCATTGTCTCCAGCGACGAAAACAGGCCATTGAAGCTCAGGCGCAGCCTTTTCCAACGCAGTGATGTTCTTGGCATTATCCCAAACTCTTCCAGCCGTAAAGATGAATGGTTCTTTTGTGCCTGATTGGAACAAATGCGGGTTGCGGGAGTTGTAGATAACATCTGTCCGGTTGAATGGGCCATAATACCTCTCTAGAGAATGAAGCATAGCCGTGCTGGGAGCTATGACAAGTCTTGCTGCACGAAGCCCACGACTGACTTCCTGCCTGTAGCGGTACCATTCCTGAGGAGCAGGTTCTCCTTTGACCGCCTGCCACCAGGACAATACGCACGAATGCCCAACTGACAATACAGGAGATTTCCAGGGCAACGCGCCATGCGTGTACCCATTCAGATGGACAATATCAGGCTGAAGTTTTTCTTCGAGCCTCAGAAGCCACTTTCCAGCACATTCTACATCTTCCCATGGGTCTTCCATCCACTCCAGTTTGAACTCGCTTGAGTGAAGCCGGACGTTTTTTATGTCATCGAGTTGTGTCCGCTGTTCAGGAGTCGGCAAAGCTCCCATAGTGGCCAGTTCAACTTCGACACCATGCTCAGCCAATGCCTGGATAAGTTCAAGAGAGTAAGTCCAAACGCCTCCAACAGTATCTGCAGTCATCAGAATCTTCATAGTTGGCATCCCCACAAATATTGGAATATAGGAGGGAACTTAATCCCCCCTTTTTTCGCACTACAGTAGACCTGACCGATAATTAGAAAGTGATTAATGCTTTTAAGAATCCATCCGGACGGTCTCTGGTGGCATTCAGAGCGTCACCAAGCATTTCCAGAGGGAATGTGTGAGTATACAACCCGGAAGGGTCTAATTGTCCGCTTGCTACCATATCCGCAACAAAGTGAAGTCCGTCTGTATAAACCTTAGGGTCTCGTTCATGAGCGTTGATTACATCGAGTCCGCGCCAGTTCCACATTTGCATATTGATTTGCCTGAGTCCATCCTGATGGTAACCAGCAATAATCAGCCTGCCGCGTTCTTTGGTAAGCTCTGAAGCCAGGTCTAAAGGCCACTGCTTGCCGACAGCTTCTATAACGATATCCGCAAACTTGCCATCAGTCATTTGCCTGACCAGATCGATAATCTGCCAGTGGTCTTCCATCGGAATCACCTCAGCAGCACCCATCTGTTGTGCGATATTAAGCGCAAACGGCCGTCTTGAAATAGCAATTACTCTTGCTCCGGCATTAGCTGCCAATCTGGTTATCAATGCTCCCAGGAATCCAATGCCTACGATGGCAACAGTCTGGCCCGGTTTGATTTCACTCCGGCGGAAGACGTTCATAGCGCAGGCAAGCGGTTCACCAGGAAATGGCTGACCAGACAGGATTTCAGGCACCGATACGATCGAGTCAGTAGATGTGATGTCGTACTCAGCGTATGCATGATCGGAAAACATTGCTACTCTTTCACCTACGGAGAACCTGTCAACACCTGGCCCAAGTGCATCGATACATCCCCATCCTTCATGCCCAAGTGCGCCTGGTTCGAATGGGTAAGTGAACCAAGGTTTACCATCCCATGGAGGCAGGTTAGAGGCACACACTCCACAGCCTTCCAGCCTCACGCGAACTTGCCCTGGTCCAGGTTCTGGAACAGGCACATGCTCTACACGCACCGTTCCTGGTTGAACAACAACTGCGGCTCGCATTGTATTAACCTGCATCTTGTCATTGCCTTTATCAGCAGATTTTGTTTGAGATGCATCGGTATGCATATCATCGTGCTCCTCTCTTTACAGCTAATGGTGTTGGATATACTCCACGGGATTGAAGCAGCCATTCATAAAGTCTTTGAACGCCTTCTCGTATTCCTATTTTGGGGCTCCAGGTAGTCATGGATTCGAATTTCCCAGTATTGGAGCAGTAATAGCGTTGATCGCCAGGCCGACAAACATCATGCCGTATGACCGGCTTTTGTCCATTCAACTCTTCTATAAGGTCTACAAGCTCAACAAGACTCAGGGTGTTTTGCGGCCCTCCACCGATGTTAAAAGCGTGCCCGGAGATGGTATCCATATTAGACTGTGCCAGTAAGAATGCATCAACAAGGTCATCGATGAACAGAACATCCCGCACCTGCATTCCATCTCCATAAATTGTGATTGGTTGTCCTTCAATTGCCCGGATAAGGAAATGAGCAATCCATCCCTGGTCTTCCGTTCCAAACTGATAAGGCCCATAAATGCAGCTCATCCTGAAGACAACAGTTTGTAATCCGAAAACTCTGGCATAGTCGAGTACATATTGGTCAGCAGCACCTTTAGAGCATCCGTAAGGGCTGTGGAAGTCCAAATGCTGTTCTTCACATATTCCCGAGGAACTCAGAATTCTGTCTTCAGGCGTATAACGAGTGCCATCTAACGTCAAAGGGATGTTTTCCAATGTGCCATAGACTTTATTAGTTGATGTGAATACCAAAGGAGGTGGAGATTTGAGTGAACGCAGCGCTTCCAGGATATTTAGTGTGCCTCGGATGTTGACCTCAAAGTCATGAATCGGCCCTGAAAGACTGGTTGTTACTGCAACCTGTGCTGCGAAATGAAAGACTTGCGAAGCACCTTCCACAGCACGCATTACGGCAAATGGGTCCCTTACATCAGCGACCTCTATTTGCACTCGTTCTCCATGAATTTCACGCAGCCACTGGATATTTCTTTCAACTCCAGGTCTCCAAAGGTTATCGAGTAGCAGCACAGAATGTCCTGATTCTAAAAGCCGATGAGCAAGGTTTGTTCCTATAAAACCTGCCCCTCCGGTGATTAGTACAGGTTGTTCTTCAATGCCTGAGAACCTTGGAGATCTGCCTAACCAGGCAGTATCCTGTACAGCTTCTATACCTCCGCCTGCCCATAGACGGAACAATAGTTTAGGAGACCCATCGGCTCGTTTGAGGCCAAAGTGGTAATCTCGCTCATCTAGATGGAATCCGTCCACAGTTGGAAGTTTGGGATCAAGGTCGTACGCGGAATACCAGTAGACTCTATCCACCTGAGCTTCGATTGCCTTTACAAATTCCTGCAGTTGTCTGCGTTGGTCATGCTGCCATGTCGAAAATCCAACCTCAGAAATCCATAAGCCAGGTTTATAATCCTGTTGATCCAAAAGCTCCCTTATCTTGGCAACGTTTAGCTCCCAGCCATCCCAAGTGTAGTCATAAGTATTGGGGAACCCGTGAAGACCTACAGCATCGATGTAGGCCATTACTCCGCGTTCAAACATCAACCTGAGCCAGTTAGGGTCTATTGGGCTGAGACCGCCTAGAACCGTCTTTTTTCCTCTATGCTTTGCCCAATAAGCTGCTCCACCGACCATCTCACTGAAGATATTCCAGTCCGGGTCGAGAGTCATATCCCATTCACGCAGGTTGTTTGGCTCATTCCAAAGCTCCATCCACTCAAAGCAGTCACCGAATCTGGTGATTATTACATCCAGAAAATCAGCGTACGCTTTAGGATTACGAGGTGGTGATGATGTTTTAGGCGCAATACCAAGGGAAGGAGGTGTATAGACAAAACACGGGAGCAGTTCAACATTTCTGGCAAGTCTGGGCAGCAGCCAGGAATACCATTCTTCTCCTCCCGGAGCAAGCCAGTCAGCCCATGAGACCTGAGTCCGCAAGTGCTTTATCCCAAGTGTTTGAAGGTCAGCAAGCACTCGCTCGACTTGTTCATACTCACCTGGCCTGAACCATTCCAATATTCCAATAGTTGGTATAGATTTGTGGTTTCTGATGCGTCTTGTGGAACTTCCTGGCGTGTAAATGCTATCTGACCCTGATTCATTAGACGTCATACTACTAAACCTCGTAATGCCATTTCATCTCGCGCGATGTTTACCTTATCGACAGCCTCCTGTTCCTGGAGCCAGCCAGCCAACTCTGTTATACCTGTCTCCAAAGTCACGGAAGGTTCATAATGGAGTACATTTCTGGCAAGTGTGATGTCTGCAAAGCAATGTCTGATGTCGCCTACTCGATATTTACCTGCAATTTCCGGCACCAGCGTTGTTTTTCCCAATGCTGTAGCCATTCGTTCCGCTACTTCCCGGATGGTATAGTGATTTCCACTGCCGATATTGATTACATGTCCTGGGGCATCGGGAGATTCGATTGCCAATCTGCATGCCCGTGCAATATCCAAGACGCTGACAAAATCCCGCCGCTGAAGGCCGTCTTCGAAAATCAACGGTGGATGGTTGTTCAACAGACGTGATGCGAATATTGCCAGGACACCTGTATAAGGGTTGGAAAGCGCCTGTCTTGTTCCGAACACGTTAAAGAACCGAAGGGCAACGGTCGGGATACCGTAGGCACGGCCTATCATCAGGCACATCTGCTCCTGGTCGTATTTAGAGAGCGCATAGACGGACTCAATACAAGGTGTTTTGGTCTCAGGTGTTGGAACAGGCACAAGAACTTCTCCCTGGGCATTGTATACTTCCCATTTTTCTGCTTTTAGCTGTTCCAGTCTTCTAGTTACTCCCGAACATATACTGCCGTCCGGCGCTAAATACAAACCTTCACCATAAAGACTCATGCTGGATGCAACAACCAGCCGTTCTACAGGATGTTCGGTCAGGGCTTCGAGTAAAACGGCAGTGCCCAGGTTGTTTACATCGGTATAGCGGGCAATATCGTACATGCTTTGCCCGACACCTACCACAGCAGCAAAGTGATAAACAGCATCTATACCATCAAGGGCTTTACGGACTGCCTCTGGGTTCCTGACATCTCCGATTATCAGCTCGACATCAGGATTCAGGTAATCCGGCCTTTTGGCATCTGGACCATGGACTTGAGGCGACAGATTATCAAGTGCTCGGACGCTGTAGCCATGGGCAAGAAGATGATCTGCCAAGTGTGAACCAATGAAACCAGCTCCGCCAGTGATTAGAATATGCTTTTTGACTCCCATGATTTTGTTCCCTTTGTATATTTACTGGTAAAATGTTACGTGTCGCTGGCTGCAAATGCGGTTCTGAGGTAAGTTATGTAAGAGGCCCAAGCTGCAGCCCTTGCATTTATAGTCTGTTTGTCCTGATGATAATAACCTTAGCTACTTAGTTTTAAACATCAAGACCAATTTGATAATGTTGAGGATGATTTGGTGGAAAATGCTCAGGAGGTGGTTCATCTGGCTTTATCGAACATAATTGCGACAACTTGGCCCTGGGTTTGGGATGTATTTATTCCCGCACCCCAGGCTGTTGTTCTTGATGCAGCAGTGAAAGTGTTTGTTTTTTCAGCCTATGTAGTCTATCCTTACATAGGTCCGTATTCTTCTTCTTTGGGTACATGATGCTCTTCTATGTGCTGCATACCTTTTAGCACAGTAGCAACTCTGGCAACGCGGCTGCCAAGATTTCGAGCTGTAGTAAGTTCAGGTTCGGATGGTTGTCTCGTTCCATCAGGCCCTGCAAGCGTGGCAGGTCCGTATGGAGAGCCGCCAATTCCGTCGGTAACTAGAATTTGAGGATTTTGTCCATAAGGAGTGCCAACCAGGATCATCCCAAGATGCAGAAGAGGGATCATTGCGGTGATAATAGTCGTCTCTTGACCTCCATGTATGGTTGCAGTCGATGTAAACACACCTGCAGCCTTGTCTTCCAGCTCTCCAGCATTCCAGAGAGGGCCAGTAGTATCAATAAACTGTTTCATTTGGGAAGTAACGTTTCCATATCGAGTCGGAGAGCCCCAACAGATGCCATCAGCCCATCGGAGGTCATCTAAAGTGGCTTCAGGTACATCTTTCTGAGCTTCTTGTGCTTCAATATATGCTGGCTGAGAACTCATTGCCTGCTGTGCAGCCGGTATTTCCGGCACTTTACGGATTCTTACATCAATGTCTGCTACACTCTTTGCTCCTTCTGCAACAGCTTGAGCCATCTTATATGTATGTCCGTAGGCAGAGTAGTATACTACGAGTACATTTGTCGGCATAACAATCATCTCCTGATTTACCTGTGTTAGTACTGCAAAAGCTTACCCTGGTAGCTTTAGTGGCAAACAGAAAGGTTTTAAGGTAAAGGTGTGGTACATTTAAAAGGGTCCGCCGATGAACCGACGAACCCTAATCTGGTGGAGCCAAGGGGATTCGAACCCCTGACCTATTGGCTGCCAGCCAACCGCTCTCCCAGCTGAGCTATGGCCCCAAATGCCTAATTAATATACCATTTACTTGGAATTGCGTCAAGAGGAGATTTGCTTGTTTGCTTGTTTGAACTACGGCTGCTAGTAGGATAACTCAAGTAAAGGACACTAATCAGTAAGTATGCTGCCCAGATTACCTTTTAACTGCTTAAACCGCATTGCAACGACATATTGGTCATCGTCCGTGTTGGATTCTTTGGCACGCAGGACTTCGCCTACTGCAGTAAACGGGCCGACTGAACCGCATCGGTCAGTCTCCAGGTAAACAAGCTCGCCTGGCTCAAGGAAATCAGGAATCAGCACTTTAATCCCACTGGAGCTTATGTCATAGGATTTCCCTGTTGCAAAGCCGGTTGGTATTGCGTCTTCTGCAGAGATACGTCCGTATCTTATATCCGTTTCTATCTTGTATCGAGGAGATTGCCTGCGTTGAGTCCGGTAAATAACCCCTGGTTTGTCCAGGACCACGACCGGGTCATCGAGAGCATCCTTTAAAGCTAAAACGTAGCTATTGAAGCTGTAGAATGCATCGTTTGCTGCAAGCCCAACTCGAACGGGAGTGCGAGGAGAGATATCGACCAGAGAACCATCACGAACAGGCGCCAGAAGTGAGATGGTGCGGTCATCTCTGCTTTCTATCCGGGTTGGATAGAAGCCTCCAATCCTGCCATTTAATACCTCAAGGACAACTGGCTGGAATTTTGCGAAAAGAGTTGTATCGTCAGGGATGCTTTTTCCATGAAGTCTAGTTGAGTTGACTGAAGTCTGCTGAACCAGTTCGACCAGGTTATCCAGGTCGAAAGGTTTATTAATGTAAGCACAAACGCCGTGATTTTTGGCTGTTTCCAGTGCTTCTGAGCTTTCACAGGCAGTCATTACGATCACGGGGATGTTGTTGTTGAGGTTACGGATCTCAGCAAGTGCCGAGAGACCGTCTAATTTTGGCAATATAAGGTCAAGAAGAACAACGTCAAAGTCAGCTTCTCTTATTTTGTCTATGGCCTGTTGACCGTCGTGAACAGCCGCGACACTAAAGCCGCTTCTTGCCAACTTCGCCCCAAGAATTCGACAGAGATTAACCTCGTCGTCTACAACTAGAACACTGCCCTTACTAAGCATTAGGCAGGAGCCTCCACCCTCAATAAAACTACAATTGCTTTAGTAATGGTAAGCACACCTGCCGAATCCGTGGCATTAGGTGCAGCTTGTGGATATCCATTACTAAACAAGCTCCTATAACAGCCAACCTTCTATCTAACTTACATATTGCAAGAAATATGCCATTCAAAGTCTAATGTCAGACTTGCCCTGGGAAAATTACCTGTTTTCGCGTGTGGCGGCTCTTAATGGGAACACTTGGTAAATTGGATTCGCCTAATAATAGGTAGGCTCACCGAAGGATGGGTTCTCTAGTTAATAAGAACTGTGATTGACAATCCGTAGTGCGTGGGCTAAGATGCACATGACAGTCCGACGGCTATAATGAGTTTGTTATAGAGTCTTGCCAATTGATGTTTGTAAATGTACAGAAGTTTTTATAGTGCGTTTATGCACTACTTTTGTTGGCAAAACTCTTCCAGGAGAGTCTAGGGTACAAATCAATCTCTGAAACTCAGTAGTGTAGTTACTATAAGGAATTGCCGTTCACTGGTCAAAATAAAGACTGATGATCCCATCTTCCAAACAAGCATGAAGCTGGATATTGTTGGTACAAAGATGTAACCGAAGAGGGACAAGCAGCGGGTGAGAGAGGAGATCCCAGTGTGGACTCGTGCGCCTGTGGTTGTGTTGGTGCTAATAGCAATCCTAGCAGTCCCAGCCATCTCGAAAAAACCCACAGGACCAGAGAGTTTTAGTAAGGCCGGAAGCGGGGCCGGCGAAATTAAGTCTGCAGATACATCGGGGCAGTCTAAGCCCTCGTCTACGCCTCAGTTTACGTTACCAATGACTGGTATGCCAACTGGCATCGGCGCGATAAAATCCCTTCCTGATGGTTCCCCAGTGTGCGTCAGCCAGAAAATCGCGACGCTTGTCTTAAGTACATACTTTTATGTTCAAGAAGCAGATAGATCAGCCGGTATTCGAGTTGTATGCGGCTATTTCTACCCTTTTTTTGGTGATAACTGCATTGTCACAATATACGGAATTCTGGAAACTGTCGGTGGAGAGCGGCAGATACGTCTAACAGAACCTATCCAGCTAGATTTGGAAAATATTCCACCCGTTGCTCCTATATGTATGAAACAGGAAGCTCTATGTGGAAAGCCGTTTAATATATATACCCCTGGATTCGCTGATTCGATATACCTGCATAACGTCGGGTTAAGAGTCCGTACGTATGGAAAAGTAACCGCCACGGATCAATTCGATGGTATGTATAGTTATTTTTATCTGGATGATGGTTCATGGATACATGATGGATCGTTTAATTACTTTAACCCGGAAATCACTTATAAAGGTATTCGTATATATTCTTTTACAATGCCCCCATTAAACTCGTACCGGCTGGTAGAAGGCATAGTCTCTATGCCGATGTTTGATCCTACTCCAGATATTGTGACCAATCAGGATGAATTTCCAATACGTGCAGTTTTAGCCTTTAGCCCGGGAAATGTCATGGAAATTGGACAGCCTGAGGTCCAAGTAGAAAAAGGAGTAGTCAGCGGACGAGTGCGTTTGGCTTCTACTCCTGACCGGCCAGTCAATGTGCGAGTTTATAGCACATACGATGATACGGTCATTACTGAAGTTACTGACCAATTCAAGTCGTTTATGCTTGATCGAATTCCTGTGACAGGCACTGTAGTCACCGCATCTGCACCTGGATATTTCTCTCAATCAAAAGTGTTAACAGGTGGTGAGAGCGTTGATTTTGAGCTTCAACCATCTTCAACACACTTGGGAATACTTGCTGATAAAACACATATCAAAGCTTGCAGTTCGGAGACGTTAACATTATCTCTTATATGCAGGGATATTGAAGGAAAACGGCTTCCTGGCCGCACACTGCGTGCAACTACTACACGTGGAAGCTTTGTTGAATCCGGCAGTGACAATATAGAGGTAACAACAAATGAATCCGGATTAGCAACCGTCACATTCACTGCTTCACCAGATGGGCCTGGGGTTGCTGGTATACAAGTAGTTGATGTTGATCATCAATCCGCTGGTGCTGAGATGTCACTGGAAATAATTGGCCCTAAAGTAGAGGTAACTGCGTCACCTGGTCTTTTATCAAGTGCGGGCACATCTATAATTAATGTCAAAATCACAGATGCAGAACAGCCACTTTCAAATGCTCTATTATTTATGTCTACAGATTGTGGGGTATTCGAAGAGACAGCTTCTCAAGTGTGTCCATTGATAACGGATACTGAAGGTACTGCCACAGCAACATTGATGTTAGATCAACCTGGTACAGCACAGGTGGTGGTTCGATACGCTGATGCCTGTGGAAATGAGACAAGCGGATGGGTTCTGGTGAGTTATGGGGCGGCACCATGGATTGCAGAAGGCAGCAGGCACTCATCTGTGCTGGTTGCGGATTTAGATAATTCGTGCGATGGTCAGAAAGAAGTAGCACTGGTAACGAATAGCGGGACACTCAATGTTTGGAGAAATGACGGAACTTTATTGTGGTCTCAGAATGGATATGTTACGAACGATACAGGCAATACGCTTGCTTGTGGAAACTTAGACCACGATCCAGCCGGGTCATTGGAAGTTGTACTGCCATCGACAGGGGAGCAGCGGGTACGTGCTTATGATGGGGCAACTGGAAAACCTATGGCTGGCTGGCCTACTTACACAGATTTCGAGTTTATTAATGTTTCTGCAGCTATTGCTGATGTGAACAGTGATGGGGCAAATGAGGTCATTGCTGGTGACCACAGTTGCTTTGTATTTTCGTGGAATGCTACCGGTAACTGGGAGAAGGTCACTCAGACAAACCGCTCCTGCCTTTGGAGGAATTTGACAGGCAGCAGCGGAACCGCAATAAACGGATCATCCGTAGCAATTGGCGATATAAACGGAGACCCTGATGGTATTCCAGAGGTGCTGGTAGGCAGCAATGACAGCATCGAAGTTTTCTCATTCCCAGGAGATGCCTGGGGTGATCATGTCAATCCGCCGCTATATACTCCCGGATGGCCTAAAGACACAGGCTTGAGGACTTTTTCGTCTCCAGCTATAGGTGACATTGATGGTGATGGCCGCAATGATGTAGCGATTGGCTCTGATGACGGTAAAATGTATGTTTACTACGGAGGAACTGGAGAGTGGGTTGGGTATTCGGTAGACAGTCCTATAAGGTCATCACCTGCACTGGCCGACCTGGATGATGATGGTAAATTAGACATTATCTTCGGGGCAGATAACGCCAGGGTGTATGCATTCAAAGCCGGAGGTGTACCGGTAGCTGGATGGGAGACTGGCATAAAACTTGGTATTACTGATGATTGCAAAGTGCAAGGTGGCCCGGTGGTTGGTGATGTTACAGGCGACGGTAAAGCCGAGGTTCTTGTTGCTACAACTACGGGATTCCTGTTTTGCATATATCGAGATGGAAATGCTCATATAGCAAATGATGGACATTATTATGGGCCTATTGCATGGGCTTATCAGTGTGCTCCTGCTGGGGCCAGTTCGATCATAGCGTCAAGTCCTACTATCGATGACATCGATGGTGATGGTAAGGTAGATGTGATAATTGCAAGCTCAGCCGGGGTATATCGGCTTGAGTTTGATGCTGCCTACATAAATACTCCTCAGGCTCAACCTTGGCCTACTTTCCATGCAAATCCGAGCAGGACAGGATGCGTGTCCACACCTGCACCGCCTGTGTATGCATCTATTATTGGGAAAGTAACCAGAAACGGTATACCTGTGGAAAGTGCCACAATCTACATAAAGAAATCGGATGGTTCTCCTGTTTATGTTCCATGGTCTTCACCGCCAGTTGAAAGGCCGCCTGTAAATACAGTAGGCACGGCATATATACCGGAACATAATGATGGTGGATACTGCATCAATCAGCTTGAGCCTAATACATCTTATGAGCTTAGAGTTGTGGTAACTGGAATGCCCGAAAAGATTGTGCCGGATATTCAGGTAACTACGGGCGTTGTGCGTGTAGATATTGAGATGTAGTATTAGCAGATGATCTTTATAGGCACATCCGGGTTTAGTTACGAAGACTGGAAGGGACATTTTTATCCTGCTGACATAAGTAAGCGAGACATGTTGTCCTATTATGCTGAACATTTTCCTGCGGTAGAGATAAATTCCACTTACTATACTGTCCCTGGAGCGGCAGCGTTTCGTTCTATGGTGCAAAGGACTCCGTCAGACTTTAAATTCGCCATAAAACTACACAAGGACATTACCCATAATGAGACTCCTGACCCAGATACCTGTCAGTATTTCATTCAAGCTATAGATTCAGTTGTCAGCGCTGGTAAATTAGCGTGTGTTCTTGCTCAATTTCCGTGGAAGTTCAAGCCATCATCTGAGACAATAAGCAGGTTATACTTACTGCGGGAATGGCTTCGAGATATTCCTGTAGTAGTTGAGTTCAGAAATTCTGCATGGGTAAGCATAGAAACTTTTAGACTATTGAGAGAGTTTGACTTCGGGTATTGTTCAGTAGATGAGCCTGAACTGCGTGATTTGATGCCGCGAGATGCAATTTCTACATCAAAAACAGGCTATGTTCGATTTCATGGGCGTAACAGCCATGAATGGTGGAAACATGAGCACGCATGGCAGCGTTACAACTATCTTTACAACGAAGATGAGCTTCAGGAATGGGTTCCCAAAGTAGAGGGATTAGCATCATCTACGGAAGTTACTTATTTGTTCTTCAACAACCACTACCAGGGAAAGGCGGCAAAGAATGCCAGTATGCTTGCCAGTATGTTATCACTTTCATTTGGCAAGAACATTAACAAGCAGCAGTCGCTTTTCGAATAAGCGGAGTAATTGTGCCACCAGCGGTTTCATCTTGACCTGCTAGTGGTCTACGTT
>ERZ795060.3846-NODE-3846-length-13335-cov-4.375452_pt1 | contig 13335 bp, 11 predicted proteins | sample MGYA00375144_ERZ795060 | MGnify/ENA primary metagenome ERZ795060 (study PRJEB30189, sample SAMN05720157) | activated sludge metagenome | isolation source: anaerobic digester from wastewater treatment plant | place: Japan | collected 2015-05-15 ... | reverse complement strand
CTCTCACCTTCTGTCCCCGCTCGCAGACCGCCTTGTATCCCCTCGGCATCCAGCACTCCAAGAGGGACCCGAACCTGATGAGCCCGAACCGCTCTCCCATGACGGCCTTGTCACCCGGGGAGAGCCAGCACGATATCCTCCTCGCCACGAGCCCCGCCACCTGGTCCACGCGGAACGTGCCGTGGTCCGTGTCGATGTACACCATCATGCGCTCGTTCGCCTCGGTCTTCTTCCCGAGGCTCGCGACCTCGAAGGTGCCCGGCCTGTACCGCGTCTCCCTCACCCTCCCGGAAACGGGCAGCCTGTTGACGTGGACACTGAACACGTTCATGAAGACCGCCACCTTCGTGCACGGGCCCACGATCTCTTCCTCGGTCTCGGCCACCTCGATCACCTCCCCGTCGGCGGGGGAGACCACGATCCCTTCCCCCTTCGGCACCACGCGCTCGGGGTCCCTGAAGAACCACGTGACGAAGAGGACCGGCAGGCCGGCCAGCAGCCTTGCGGCCCTGCCCCCGAAGACGAGGGCAAGGGCGAGCACCGCTGCAGCGCCCGCAACGAACGGCAACCCTTCCCTCCTGATGCGCATCTATACCCTGTCCTTCCGGCCGCACGACATCCTGGAGCGGCCCTAGTTCAGCTTCTTATCAACCTTCTCCTCCTTGGCGATCCACGGCATCATCGCCCTCAGCTTCTCGCCCACCTTCTCGATGGGGTGCTCCTCGCCCATCCTCGTCAGCGCATTGAAGCGGGGCCTGCCGGCCATGTTCTCGAGCACCCACTCCTTGGCGAACGTGCCGTCCTGGATGTCGGCCAGGATCTTGCGCATGCGTTCCCTCACCGCGCCGTCGATGATCACGGGCCCGCGGGTGAGGTCGCCGTACTGCGCGGTGTTGCTGATGGAATAGCGCATGTTGGAGATCCCGCCCTCGTAGATGAGGTCCACGATGAGCTTGAGCTCGTGCAGGCACTCGAAGTACGCCATCTCCGGCGAGTAGCCGGCCTCGACGAGCGTCTCGAAGCCCGCCTGGATCAGGGCGGTCGTGCCGCCGCAGAGGACCACCTGCTCACCGAAGAGGTCCGTCTCGGTCTCCTCCTTGAAGGTGGTCTCCAGGATCCCGGCCCTTCCACCCCCGATGGCCTTGGCGTACGAGAGCGCGAGAGCGCGCGTGTCACCCGAAGGGTCAGCGTGCACGGCGATGAGCATGGGCACGCCCCTGCCCTGCGTGAACTCGTACCTCACCATGTGGCCGGGTGACTTGGGGGCGACCATGAAGCAGTTCACGCCGTCGGGCGGCACGATCTGCCCGTAGTGGATGTTGAAGCCGTGGGCGAAGACGAGGTACTTGCCCTTGCTCATGTGGGCGGCGATCTCGCTCGAGTAGACCTTCGCCTGCAGCTCGTCGGGGATGAGCATCATGATCACGTCAGCCCACTTCGCCGCCTCGGACGGCGTCATGACCTTGAGGCCCGCCTTCTTGGCCTTGGCCGCCGAGGGGCTGCCCTTGCGAAGACCCACCACCACGTCGACCCCCGAGTCTTTCAGGTTGTTCGAGTGGGCGAAGCCCTGGGACCCGTAGCCTATGACCGCCACCTTCTTGGACCTGATGAGCTTGATGTCCGCATCCTTGTCGTAGAATACCTTCATTGATCGCTCCTTTTCCTGCTCTGCATCTCCCTTTCCATGACGATGGTCCCCGTCCGGACGAAGTCGATGATGCCCATGGGCGTGAGAAGCTCGATGAAAGCCCTGAGCTTTCCCTGGTCCCCCGTGAGCGCCAGGGTGTACGACACCGGCGACACGTCCACCACCCGGGCCCTGAATATGTCGGATATCCTGAGGACCTCGGCCCTGGTCTGCTCCTTCGCCTTGACCTTGACGAGGATCATCTCCCTCTCCACGTAATCCTTGTCGACGAAATCCACCACCTTGATCACGTTGATGAGCTTGTTGAGCTGCTTCTTTATCTGCTCGAGCACCTGCTCGTTGCCGGTGGTGGTGATGACCATCTTGGATTTCGTGGGGTCGAGCGTGGGGGCGACCGAGAGGGACTCGATGTTGAACCCCCTGCCGGAAAACAGCCCCACGACGCGAGAGAGAACCCCCGCCTGGTTGTCCACGAGTATGGAAATGGCGTGTCTTTCGTTCATCGCCGCCTCACACCAAGAGCATGTTGTTGATGGGCGCGCCTGCGGGCACCATGGGATACACGTCCTCCTCCGGCTCCACCTTGAAATCCACGAACACGCACCCCTCCATGGACAAGGCTTTCCTGACCGCGTCTTCCACGTCCCCCGGGTCCTCCACCCGTATCCCGTGCGCGCCGTAGGCCTCGGCGAGCTTCACGAAGTCGGGCGAGACGGCCATGGACGTGTGGGAATACCTGCCCTTGTAGAAGAGTGACTGCCACTGCCTCACCATGCCGAGGTACCCGTTGTTGATGATCATGACCTTGACGGGGAGCCTGTACTGGACGGCGGTCGCGAGCTCCTGGATGTTCATCTGGATCGAGCCGTCTCCGGCGATGTCTATGACCGTACGGCCGGGGAAGGCGACCTGCGCCCCGATGGCCGCAGGGAACCCGTAGCCCATGGTCCCGAGGCCGCCGGAAGTGAGGAACAGCCTCGGCGCGTTGAACTTGTAGTACTGCGCCGCCCACATCTGGTTCTGGCCCACCTCGGTGGAGATGATGGCGTCTTCGGGCGCCAGTTCGCGGATCTTCTCGATCACGTACTGGGGCTTGATGCCCGTTCCCTTGTCATACCTGAGGGGCTTGTCCCTCTTCCATTCCTCGAGGCGCTCTATCCACGGCCTCACCGTGCGCTTCAGGTCTTCTATCTCGCGCTCCATGCCCGAGAGTTCCTCGAGCATGTCGCGCATGACGTTGCCGCAGTCTCCCACCACGGGGAGGTGGACCTGGACGTTCTTGCTGATGGAGGTCGGGTCGATGTCGATGTGTATGATGCGGGCCCTGGGCGCGAACTCGTCCACCTTGCCGGTCACCCTGTCGTCGAACCGGGCGCCGATGGCTATGAGACAGTCCGTCTCGGTCACGGCCATGTTGGCGGCGTAGGTGCCGTGCATGCCGAGCATGCCCAGCCACAGCGGGTCGTCGGCCGGGAACCCCCCGAGGCCCATGAGGGTGGTCGTGACCGGTATGTTGAGGAGCCGCGCGAGCCTCGTGAGCTCCGCGGACGCGTTGGAGAGGATCACCCCGCCGCCCGCGTAGATCACCGGGTGTCTGCTCTTGAGTATGGTGGAGAGGATGCGCTTGATCTGCCCCCTGTGCCCCCGGTACGTGGGGCAGTACCCCTCCAGGTGCACCTTCTCCGGGTACCTGAACTGGACGAGCCCCCGCATCACGTCCTTGGGTATGTCCACGAGGACCGGCCCCGGCCTGCCCGTGGAGGCGATGTAGAACGCCTCCTTGATGATGCGCGGCAGGTCTTCCACGTCCTTGACCAGGTAGTTGTGCTTGGTGCATGGTCTCGTGATGCCGACCGTGTCCGCCTCCTGGAAGGCGTCGTTGCCGATGAGGCTCGTCGAGACCTGGCCGGAGAACACGACCACGGGGATCGAGTCCATGAAGGCCGTGGCTATGCCCGTCACGGTGTTCGTCGCCCCCGGCCCGGAGGTGACGAGCGCGACCCCGACCTTTCCGCTCGCCCGCGCGTACCCGTCCGCCGCATGGACCGCCCCCTGCTCGTGGCGTGTCAGCACGAACATGATGTCGTGCGCGTCCATGATGACATCGAAGATGTCCAGGACAGCCCCGCCGGGGTAACCGAACACGTGCTTGACGCCCTCGCATCTGAGCGCCTCTATGAACGCCTGTGCGCCTGTTATCTTCTTCATTGGCGTGTTTCCTGAAACCTCTCTATATCTATAGCATCACGGGTATTCCCCGCCACATCGCCGCGTCTCGGGCCAACTCCTTCTAGGCGACGGGTCTCACTTCCCGCTCCTGTACCTGCGAAGGATCTCCTCGATCCTGTCCTTGCCCTTGAGCTTGAGCTTCTGGAGCTCCTTGCGCTTCATGTCCTCCTCGGTGCTCAGGTACCTTCTCTTGCCGAGCGCCTCGAGCTTCTTCTCGTACTCGAGGTGTTCGTCCCAGAGTCTCTTGAGTTCCTCGTCCCTGGGAATGAGCTTGCGAATGAGCTGGAGATCGGCCTCTTCCATATGCTCCCCCCTCTCCGAACGATAAGGTTCATGTAGACCACATACAAGTCACTCTGTCAACAGAGGCTTCCGACAACCGCGCACCCGGCGAGGGCCTCCTGGGGCATCCGGCGTCCGCCTGCAGGAAGGCATGCAGAGGCGGGGCGGGGACACGAAAGTGCCTCCCCCGGGCGCGGCCCTGGCACGCCGTGCGCGATGAAACCATTCACGAGACGGACCCTCCCCCGGCCCGGTCTACACGAACGCCTTGAGGGGCACATGGAGCACCAAGCCCAGGGACGCGAGCAGGGCGGCTGCCCGGTGGAGGTGAATCCACCACCCCCTCGGCCGCTGGACCACGTAACGACCGAAGGCGCCGAGCGAGACGCATGCGCACAGCAGGACGAGCGTGGCCGCACCCGTCAGGGACACGATCCCGTGCAACAGGGCGTACGATACGTGGGCGAGAGCCGCTGCAAGGGCCGCGAACCCGAAAACGGGGTGCGTGCGCACCACGAGGCGGACCAGGTTCCGATACGCGGACGCGAACGAGGGCCTTCTTGCGGATATCGCCTTGACGTAGTCCCGGCTCACCTGCTTCAGCACGAAGTTCATGAGTGTCGACAGGACGGCCGCGGCCGTGCACCACCCGAGGAACGAAGCCACCCCCATGCGTCACAGGCCTCCCATACCCGCAGATTAGACAGCGGCCGTCTTCCCGTCATGTTCCTCTTCCGGTGTCATCATGCACACGATCGTGGGGCAGGGTGCATGGAGCGTTCTGGCACGAAGGCCTCCCCAAGGTCTCCACCCGTGCAAGGGGTACATGACCGGCCCGGGGGACGCCGTCTTTGCCTTACGAAACATGGGAGGGGGCGGGTATGGGAAGGATGCCGCGTGGACGACACACAGGGACGAGGCATATGCGTCAACCGATCGCCGTGAACAGTGCAGGCACGCATCATCGCGTAAGACCCCCTTCCCACGTCCATCCCCCCCTTCAGGGAGCGAGCGTACCCGTCGAGGCCCCAAGGCGGTCCTTGCCGCCGTGCGGTCTCATCCCGGCCTTGAGCACCGGGCACGCAGGCGCCGACACCCAGGCCCCCTGCCACGCCGGGAGCATGTCTCCTGGCCGATGGCGACGCGCGATCGGCCGGCCTGTCATGAAAAAACCCGAGAGTACAAGGCGATATGCGGTGCCGTAATGCCGCGAGACTCGTCGGCCGATACATGTTTTCGTGGATATTTATATTGCACGTCAGCCCATCTTTTCGCGGACCAGGAAGGTGGTCGGCTACGAGCTCCTGTTCAGGGGGGGCATGGAAAACTACTTCCCCGGCATAGACGGTGACACGGCCACTTCGCGCGTCCTGTCCGGCACCTTCTTCACCACGGGCATAGACAGGATAGCGGCGGGCCGCCAGGCGTACATCAACTTTCCCAGGAACCTGGTGCTGAGAAAGATCCCTCTCATGTTCCCGCCCGAGACCACCACCGTGGAGGTCCTCGAGAACGTGAACGCCGATGCCGAGGTCGTGGAGAGCCTGAGGGAGATCGCCTCGAAGGGGTACACGGTGGCCCTCGACGACTTCTCGTACCGAGACGGCGTGGGGCCGCTCGTCGATCTCTGCCACATCGTCAAGGTGGATTTCGTGCACTCGACCCCCGAAGAGATACGCACCATTGCCGGCGACATGCTGTCCAGGGGCAAGCGGGTGCTGGCCGAGAAGGTGGAGACGCACGCCGACTTCGAAAGAGCCATCGGCCTCGGGTTCTCGCTCTTCCAGGGCTACTTCTTCAGCAAGCCAGAGATCATCAAGGACACCGACATCCCTGCCCTCAAGATGAACCTGCTGAGGATCATGGGCGAAGCCCAGCAGAGCGATTACGATGTCGGCAGGCTGAAGTCACTCATAGAACAGGACGTGGGCGTGTCGTACAAGCTCCTGAGGTACCTCAACTCCCCGTTCTTCAGGAGGGTCTCGCCCATCACCTCCATACGCCAGGCGATCGTCATGCTCGGGGAGAAGGGCATACGGGCCTTTATCTCCATCATCCTCCTTGCCGAACTGGGGCAGGACAAACCCGACGAACTCATCAAGAGCTCGATCTTGAGGGCGCGGATGTGCGAGCTCGCAGGCAAGAAGGGTGGATCACGGGTGGACCCCTCCGAGCTCTTCATGATGGGCCTGTTCTCCCACATCGACGCCATCCTGGACTCGGACATGAAGAGCGTGCTCGAACGCCTCCCGCTGGCGGGCGAGATCAAGGATGCGCTGGGGGACCGTACAGGCCCGCTCGCACCCTACATCGAGCTCGTGGAGGGGTACGAGCGGGGTTTGTGGGAAGAGTCCGGACGGACTTCGAACGAGCTGGGCATCGACGAGGAGGATCTCCCGGCCATCTACATGGACGCCCTCACGTATGCGGACGCCCTCTTCGACTCATCCCAGTGACACAAGGCGGGCGGGTCACCCCGACCCCGAGGCTCACTCGGCTGCGTAGGCGGCGACCTTGTCCCCCACCTCTCTCGTCCCGAGCCCCATCTTCCCGGCGGCCAGGGACTGTATGTCCCTCTCGAGGGCCTTCACGATACCCTTCTCGATGCGCGCGGCAGCCCGGTTTTCGCTGAGGGTCTCGAGCATCATCTGGGCGGCTGCGATGGCGGCGAGGGGGTTGATGACGTTCATCCCGGTGTACTTGGGTGCGGAACCGCCTATGGGCTCGAACATCGAGACGCCCTCAGGGTTGATATTGCCGCCCGCCGCTATGCCCATGCCGCCCTGGGTGATGGCGCCCAGGTCGGTGATGATGTCTCCGAACATGTTCTCCGTGACGATCACGTCGAACCACTCCGGGTTCTTGACCATCCACATGCACGTGGCGTCCACGTGGTAGTACTCCCTCGTGATGTCGGGATAGTCCTTGCTCCCGATCTCGTGGAAGGCGCGCTCCCAGAGATCGAAGACGTAGGTGAGCACGTTGGTCTTCCCCACGAGGGCGAGGGTCTTCCTCCTGTTCCGCCTTCGCGTGTACTCGAACGCGTAGCGCAGGCACCTGTCGACCTGGAAGCGCGAGTAGACCATCTCCTGGACGGCCACCTCGTTCGGCGTCCCCTTCATGGTGACACCCCCGCACCCGGTATAGACGCCCCCCGAGTTCTCCCTCACCACCACGTAGTCGATGTGCTCGGGACCCTTGTCCCTAAGCGGCGTCTCCACGTTCGGGTAGAGTTTCACCGGCCTGAGGTTGATGTACTGGTCCAGCTCGAAGCGGATCCTCAGGAGGATCCCCTTCTCGAGGATCCCCGGCTTCACGTCCGGGTGGCCTATGGCGCCCAGATAGATGGCGTCGAACTTCCTGAGCTCCTCCAGCGCCGAGTCGGGCAGCGTCTCGCCGGTCTTGAGGTATCGTTCACCCCCGAAGTCGTAGGTTGTGAAATCGAAAGAGATCCCTTCCGCAGCGCCGACCGCCTCGAGGACCTTGATCCCCTCGGCCACGACCTCGGGCCCCGTCCCGTCCCCCGGGATGACGGCTATGTTGTACGACCGCGCCATGGCATATCCCCCTGGATCTTGACTTTCTTCATTCTGCACCCTGCTCGCAGACGGACGCAATGGGTATGCGCGATACACTGAAAGCTCGCCTGCAGTCAAGCCCTGATGCGCCTCGTGCGGCAGGCGTGAACCTGGATGCTGCCCGGGGGCTGCACCGTGTCTCCGGGCGATCCCGGTTTTTCATCCCCACGCGCACATGCCCGGGGAGAGGCCGCCGTCCGTCCCGGCCTTGGGGCGACCCCGCCCATGGTTCATCGCAGGCGGCCTCACCACCGCCTTGCATACCGGTCGAGGTAGCCCCTGATGTATCTCTCCACGCGCTCCCTTGGCGCGTAGATGCCGAAATGGCCCTCGCACAGAATGTCCGCGCCGAGGGCGAGCAGCGCTTCCATGGAGGCCCTCCAGGCGGTCATGTCCGAGCCGAACTCGGTGCTGAACGGGCCGTGGATGTCCTGTCCGAACAGGATGCGCGTGCCGTCGCGGTCCAGGTAGACCGAGACGGAGCCGGGCGTATGCCCGGGGGTGTGCAGGCAATGGAGTTCGGTTTCGCCCACGAGGACCACCTCGGACCCGGCGTACAGCCTCCTGTCCACCTTGACCCTCGGCAGCTTGACACCGTACCACCCGGCCGCGGTGGGCCCCGGGTCCCCCCGCTCGATGGGGTCGGCGTCGAGGTCGTGGGCCACGACCGTGCACCCGTATCTCTCGCGGAAGAACGAGACCGACCCGATGTGGTCCACGTGGCAGTGCGTGAGGATGAGCGTCTCGATGGTCCGCGGGTCCAGGCCCGCCTCCTCGATGTTCTCCACGATGGAGCAGGGGGCCATGCCGGCCCCGCAATCGATCATTGCCAGGTGTGACCCGTCCTCCACGACATAGATCGCCGCGTCCGATGGGTCGCTCAGGTCGGATCCCCCCACCTGGTAGACGCCGCGTGCAACCTTCTCGTATTCGCCCATGACACCCCCCGGCAGAGACGCTACGGTGGTCCGGGGCCAGGCCCCGATGCTCGAGAAAGCGCGGCCGCAGGCTTCAGACCCCTTCCCGGCGATGATACCCGATCAGGTTCACCCGGCGCAAGGCCCGTGGCCCCCCCGTCGCGATCGGCCGCGGTGTTCTCAAGACCGTTCCGACTTCCTCATGTCGAGGAGGAGCTTGAGCGTGAACACCGCCCCCGGGCCCGCCTGCCTTACGACCTCGAGATCCCCCCTGATCTTGACCATGGCGATGCGCGCCTCGGTGAGGCCGAGGCCGATCTTCATCGGGTCCGTGGAATAGAACGGGGAAAGGATGGTCTGCACCTTGTCCTTCACCCCTGGCCCGAAGTCGCGGACCGAGACGTACGCGTAGGCATCGTCGCGCCACACCTTCACGACCACCTTCGGCGTCGACGTCTGGAGGGCGTTCTCCAGTATCCTCACGAGCGCGGTCCGCACGTGTTCCTCGTCCCCGAGGGCCCGGACGTCCGGCTGCACGTCGACCTCCACGGGAATCCCGGCCCCCGCCTCCGCCACGGTCGAGGTCACCAGCTTCTCGAGGTCGAGGGGCACACACGCGGCATCCATGCCGACGAGCCTCTCGTACGCCTCGACCCGCTCGATCATGGCCTCGATGCGTCCTATGGAGGAGTAGATGCCCGAGAGGGCCTCGTCCCACTTCCTCTTGTCTTCCCCGGGCGATCTCACGAGCCTTCGCACGTAGGCGCCGATCACGGTGAGGGGGTTTCTCAGCTCGTGTGCGAGCCCGTTCATCATCTGGCTCAGGTCTCCGGCCTGTATGGCGAGCCTCTTCTGCATCGCCCTCAGCTCCGTGACGTCACGCCCGATGACGGACAAGGCATACGCGCGCCCCTCTTCCACGAGCGGGGTGAACAGCAGCGACAGTATCCCCACCCTGCCGGACGCAAGCGGCATCCGCACCTCGAGGCGGACGGGCGCGCACTCGTCGAACCCCCTGGCGAGGGCCTTTCCCAGCTCGCTTCTATCCTCCTCCACCGCATATCGCGTGATACTGGTCCCCACCGGCGAGGTCCCGCCGACGGCGAGGCACCGCGTGAACTTCTCGTTGCAGAAGGTGATCCTGCCGGTGCGCCCGACGATGAAGATGATATCGTTCGCGTTCTGTACGATGGCGTTGTACCGCCTGCTGTTCGCGAGCAGCTGCCTGCGGTTGTGCTTGATCTGCTGATCCTTCTCGCCGAGCGACGTGATGAGCATGTCCCCCAGTTCGAACGACTGCCTCATCTCGCGGTAGAGCTGCGCCATGGCGTTGAGCACCGAGGCGTCCTTGGGAAGCACGCCCATGACGTGGCGGGGGATCCTGGCAGGGGGGTTCCCGTCGCAGACGAGGTACATCCTCCTGCCGGAAGCGTCCCTGGCCCGCGGCGCCCTGGGGCCTTCCACGAAGACGAGATCGCCCTTTCCCGTCTGGCTCAGGGCGGTGGCGCGCGCGAAATCGACCCCTTCCGGTGGATCGTTCTTCGACAACCACCACACGTTCATGGTGTTCTGTTCGGGAATCCGCGGGTGATTCTTGACATACCGCCCACGGTTGCAGGCGGGTGGCGTTTCGGTTAGCATTCGCCCCATGAAGAGGAGTCGACCCCGCATAGGGATAGCCCTGGACAGCGGCGGTGCCATGGGCGGGGCCCACGTGGGGGTCCTGGACGTCCTCGCAGGCGAAGGGTTCCGGCCGGAGGTGATCGTGGGGTCGAGCGCCGGTGCGGCCGTGGGCGCCGTCTTCGCGGCGGGGAAACTGGACGAGTTCGCGTCGCTCATCTCGGACATGTCGTTCATCAAGTCCCTGGGCCTCTACGTCGACCCGGTGTTCCCGTACTCGGGTCTCCTCGCCGGGAACAGGGCCCGTGCGTTTTTGAGAGAACTCCTGGGGGATGCGGCCATAGAGGACCTGCCCGTGAAGTTCGCCGCGGTGGCCACGGACCTTCTCACGGGGGAGACCGTGGCCATAGACTCGGGCCCCCTGGCGGACGCGGTCATGGCGAGCATCGCCATACCCGGGATCTTCAGGCCCGTCGTCCACATGGGGAGGCTGCTCACCGACGGCGGCGTATCGGACCCGCTCCCCATCGACATCCTCAGGAATTACGCCCCGGACATCGTGATCGCGTGCAACCTCCACCCGCGCATGACCACCAGGTACTCGCAGGCGAACAGGCGCAAGATCGTGGAGGCGGAGAGAAGCGCCCGCTCCCTGGACGATGACCTCGCATCGGGCATGATCGAGCGCGTCATAGGGCTCGTCAAGTCCCAGATACCGTCCACGGGGGAGGTTCTCAAGGCGCTGCCCCGTGCCCTCGCGGAAAGGCTCACGGCCGAAAACAGGGGTGCCATCCTCAACTCCGACATCGTGAAATGGCTCAGGGAGACCATCGACGAGAAAGCGACCTTCCTCGACGGGATCAAGGAGCTCGCCACCGTGAGGCCCGCCGAGAAGTGGCGGATGAGCATCGTCGATATCATCCTGAACGTGATGAACATCCAGCAGTACCAGAAGAACCGCCTCATGCTCAAGTACGAACCCCCGGACATCCTCATCGAGCCCGACGTCGTGGACATAGCCGCGCTCGAGTTCAACAAGAGCGCGCTCGCCATGGAGGAAGGCAGGCGAAAGGCCGCAGAGGCCGTTGTCGAACTGAGGCGCCTCGTGACGCGCTGGGGCGGCCAGTCGGGCCGGTCAGACCCCAAGTGAAGGGGGAGCCGGGGCGAGGGACGACAGCCCCGCCGGAAACCGTCGGAGGCCGCCCGGCGACCCGGACGGGCCGGAAACCTGAAGTGTTGCCCCCCTGAGACGCTCCCACGCGGATCGGGGCGGCCCTTCCAGAGACATGAGGGGCTTTCGGTCTGCGGCTTCCCGAGTATAGACAAGCCTCATCTCACAGACCTGTGCCCTTCAAGAGACGTGAGGGGTTACCGTCAGCGGGGGCTATTCCCGGCGCTGCAGCGATCTGCGGGCAGGTGGCAGGGGCATGGCGAGAAGGCTTTCGGCCTGCAGGGGTGATTCCTGGAGCGATCCCAAAGAAGAACCGCCTCGGCTTGGAGACCGGGGTGTTAACGTGTCACTTCACGAGGAGGAGGTTCGCCTCCCTGAGCCTCGCTGCAAGGGTGGTGATGATGCGGTTGGCGATCTCCGGATTCTCGCTGATGATGCCCTCGATACCGCCTTCCGCCACGGGGATGACCTCGACGAGGCTCGTGCCCAGGGAACGGATCGTGGCGCTTCGGGGCTCGTTGAGGATGAAGCTCATCTCGCCGAAATACTCGCCGGGCTTGCTGATGAGCCCGATGCGGACCCCCTTCTTGAGCACCTCGAGACCACCCTCGGTCTGGTAGAGCCTGAAGATCTCGGTACCCGTCGTGCCTTCCTCGATGATGACCTCGCCGTCCTTGTACTCGCGGATGTCCAGGTTGATGGTATCCTTGTACGTGATGTTCGCCTCTGCGACCGAGGTGGTCTGTTCGAGTTGAAGGAAGGCGGACCGCATGATCATGGCGGCGAGGGCGGGCTTTTCGTAGGCGATCTCGTCGATGAGTTCCGACTCGTAGGCTGCGATGCGCGAGGTGCGGGTGGCCTTCGCCGTGGTCGTGTACGGCACACCCCTGTAGTAGTTCTCGAGGCCGAAGACATCGCGCTCGGTGAGGATGCGTATGGGCTTGTCGAGCTGCGATATCTGCACCTCGCCGGTGAGTATCGCGAAGAAGCGGTCGGAGGGGTCACCCTCCTTGACGATGATCTCACCGGGCTTGAATTCGCGAACCTCCAGCGATTCTATGGTTCGTTCATCGAGCATACCGGGCCTTTCGGCATGGCGTGCACCAAACTTGAGCCCGCGAGGTCTCAGACGGGCCAGTACCGCGCCTGTACCTCGCAGATGTCGTCGAGCTCCCTGAAGCCAGAAGGCCTCACTTTTGGGGCTTGCCCTCCCTTCATAACCTCAACCACTTCCCGGACGGAATCACGCAGTGCGTCGAGGTTGTACCCCCCCTCCAGCGAGAACACCACGGGCGCACCCGCCTGCCTTGCGTTCTCGAGGATGAGACCGGCGAGCGCGGCGAAGCCCCTCGATGAGAGCTGCATGCCCCCGATGGGATCCATGGCGTGGGCGTCGAAGCCGGCGGAGACGAGGACGAGGCCGGGCTCGAAGGCCCTCATGACCGGAAGGAGCACCCTCTCGTAGAGCGCCATGAACTCCCCGTCGCCCTTGCGGGCGCCGAGGGGACAGTTGACCGTGTACCCCCGGGCCCCTTCGGCCCCGGTTTCATGCATGCCGCCCGTGCCCGGGTAGAAGGGATACTGGTGCGAAGAGAAATAGAGCACGTCCTTCCTGGAGTAGAAACAATCCTGGGTGCCGTTGCCGTGGTGGACGTCGAAATCCACGATGAGCACACGGGTGACGCCCAGAGACGCGATCGCCTTCTCGGCCGCGACAGCCACGTTGTTGAACAGGCAGAAGCCCATCGCCTCGTTCGGGGTGGCGTGGTGACCGGGCGGCCTGACGGAGGCGAAGGCGCAATCGATCTCTCCCGCCACGGCCATCTCCACGAGCCTGATCAAGGAGCCCGCGGCCAAAAGCGCGATGTCGAACGAGTCCTTGGAGCAGAC
>ERZ795060.3841-NODE-3841-length-13340-cov-4.006549_pt1 | contig 13340 bp, 20 predicted proteins | sample MGYA00375144_ERZ795060 | MGnify/ENA primary metagenome ERZ795060 (study PRJEB30189, sample SAMN05720157) | activated sludge metagenome | isolation source: anaerobic digester from wastewater treatment plant | place: Japan | collected 2015-05-15 ... | reverse complement strand
TGATACAGAATATTCAATAGAAGAAGATTGGAATCATCCAACAGTGGTTGAATATAAACTTAATGAAATACTTGGGAAAAAATAATGTCATCTTATGGTGTTTTTCATGTGATTGAATCTTTTAATGGTGTGATGGTTGAATATCATGGTGATATTTTAAAAAGCAAATTTTCTGGAATTGTTTATGAACCAGTAGATCAACAAAAAATTTGGTACCATCACGGAGTAGTTCACAGGGACGATGGCCCAGCTTTAATTTTTGGTTGTGGTGATAAAGAATGGTATAAACACGGACAATTACACCGTGATAATGATTTACCTGCTGTAATTTGGAACAATGGAAAAGACCTTCGTTGGTTTCAAAATGGCAATTTACACAGAATTGGTGCTGCTGCAAGTATTCATAATGAGCTTGAAGAATATTTTTTCGATGGAAAATATTATGAACCAGAAGATTATTGGAAACTACCAGAAATGGTTTGGATTAAATTAAATTCAATTACTCAACTATTGACAAACGAATAATTGTGATTATTCTTAACTATTGAATAATACAAACAAGGATAATAAAATAGAATGCATCCTACTAAAATCGTCGAAGCTTTAGCAACACAAGGTTCTGTAAAAGTTCGCCTAGCAGGCAACTCTATGCAACCTATCATTGAATCTAAACAACTTGTCACCATCGAAGCAGTAAACTCACTCGATGAAATAAAAGTTGGAGATGCTGTTTATTGCAAAGTTCATGGAAGATATTTTCTTCATCTTGTAACTGCAAAAAAAGATGGCCAAGTTCAAATTTCAAACAATAAAGGCCATGTAAATGGGTGGGTTACAATTAAAAACATTTTTGGTAAAATGATAAATATTGAACCTTGATGTTAACTTCTTTATCAACAGATTCCGGTATATATGAAATACGTAACACATTAAATAATCGTATTTATATTGGACAAACAAAAAATTTTTCTAATAGATGTAGAAAAGGATATCAAAATTTATTGCCAATAAACAAATGTCATAATGAATTTTTACAACATGATTTTAATAAATGTAAACATTTGTTGGGGCACGAAAATTTTTTGGAGTTTTCTATTTTAGAAGTGTTGAATAATTCTACTAAAGAATACAAAAATATTCGAGAAGAATGGTGGATAAATCAAAAGAAAGAAGAAGGAAAAGAATTATATAATATTAATTTATTTCCTACAAAAGAGCGACTTATAAATAGTAGAAATCTTGAAGAAACGAATATAAGAAGATCAAAGGCTTTAAAGGGTAAATTTTTATCTGAAGAACATAAGAAAAAATTAAGTTTAGCAAAAAAAGGTAAACCTTCTTCTAGAAAAGGAACCTGTTGGACGCCTGAATTTAGAGAAAAAATGTTACCGATAAGACAAAAACAACCAAAAAATTTAATTGGACCACCAGTTCGTTATGGAATGGAACATTATAAAGCAAAAATTTATGATAATTTAAATTTAGTTTCTCCTAACGGAGAATTGGTAACACGGATTGAATGTTTGGCTACTTTTTGTCGCGATAATGGTTTGCAAACAAGTAATTTTCACCATTTAATAAATGGAAAAATAAAAAGTCATAAAGGATGGACAACAAAAGTTTTTGGAAAACTAGTTCTTGTAGAACCGTAGCAAGACTGGTTGACACCTGAACAACACGACTTAGATTCAACGAACACGAAAACGACACAGCAGAAGAGAGAGAAATAATGAAAGTAAACGGAAATCAACTCAAGTCAGCAATTAAACTCTGGGAAATGCGTCGTGATGCATTGACAAAGCGTTTTGATACGACTTTCTTTGCTCGTAAAGAAGAAGTGAAAGATCACCCAACCAAGGTGATGGATGAGCTTATTAATTGTGAAAGTATGATTGCTGTGCTTCAATCAGCACAAGCCAAGTATAACCAAGCAACGACAATTACATTGAATCATAATGGTTCTGTAAAAATGTCGCTTTGTGAGGGTATCAAACGAGTTGGCGGCGCGAATCGTGTTGTAAAACTTTGGTCAAACCAAATTGGTCAAGCAGAAGATAAGTACGAACATTATCGGCTTTCACCAAGCTCAGAACGAGAAGTTTCTTATCCAGAGCGTAAGATGTCTATTGCTGACGCTGTTACAAAAGCAGCAGAAGCAACAAGTTACGCAACAGCCTTGACAGGCGCCATTGCAATGGGTAATACTAGAGTGATGGAGCTTCCAACTGTAACAGAGGAAATGCTCAAATAAACAAGTTTTGTTTGTTTGACTAGACTACGGTAAACACTCCGGGCGGTACCCAATCCGTATCAACTTACAGGAACGCTTCATGGGATTAAGCTATAACCTATCACTCAGTTGATCGCATATATCTAAGCGATCCGATGATATCATAAAAGCAAGACCCTAACATGCAATCTGTTTTCTGTACTCTGATAGAGTCTAGTTAAAACAAACCGTGGCGATGCTGGAAGATAACCACGTAAATACTTCTAGCGCTATTCACCAATAACTCAGTGGTCAGAGTGCCGTTCTGTTAAATCGGAAGTCCTAGGTTCAAATCCTAGTTGGTGAGCCAACGCATTATAAACTTGAACGAGGGAGCCTCAAAGAGAAACTTTGAAATCTCACCTATGATTTTGAATTTATAATGCTAGGTGTATACTAGGCTGAAAAGTGAGAATTATCTTGACAATCCTCTAGAAGTTCTTCCTTTACCAGCGTTTTTGCCACAAAATGTAGGAGTTTGACTATTACAGTTCGGACAAAGTAATCTTAAATTTGATGGCATATTATTACTAGCATTGCCATCAATATGATCTACAACTAATACCATTGGTTTATTGTCCCAAATTGCCGAAATTTTACAATTTACACAATTGTTTCCATGTAAATGTATTAAATATTTTCTTAAAACATTACGACTTTTTATTTCTCCTTTCAAAAATATTTCTAACCTAGAATTAAAAGTATTAATCTTGTTTTGTTCTCGTATAGTTTTATTATACGCAATAATATTCTTGCTTTTTTCTTCTGAAAAAAAATTTCCACAACATTTTGATGAACAAAAATTTTTAAGTTTTATAAGACATTTTTTTCTCAAAAAAGTTTTATTACAAGTTACACAAGTTACTGATTCTTTTGTACTTGAACTTTTACCTACACATTGAGGGGAACAAAATCTGATTGCATTAGGTTTTTTATTGTCGATAACTTTTTTTATTTCATATTTTTTTCTAAAAAAAGGTGTATTGCATACATAACATTCACAACATAACAAAGTATTTGCAGTAGCAGTATTATATTCATCATTAGTATATAAAGGTTTCATGATAATCCTAACTATACCTTGGTTATAGTTGGGGCGGTACCAACAGTATGCTTTTAGGGAATTTAGCTCAGTTGGTTAGAGCGTGAGGGTAGCCGGAAGGCCCTTCAAGGTCGGTGGTTCAAGTCCATCAATTCCCACCATATCGAGGCCATTACACAGCTTCCTTCTAAACTATTCTAAACATAAAATAGTTGAGTAGCTATCCTCGATTTTCTTAACTGTTCGCAAAGGCAAATAAAATGTTTGAACAAATCGTTTCTCGTACAAAGCGTGTTCCAGTTTCCATCAATTCAACAACTGTTTCGAGTTCTAATAGTGGTGCGGCCACAACTCGTCAGTTGGACGTGGCTTTAATGTCTGTAGGCTGGAAGCTTTCTCCTGAACTTTATGTGTACCTTTCAGGACAATCTCCAAGTGTTGTCAAAGATACTGCTAATCGTGTATTGCCAGTTGTAAACAAAATGATTGGTAATCATGTACAACACAATGTTTATTTTAAGAATTTTCCAAACAACATTCCAGACACACAAGAGTTCTGGATGGGACTCGTAAAAGATGCACTTAAAAAAGTAGCTTCTCGTGAAGTTGTTTCTAATGAGCTCAACTCAGGAGTTCTAAATCTTTTAAGTCTTCCATCATATGGAAAATATCTTCACACATATGAAGATATGGTGCAAAACCAAGAAAAGTTTTTGCCATCACTAAAAGATAGCATGAAACTTCTTCATCTAGGTGGTTCGTTGCAAGATGAAACAGTTAAATTGTATCATCAACTCGCAGGTTCCACAGTTCCACTCAATGAAGTGGATCGTAAGTTTATTGTTGAGCTTACAGAACTATGTTTAGATGAATCACAACCAACAAAGTTTCCTGTTCGTGAGAACAAAGCTGTAGTCAATGTCGTACGCTTGGACAACAAGCGACCAGTGCTTGCAGACACAGTTACAGATGTTTTACGTTTGGCTTGTGCTGTTTCTGGTGGTGATGTTACACTATCAACTGTAACAAAGTTCAAAAGTTTTCCACGTCGTGTACGCCGTGTACTTCTTAATAGCTTGTCAGACGTATTAACAGGAAATGAGTATAAACTTGCAGATGTTGGTCGCTATTCTGAACGCTGGAAACGTTTGGGTGAAAAACTTCACCCACACGAAGCAAAAAACAGTTTGGTAAACGATGTGTTTGCTGTGGCTCGTGGTGATAAAAAATCAGGAACACACGCAGCTAAAGTAGAAATTGCTTTGGCTGAAGGAAATTTGTTGGATGCAATTAAAATCATGGAAACAAATCCTGGTTATTTGTTTCGATCACTTGATCGCATTTCATTGTTGGTACAAAACAATGATTCTGTTCTCGTTAGAGAAAGATTAATTGAGGCAGTTCACAAAACTGTAAAGAAAGTTTCGGGCCGCGTCATTTTTTCTGTGTGGGAACACTTGCTTAATGCAACGGCTCGCCCAAACCGTAGAATCTTTCAAAACACAAAAGGAAAGATTTGGACACAAACCGAGGACCGTAAACCAGTAACAAAAATCATTGCTAATGAAGTTATCAATGTTCTAAAGCAAGAGCTTAGTTCAAGATACGCAGAAATGGGTATTGAACAACTTGTAGTAGATCAAGATATGCTAGGAGTAGCATTACCACTTTCTGAGAAAAATAAATCGAGTGGTTTTGGGATTCTTCCAAAAGGTTCCGTTGTGCCTGTTGTTGCAGACACGCTCCGTTTCTTTATTCACTGGAAACAAAAACAAGACAGAACAGACTATGATCTTTCTGCGTTCTTTATGAACAAAGATTATACGAATGCAGGTCATGTGTCATGGACACGTCTAAGTGACGATGTTGGTGGTGCAACAGTTGTTCATTCAGGAGATATCACAAGTGCCCCAAATGGAGCATCAGAATTTATTGATATCAAACTGAATGGCTTGACTCATTCATACATTGTTGCACAAGTAAATCGTTATGTGGGAGATGATTTCTCTCAAGCAGAAGAAAGCTTCTTTGGTTTTATGGAACGTAATGAAAAACAAAAGGGTCTTCCTTTTGAACCAAAGACCGTGAAAGTAAAATCAGAAGTGCGTGGTAAAGGTCAAGTCGCGGTACCTGCGGTGTTTTTTAGAAATAAAAATGGTTGGTTTTGCAAGTGGCTTGACATGCAACTTACAGGACAACCAATTTGTAATACCGTTGAAGGCAACAAAGCAACAACATCAATGATGATTAAATCAATCATGGAACGTAAAAACCTTACGATCAAAGATTTGATGGATTTGTTGCCAGGAACTCAAGATGAAACAAAAATGGCTTATGTTGGTTTCCAACAACCAGAAACTTTGTCTAAAGGCATTACGAAAGTTATGACCCTAGATAATCTAACTGGATTGATTCCACAATAAAAACTTTAAAGGAAGTGTGCATGGAAGGTTTAGAAGAAAAAAAGAAACTTCATGAAATGAATAAACCAGAAGAAAATTTATGCGTAAAATGCGAATGTTCTTCAATGGAGCATGTGGTTCATTTTGATTATTCTCCACCTTCCTATACACTAAAAGATTTTGGAGAAGTATATCTGCATGTTTATTTGAATCCAAAAGCTAATAGTATTTGGTCAAGAATAAAAATTGCCACCAAATATGTTTTTGGTTATCAATCGAAATATGGAGCATGGGACGAATCTATTATTCGTTCAAAAGCACCAGAAATTATTAATTTGTTACAACGAATGATTAAAGACAATGAAGAATTTTCTGATTGGTTGACTAACGAAAAAAAATAAAAATGTTCAAAAAACATCAAATTCTTCAATACATGCCAAAGCGCCAAGATTGGTTAAGGAAATTTCCAATGAGAGAAGACCTTTGTTTGTTTTTGGGTGTTGTTGAAGGAGCTCCTTCTTTTGCTGTTGTGGCAACAACAAGTGGCCAAGTTTGTTTTGATGTTAAGTTGGAAGATTTCATTGAAGCACCAGAAGTTTATACACGGAGTTGGTATGAATAGTAAACAAATACATTCATTAGAAGAAGCTATTAAATTACTAAAAGAATTTTCTAATCAACAATCAAATAATGGTTGTAACGATCATTCAATTGAAAATTCAAAACTGAATCGTGAAATTTATAAAAAACATTGTCTTGATAAAGATGATGATGAAGCTGTAGACGCTTTTAAAGAAGAAATAAAAGCTGCGCCAAAAACTTTGTTTGTTTTTGATTGGATGTGGACGTTGGCAATTTCCAAGGAACTAGAAAACATTTTAAAACAAAACAAATGATTATGTTTCCCAAAACTTATATTCAATTTAGTCATAACAACATTCCGGCTACACGGAATTTATATGATGCTTGGATTGGTTTTACGGCAATGGGATATGATGTTGTCCCATTTCAGTGGAATGAATCAGTGTTATCAACAGATAAACTAAAAGACGTAACGAAACAAGACATTGTTTGTGCAGGCATTCCTGTTTATAATTCAGTGTTAACACATCTAGGAGTTAAGGTTCCTGAACCTTTAGACTATCCTGAGTGTTTTCTTAAACAACCTTCGGTTTATCTTGGCAGAACAATCAATAAAACAACTCTAAAAGAAATTAGAGATGAAGTAGAAAAAAGAACTCTACCAACAACTTTTATTAAGCCAGTAAAACAAAAACAGTTTACTGGCTTCGTTGTTAGAACTTTTTTGGATATGTTGAAGGTTGTTCAGTTAGATGACAATACAGAACTATATTCTTCTACTCCAATTAAGTTTTTATCAGAGTACAGAGTTTATGTAAACCAAAACTACTCTGATGTCAACGATGGAATACTATCTATTGGCCATTACAATGGCAATCCAACAGTGTTTCCGAATGTTGATGTAATCAAAGACATGATTGCTCTGTATAACCGTTATGGGGCGCCTGTTGCCTATTCTTTAGACGTTGGAGTCGTTGACAACAATAAAACAGTTTTAGTTGAATGTAATGCATTTTCCTGTTTAGGAAACTACAGTTGTCCGAGCATTCTTTATGCGAAGTCAATGGAAGCTTATTGGAGATCAGTCGTAGAAAAATAAATGGCAACATGTTTTAAGCATAATCGATTATTGGCAGGCAGATCATTTCAGTCTCCTTCAAATCAATATGAAGCAGAAGAATTGGATAAGGTTGTACGTATGTCAGAAATAGACATGTCTGGATTTTTCAAAGCTCTTGCTGAACGGAACAACAAGCTTCCTTATAAAAGGAATCGTGAAATTGTTGGCCAAATGGTCAAATCTATTTTGCTTTATAAAAATTCTACTGGACACGCATTTCGTAAAAAATCTTTCTTTACAAGAAAGAACAAAATTGAAATTTGTTTAAACAGCAATGATTATAGTTTCCATCCAGATTTTTCTGTTTGTCTTCACAATGAAGATGAAGAAGGATCAACAGAAAATTTAAATGCATTGTTTGAGTGTATTAAAAATTATGGTAAAAACAGCACTCCATATCACTTTGATTTTAATTCATTCAACAGTGAAAACTATGATCCTTATGTAAGAGAATGGCTTGATGGTTTAGGTTGGGAATATGATCGTAGTTTTGGTTGGAATCCTGGTGATGTTTTGGTCTTGACGGAGAAGAAAAGAGGATCAGGTTCTTCACTGGACATGAACTTTGTTCCGCTTCCTCATTACAAATCAGTTTATCGTTGAGAATTTAACAAAAACTAAAACAATATTTGACAGCAATTAATCCTCTATGAAAATTGTTCGTTATTCAATGGATGAAGTTTATGATTCTAAAGAAATTTATGATCAAATAAAAGAACTTGTTATCTGTAAAGATGCTACTTCCGTGTTTTATCATGAAACAGTTATAATGAAGAAGAGGCATAACACAGAAGCATTAGTATGTTATGAAAATAACAGTTCAAAAACTATAGTTGGTTGGGCTAGACTTGTTGATACAACAACCATTAAAACTCATAATCCAAAACTACATTTTGGTGTTTTTGTTAATCCTGCTTATAGAAAACAAGGTATTGCAAGTTCTTTGTTGAATGAAGCAGAACTTATTGCAAAAGATAAAAACAGATGTTTGGTTGTTAGACCATGGGATAAAGCGAGTAGTTCTTTTTTCAAGAAAAAACATGGTTATACACTAAGGATCGCAAATGGAAGATATTCCAGACCAACCTGATCTTGTTGTTAAATCTATTTCAGATGTTCCTCATGATTTTACAGGAATTGTTTATGAACTGGAACACAAAGATTATATTTGGTACCTAAATGGTAAAATTCACAGAGATGATGGCCCCGCAATTATTCATCATACGGGTTCAAAGTTTTGGTGGGTAAATGGAAAATGTCATAAATTGAGTGGGCCAGCATCAGTGTGGTCTGGAGGTACAACAGTTTATTATATACACGGAGTAATACACACACAAGAAGAATTTTATAACAATCATTTAGTTGTAAATTTTATGGTTGAAAACATAATGAAACTTTAATAATCATTAAAAATGATAAGTTGCCTCCATGGAAAAAATTGAAAATGGAATGAAAATAATTGGTTACGAAGGTAACTTACCAATTATTCAAATAAAATATAGTAGTCAACAGCCTGATAGATTTACTGGAATAATTGAATTTGTTGATTGGCGGGGTAGAGTTTCTGAAATAGAATATTATTTTGATGGGCTTCTTCATAGAGAAGATGGGCCAGCATCGATTGGTGATCTAGGCAATTTTGCTGACTACTATCTTTATTCAGTACGATATTCTTACGAAGAATATTATTCACACCCTAGAGTTATCAACAAAGTTATGAGTTCTATAATTGATTTATAGTTTTATTATTCTGTTGTAAAAACAACAACAACATCAAAAGGTTATAAAACCCTGTCTACAAATAACATTTTTCATTGTTTTTATTTTGTAAATAACATAACAAAACTGATTTTTTTCTAAAAATTGGGACAACTCCGCACAGTTGATGGAAGTTTTTCCATGATCAAAACAACAAAATTTTATACTAAATTCAAAATTTTTTCTTAGTTAGGATTGAGGTTGGATAAAACATTGAAACACTTAAAGATTTTGTCAGGGGTTGCGTTAGGGGTGGTTGGTGGCAGTTTCATAGAATGGGCGTTTCATAAACATGTGTTACATGGTTTGGGTATAAAAAAAAATAGCATTTGGAATTCACATTGGTATGAACATCATAAATCGGCCAGAAAACATGAAATGAAAGACGAGTTTTACGACAAATCTTGGCCGGAACAAATGAAAACTTATGAGTTTGTTTTTTTATCTACAGCTTGTCTTTCTTTAATAACATTTTTGAAAATTACTCAACCTCAATTATTTCTTGCAGCAACGATTACAACTCTTGTACTTTATGGAATCACTTATTATGTTGTTCATTCCAAGTCACACACTGATCCAGAATGGGCAGAAAAGTGGCTAAAGCATCATGTGGATCATCATATGGGTAAAGACCAAAATAAAAATTGGTGTGTAGTATTCCCCTTAGCAGATCACATCTTGAAAACAAGAATTTATACAGAGAAAAAAACGAAAACATAATTTATGTCAAACTATCTTTTACAAGTTGATATGCCAATATTGAAATTATGGATGTTGGTAAATAAAACAGTTTCTCAATATCAATTTTACAACTACAATACTTTATCACATTGTATTGTTTGCGCTGAAACAGAAGAAGAAGCAAAAAAACAACATCCTGCCAACAGAGATGGAAGCGCAAATATCACAGTTAATGTGTTCCCCGAGAAACAGTCTTCCAACAGACAAATGTTTTTGTTTGACGAGCAAAAACAACAGTTTGTGTTCAATGGTGATAAAAAAAGAGAAATCTTGAATCAACAAGATAGTCAATTTTTTGAATGGGCACAACGCAAGGATGATCTAGAAGTTGTTTATTTAGGTGTTGCAAAGCCTGGAATGGAAAAAGGTGTTGTCTTTGCTCAATGGAATAAATACTAAATAAACTATGACATCAAATGTTGACGAGAGGTTTGATGAACATTTTTTGTTTATTGAAAACAATAAACAATTTTTTGTTGATGGTTTACCGAGAATTTTAGTTTGTGAAGGAAAACGGCCAAGAACAAAGAAAAACATTCTCACAAAAACTTGGGGTTATTCCTCCAAAGAACTGTTGAACAGAAACTTCAAAGCTGTTTTTGAATCAAGAAATGAAAACAACTTAGGCTTTGCGGTCGTAACAGGTTTACAACCATTTACAAATAAAAAACTAGTTGTTGTAGATGTTGATATAAATGATTTTGAAACAAAAAACAAATTATTAAAAGAACTTCCAGAAACGTTTACAGTAGAATCTTCTCGTGGCGGACTGCACTTTTATTATTACACAACAGAACCGTTGTTTAAAACAATTATTAGATATAAAAATCTTCCAGTGGATGTATTAAACAATAGTTCTATTGTTGTGTTTCCCAACAAGACTAATGGATATGAAGTTTGTAGTCAAAAAAATATAAATCATATCACGGATTCATTTGAATTAAAAGTTTTATCAATATTGCCAACAATATTAAAACCCATTGAAAGGATTGTTAAAACAGAACAAAAAATATTTGTAATTGATAATGTTTTTAATAAAACAAAAAAACAATTTCACGGACAAACCAACTCTGATTTAATTCCTGTTGGGTGTAGAAACACTGCATTGGTTCAACACGCAGGAAAGATAAACAAATATTGTTTATCACGTAATCACTTGACAATGAGCCTGAAGATGTTTAGAGATACGTGTTGTGAAGAGTCTGGCAGTGTCTTAAATGAAGAAATAAAATCAATTGTAAATTGGATAACAAAAAAAGACACAGCATCTTTTACACTTTTCAACAAACCAAATGTTCTTACTCATTCAACAACAATTGATTTTAGGACAATTGATAAAAAATTTATTAATTCATTGACAAAAACAAGTGAAGAAGAAAAATATTCTTCTTTTGAAGAACTAAAAATAAAACATAAAAACTTTGTTGAAAGTTTGTTGGGAACAGAATTAAAAAAATTACCACCAAATCATGTTTTAGCTGATTTGTTGAAAGAACATGGTTTTATGCAATATCGTGTAGGTAAGCAACGACTAAGAAAGTGGAACGTACATGCGTAACATTTACAAGAAAGAAGTTTTAAAACTATTAAAAATACATTCATACGAGTATAAAGAAGAAGGTTTTACTTTGGCCTCTGGCCAAATATCAAAAGAGTATCTTGATTGCAAAAAAGTTTTGTGTGATGGTGAATCTTTAAAATTTATTGCGATGGCTTTGAGCTCAGAATTAGTTTGGGACGGCAAAGAATGTGCATCTCAGGCTGTGGGTGGTCTAACAATGGGTGCTGATCCCATTGCTATCGCAATGGCAATGTCGAATGATTCACCTTTGTATTATTGGTTCAGCATTCGTAAAACTACAAAAACTCATGGCACTAACTCATTAGTTGTAGGTAATGTAACTCCTGGTACAAAAGTTTGCATTGTAGAAGATGTAATCACTACAGGAGCCTCTACAATAGAAGCAATAACAAAAGCAAAAAATTTTGGACTTGAAGTTGTTCAAGTTTTAGCATTAGTAGATAGAGAACAAGGTGGTTTGGATAAGATCAAAGAACATCTTGATTCAACTGTAAAAGTTTCTGCTCTTTGTACTTTGTCGGAAATTAAAAATGCGATTTGAAGGAGTTTTGCGTTCTTGGCAGAGTTATAATAGTATAAAAAACATTACAAAAAATTATGTTTTATATCGTGGATATAAAGTTCCCGACGACTATCAATTGTATTCGATGAAAGAAGGTGAGGAAGGGATTTATCAGACAATCCATTTAGAATTAAATGGAGCAATGTTTAAGATTTATCAATCAATAGAATTAGAATTTGTTACCTTTATTCCAGCCACAAAATATTATTATTACATGACACCCATCATGCAAAAATATGCAAAATATGGTGCTGATGATACTGAACCCAGAACTTATACAATGGCGTTCATTGAAGAATTTATCGTAGAAGAACTTCAAAAAAGGAAAAACATTAAAAAACTAAATTTAATTCTCGAATTGTAAAAACATAATCAGGAGTTATACATGATAAAACAAAAAACAAAATTTGGCCTTGTATATGTTCCTGAATACACATCTCAAACTTACTACAACAAAGAAGTGTATAATACGATTATTGAATGGCTTGTTAAAATATATGAAGTAAGCCTATGTTATAAAACTTATGATGTTGCAACATGGGAAAATCAGTTGTATGTTCCTCGAAAAATCATTAAAGAATATCAATTGTTGATAAATGAATTGAAAATAATAGAAGAAATGCAACATGCATTTTCTTTCTTTGTTAAAGAACAACATTGTAGTTTAAGTGTTTCATTTAAAATTGATGAAATAGAAAGTTTGTAAAATGTTATATCAAAACATAACTGTAAACAACATGTCTTTTGAAGGATATTCAATTGCTGGAGTAGCCTCTAGTATTAAATGGTCAAACACTGACATGTTGTTTGACCTTGGAATATATGATTCCAGATTTTTACATACAAAACATTTATTTTTATCTCATACCCACGGGGACCATATTACAGGAATATTTCAACTAATCGCAGATCGTTGTTTACATTCCATTAAAGACACCTTATTCATTTATGTTCCAAAGGAAGTAAAAGAAGAGTTTAAGTCATTGTTATTGGCTTACAACAAAATAACTCAAATAACTCCACGATATGAAGTTGTTGGGGTTTCAAATGGTGAAGAAATTGATATTAACTCGAAATATAGAGTTAAGTTTATTGGTGTCACTCACACAGTCCCTTCCATCGGATTTATTGTTCATGAAAAACGTAAAGCTCTGAAAAAAGAATACAAAGATTTAAGTGGCCAAGAAATTGCTTTGTTGTCTAACAAGGGTGTTGTTGTAAACGAAGAAAAAATTATAAACTTGGTGACTTACATTGGAGATTCTACATATCAAACTTTATA
>ERZ795060.3836-NODE-3836-length-13354-cov-5.064065_pt1 | contig 13354 bp, 12 predicted proteins | sample MGYA00375144_ERZ795060 | MGnify/ENA primary metagenome ERZ795060 (study PRJEB30189, sample SAMN05720157) | activated sludge metagenome | isolation source: anaerobic digester from wastewater treatment plant | place: Japan | collected 2015-05-15 ... | reverse complement strand
GATCGACGTCATGCTGGTGCTGCTGGTGATATTCATCGTCACCGCGCCGCTGCTGACGCAAGCGGTCAAGCTCGAGCTGCCCAAGGCCAGCTCGCAGCTCAACGAGTTGCGCCCCGAAAGGATCGACATCGCGGTCGACGCCGGCGGCACGCTGCACTGGAACGGCGAGGCGGTGACGCGCCCCGAGCTGCAGCGACGGCTGGCCACCGCGGGCACGGCCACGGTGCAACCCGAGCTGCAGTTGCGCGCCGACCAAAGCGTGCCCTACCGCTACGTGGCGCAGACCCTGGCCGATGCCTCCAAGGCCGGCCTGGGCCGCATCGGTTTTGTCAGCGAAGCCGAAACCGCCCCTTGAGCCTCGGGATCTGCGCCGCGGTCAGCGCCGCGGCGCGGCTCCCTTTTTCGTCCGCTTGCCCGCGCCGGCCCGCTGCAGCCAGCCAGTGCGCCGCCCCACCCCAGGAGACGACTGTGCCTCACGCCGCACCCCAGCGCTGCCGCAAGCCGCGGCGCTTGCGATCCCGCTTGCGCTCCACCAGACCGGCCGCCGAAGCCCGTGCGCGGCGGCTGCTGCCGCTGGGCGCGCTGGCCGCCGGCTTCGGCCTGATCCCGGCGCAGGCGCTGTCGCAGATCCAGGCGCCGGCAGGCCCTGCCGCCGCCGCGTCGGCCCCGGCCGCCAGCGCCGGACGCGAGACGACGATGCCGGCGATCGCGGTCAAGGCCAAGCAGGAAAGCGACGCGACCTCGCTGCGCGCCACCACGACCTCGGTGGCCAAGGGCACGCAGGACGTGCTGGACGTGCCGCAGTCGGTGACGGTGGTGACCGAGCGGCTGATGGACGAGCGCCGCGTCGACACGCTGGGCGAGGCGCTCAAGCTGATGGGCGGCATCAGCTTCCTCGCCGCCGAGGGCGGCGAGCAGGACATCCGGCTGCGCGGCTTTTCGATGTCGGGCGACATCTACGCGGACACGCTGCACGACCCGGCCTTCTACGACCGCGACACCTTCGGCTTCGAACGGGTGGAACTGCTGCGCGGCTCGGCGTCGATGCTGTTCGGCCGCGGCTCCACCGGCGGCGTGGTCAACCAGGTGTCCAAGCAGGCCTTCCTCGACGATGCCAGCAACGCCAACTTCACCGTCGGCAGCGAAGGCTTCCTGCGTTTCGTCGGCGACTTCAACATCCAAACCGGCGAGACCTCGGCGCTGCGCATCAACCTGATGCGCAACACCGCCGACCAGAACGGCAACGGCATCGACAAGGAAGGCGCGGCGCTGAACTACCGCTTCGGCGTGGGCACGCGCGACGAATTCTTCGCCGGCTTTTTCTACCTGAACAACGACAACGGCATCAACTACGGCCTGCCGTGGGTGCGTGCCAGCTCCAAGCAAAACGGCAGCAACCCCTCGGTGATGATCCCGGGGCTGGACCCGTCCAACCTGTACTACGGCGCGCCGAGCGACTACAACGCCGGGCAAGCGGCCTACGGCACGCTGGGCTGGCTGCACCGCTTCGACGACGGCGGTGAGTTGCGCTCGATGCTGCGCGACGGCCAGTACGAGCGCGACCAGCGCGCCAGCGCGATCCGCTTCTGCCAGCGCGCGACCGGCCCCGGCGGGGCGGTCACCAACCCCGACTGCCCGCCCACGCCGCAGGGGCTGGACACGATCGGCAGCGCGACGATCCTGACGCGCGGCACCAACAACAAGGTGCAGGACATGGACACCACCTACCTGCAGTTCAACTACATCAACGCGTTCGACTGGTTCGGCGTCAGCAACGAAGTGCTCGCCGGGGTCGACCTGGCGCACGAGGACTTCGCCGGCTACGCGATGGTGCTGCCGCCGGGCGTGACGCTGAACAAGAACGCGCCGCGCACTACCCTGGGCACACCGAACAACGGCTGGGGCTGGGTCGACGAGGGCTTGCGCATCGAGCGCCAGCAATCGGCCTTCGACGCGCGCGCCGCCGGCGTGTTCGCGCAGGACCTGGTGCAGGTGGCCGAGCACTGGAAGCTGCTGCTGGGGTTGCGCTACGACTACTTCAGGGGCAGCTACCAGACCTTGCAGACCGCTTCGGGCGGCAGCGTGCCGGTGGGCAGCGTCACCGCCGAGCGCCGACGTTCGGACGGCGAATGGAGCGAGCGCGTCGGCGTGCTGTACCAGCCGCAGTCGAACCTGAGCTGCTACGTGTCGTACGGTACCTCGTTCAACACCTCGGGCGACACTTACGCCTACGATCTGCCGGGGTCGAACACACCGCCCGAATCGAGCCGCAACATCGAGATCGGCGCGGCGATGATCCTGTTCGGCGGCAACCTGAACCTGCGCGCATCGATCTTCAACCTCACCAAGTTCCACGAGCGCAACCGCGATTCGCCCGCCGGCACGCCGATCGCCGACTACCTGCTGTCGGGCCGGCGCCACGCCACCGGGCTGGACATCGACATCGCCGGGCGCATCACGCCGCTGTGGGAGGTGTTCGTGTCGTACGCGTGGATCCCCAATGCCGAGATCGACGTCGGCAACAGCGACGGCAGCACGCTTTCCGGCGAGCGCGTCGGCGAGCGCCCGTCGCTGACGCCGCGCAACAGCGGCTCGCTGTGGACCACCTACCAGGTGCTGCCGCAGCTGCGCCTGGGCGCGGGCATCACCGGGCGCAGCTCGCAGACACCGAACCGCAACCCGCCGGGCATCGTCGCCCCCAGCTTCGTCACGGGTGACGTCATGGCGCAATACGACTTCAGCGACCGCATCGGCTTCATGTTCAACGTCACCAACCTCACCAACCGCTACTACGCCGACACGCTGTACACCGGCCACTACGTGCCGGGCGCACCGCGCTCGGTGTCGGGCACGCTGAGCGTGCGTTTCTGAGGAGTCGCGATGCTGGTGCACATCAAGCAGCTGCTCACGCGCGACGAGTTGCGCAGCATGCGCGAGACCCTCGAGCGCGCCGCCTGGGGCGACGGCCGCGCCACCGCCGGCGTGCAGTCGGCGCTGGCGAAAAACAACCAGCAGCTCGACCAGCAAGGCGATGCCGCCAGGGCGCTGCAGCCGATCGTGCTGCAGGGCCTGAACCGGCATATGGACTTCTTCTCCGCCGCGCTGCCCAAGCGCGTGTTCCCGCCGCTGTTCAACCGCTACGGCGGGGCTTCCAACGCCTTCGGCAACCACGTCGACAACGCGGTGCGCTTCATCCCCGGCACATTGGGCGAGCGCGTGCGCACCGACATCAGCTGCACGCTGTTCCTCAGCCGCCCCGACGAATACGACGGCGGCGAGCTGATCATCGAGGACACCTTCGGCAACAAGTCGGTCAAGCTGCCGGCCGGCGACATGGTGCTGTACCCCGGCACCAGCGTGCACCGCGTCGAGCCGGTGACGCGCGGGCAGCGCATCGCCAGCTTCTTCTGGGTGGAAAGCATGGTGCGCAGCGACGAACAGCGCCGCATGCTGTACGAGATGGATCGCCATCTGATGCGCCTGCGCCACACGGTCGGCGAGGACGACCCGGCGATCATCGGCTTGACCGGCATGTACCACAACCTGCTGCGCGCCTGGGCCGACATGTGAGCGCCCCCAGGGCCGGGCTGCGCCCAGCCCGCCCCCCGAGGGGGTCAAGTCGCCTTGGGGCGGCCCGGCGACGACTTGAGAGCCACGGCGCGCGAACACGAGGATCCCTGCAATGAAGATCGCCCCCCTTGTCCTGGCCGGCACGCTGGCCGCATGCGGCGCCGCACTGGCGCAGGAGCACAGCGAGAAGTGCGAACCGATCCCGAAGGAAGAATGGCGGCCGCAGGCCGAGCTGGAGCGGATGCTGACCAACAGGGGCTGGAAGATCTCGCGCGTGAAGATCACCAACGGCTGCTACGAGGTCTATGCGCGCGACGCGAAGAACGACAAGAAGGAGGCGTTCTTCCATCCCAAAACGCTGCAGCCCGTGACGGCGCCGCAGTAGCGCGGCACGGCCCATCGCCGGCATGGCAACGCGGCGTGGCGGCGGCATGACGGCCGCGCCCGGCTCGGCGGGTGCGCGCACCACGGTGCGCGTGTGGGATCCGCTGCTGCGCCTGCTGCATTGGGCGCTGGTGGCGGCGGTGCTGGTGTCGTGGCTGGGCACCGTGGTGCTCGCCGGCAGCCACCAGCCGGCGGGCTGCGTGGCGCTGGGCATCGTCGTGCTGCGTGTGTTGTGGGGCTTCGTCGGCAGCCGTCATGCACGCTTCGCGCAATTCGTGCGCGGGCCGCTCGCCACCTGGGCCTACGCCGTGGACGTGCTGCGCCGGCGCGAGGCGCGCTGCCTCGGCCACAACCCGCTGGGCGCGTGCATGGTGCTGGCGCTGCTGGGCTGCGTGCTGGGTCTGGCCTTGACCGGCTGGCTTTACACCGGCGATGTGTTCTGGGGCGACGCCAGCGCCGACGCCGTGCATGTCGGCCTGGCCTGGGCGCTGCTCGGGCTGGTGTGCCTGCATGTCAGCGGTGCGCTGTACACCGGCTGGCGCCACCGCGAGTCGCTGGTGCGCGCGATGTTCAGCGGCCGCAAGCGCGGCGCCGACTGATCAGGAGCCGTGCGCCGCGCGCTTGGCGCCGGCCGACGTGCCGGCGCCGGCTTGCGGCTCGCCGCCTTCGGCCGATGCCGCCCTGCCGGCCAGCGCAGTGCTGCCGCCGAGCAGCGGCGCCACCGTATCGATCTTGTTCTCGCGCATGTAGTCGTTCATCTCGCGCCAGCCGGCGAACACCGCGGCGCGGTCGGCCTTGCGGTTCAGCGCATAACAATCCTCGATGGCGCGCCCGGCGTGGCGGCAGGCCCCGCCGACCGCCTTGCCGTCGGCGTCGCGGCGCTCGGCCTGCGCCTGCGCCGACTCGATGCCCAGCGCGTCGCAGCCGGCGGCGAGCACGGCGCCGGCCAGCAGCAAGATCCTGAGCAGTGCGGTCATGGCCGCCATATCGGCGCGCCGGTGTCCGGACTTGAACCAGCGCGCTGCCCACGCTGGCGTCGTGGCGGCCTGTGTTCGAAGCTCAGCCGCCGTGCACCGAGCGCAGCCAGTCGGCCGCCGGCAAGCGCCGGCCACCGGGGCGCTGCAGCTCCAGCAGCTGCAGCGCACCCCGGCCGCAGGCCATCAGCAGCGTGTCGGGCGGCGATTCGAGCAGCGTGCCGGGCACGCCGTGCAGCTCATCGCGCACCGCCGCGCGCCACAGCTTCACGCTGTGGCCGCGCCACTGGAAGCTTGCCCCCGGGAAGGGGTCGAAGGCGCGCGCGCGCCGCTCGATGGCCGCCGCGTCGCAGCGCCAGTCGATCGCCGCCTCGGCCTTGTCGATCTTGTGCGCGTAGCTGACACCTTCGGCCGGCTGCGGCGTGCGCCGCGCGTTGCCGCCGGCCAGATCGCGCAGCGCCGGCAGCAGCAACCCGGCGCCCAGATCGGCCAGGCGCTGCGTCAGGCTGGCGGCGGTGTCGTCGGCGGCGATGGCCAGCGGCTGGGCGCGCAACAACTCGCCGGTGTCCAGGCCTTGGTCCATCTGCATGATGCACACGCCGGTGGCGGCATCGCCGGCTTCGATCGCACGCTGCACCGGCGCGGCGCCGCGCCAGCGCGGCAGCAGCGAGGCATGGATGTTCACGCAGCCCAGGCGCGGCAGCGCCAGCACCCACGGCGGCAGGATCAGCCCGTAGGCGGCGACCACCAGCACGTCGGGCCGCGCCTGCTGCAGCGCAAGCTGCGCGTCGGCCGCGTCCTGCGCGAACTTGCCGTCCAGGCGCAGGCTGCGCGGCTGCGCGACGGGCAGGCCGTGCGCGAGCGCCAGTTGCTTGACCGCCGAGGCCTGCAGCTTCATGCCGCGCCCGGCGGGCCGGTCGGGCTGCGTCAGCACCAGCGGCGGCACGCAGCCGGCATCGAGCAGCCGCCGCAGCGCCACCGCCGCAAACGGCGGCGTGCCGGCGAAGGCGATGCGCAGCGCGTGCAGCGGCTCAGGCACGCTGGCGCTCGCGCTGGCGCTTCTGCAGCTTGGTGCGGATGCGGCTGCGCTTGAGCGCGCTCAGGTAGTCGACGAAAACCTTGCCCAGCAGGTGGTCCAGTTCGTGCTGGATACATACGGCCAGCAGTTCGCCGGCTTCCAGCTCGAAGGCTTGGCCGGCACGGTCGAGCGCGCGCACCTTGACCCGCGCATGGCGCGGCACCGCATCGTAGATCGTCGGCACCGACAGGCAGCCCTCCTCGGCCACCACCACCTCGTCGCTGCGCCAGGTGATCTCGGGGTTGATCAGCACCAGCGGCCGGTCGCGCTTTTCGGACACATCGATCACCACCACGCGCTCGTGCACGTCGACCTGCGTGGCCGCCAGGCCGATGCCGTCGGACTCGTACATGGTGTGAAGCATGTCGTCGACCAGGCAGCCGATGCGGCCGTCGACCCGTTCGACCGGCCGCGCCACCTTGTGCAGCCGTGGATCGGGATAACAAAGAATGGTCAGCAAGGTCATCGCGCGCGGCCCGCCGCGATCGCTCGCAACACGCGCCGGCCGTGTCCCCGCCGCTGCGTGACAGGCGTCACGGCTGGCGGCACTGCGGCCCGCTTTCGTTACGATATCAACGGTTTATGGGCAGAATCCTAGAAACGGTTTGAGCACTCGGGCGGCGCTTGCGCTATGGTGCGACGAGGCCGAGAAATGCTGCGAACACATGGCGGGATTGTGGCACCCGAGCGGGGCCTCGAGATTCGCCGGGAGCTTGACCGAATGAACCCACGCACCTTTGGGCGCCGCCTCGGCGTGCTGGCCGGCCTTTGCGCCGGCGCCTCGTTGCTCGGCGCACAGCTCGCCGCCGCCGAGCCGAACTTGCCAGTCACACCGCAGCAGCGCAGCACGGCGCAGCAGGTCGCGCAATCCGGCGTGCCGCTGTCCGAGCTGGCCCCCGGCGCGCCGGACGCGCACACGGTGCAGCCCGGCGACACGCTGTGGGACATCTCCAAGCTGTTCCTGAAGAGCCCGTGGCGCTGGCCCGAACTGTGGGGCATGAACCTCGACCAGGTGCGCAACCCGCACCTGATCTTCCCCGGGCAGGTGCTGGTGCTCGAGAAGACCGGCGACCGCGCCCGGCTGCGCGTCGCGCAGGCCGGCAGCGGTGCGCCGAGCAACACGGTGCGGCTGTCGCCGCGCGTGCGCAGCAACACGCTGGACAGCGGCGCCATCGGCTCGATTCCGCTGCACCTGATCGGGCCCTTCCTGACCGAGGCGGTGATCTTCAGCGGCGACGAGCTGCTGCGCGCGCCGCGCATCGTGGCGGCGCAGGAAGGGTATGTCACGATGTCGCAGGGCCAGTTGGCCTACGTGCTCGGCGAACTCGGCCCGTCCTCGGGCTACCGGCTGTTCCGCGAGCCGCAGCCGCTGCACGACTTCGACACGCGCGAGCTGCTCGGCTACGAGGCGCGCTACGTCGGCACGGCCGAATTCGTGCGTCCGGGCGACAGCCGCGTCGACGATCGCGGCCAAACGGTGGTGGTACCGGCCACCGTGTCGATCCAGTCGGTGCGCATGGAAGCCGGCGTCGGCGACCGGCTCGCGCCCTTGCCGGCGCGCGATCTGCAGGCCTACGCGCCGCATCATCCCAGCGAGCCGATGTCGGGGCGCGTGCTGCAGATCTACGGCGATGCGCTCAGCGCCGGGCAGAACCAGATCGTCGCGCTGAACCGCGGCGAACGCGACGGCGTCGAGCGCGGCCATGTGCTGGCGCTGTGGCGTCAGGGCGACCGCCGCGTCAAGCAGATCGACGGCCAACGCACCGAGCTGCAGTTGCCGAACGAACAGAACGGGCTGCTGTTCGTGTTCAGCGTGTTCGAGCGCACGTCCTATGCGCTGATCCTGTCGGTGAACGTGCCGGTGTTCCCCGGCGACGCCTTCACGCAGCCCTGAGCGCCGCGCCGCCGGGGTCGATTGAGGGGACGCGGCGTGGCCGACGCCGACGAGTTCGCCGCGTGGTTCAGGCTGCTCGAGACCCCCGGGATCGGCCGAGACTGCGCGCGCCGGCTGCTGGCGGCCTTCGGCTCGGCCGCCGGCGTGCTGCAGGCTTCGCAAGCCGCACGTCGTCAGGTGGTCGCAGCGCCGCTGGCCCAGGCGCTCGACCGCGAGCCCGAGCATTTTTCACAGCGCCTGCGCGCCGCGGCCGACTGGCTGGCCGGCGGTGAGCTGCGCCGCGTGTTGTATCTGGGCGACGAAGCCTACCCTGCGCTGCTGTTGCAGACCCCCGACCCGCCGCTGCTGCTGTATCTGCAAGGTGACGTTGCGCTGTTGCAGCGGCGCAGCCTGGCCATCGTCGGCAGCCGCAACGCCAGCGCACAGGGCCTGGACAACGCACGCGCGTTCGCCCGCCACCTGAGCCAAAGGGGTTGGGCCATCGTCTCGGGCCTGGCCATAGGCATCGACGCCGCGGCGCACGAGGGCGGGCTGGACGGTGACGGCGGCACGTTGGCGGTGGTCGGCACCGGCCTGGACCGCGTGTACCCCGCGCGGCACCGCGCACTCGCGCACCGCATCGCCGCTGCCGGCTTGCTGGTCAGCGAGTTTGCGCCGGGCACACCGCCGCTGCCCGAGAACTTCCCGATGCGCAACCGCATCATCGCCGGGCTGTCGCGCGGCACGCTGGTGGTCGAAGCCGCGCTGCAGTCCGGGTCGCTGATCACCGCGCGCCAGGCGGCCGAATACGGGCGCGAGGTCTTTGCCGTGCCGGGGTCGATCCATTCGCCGCTGTCGCGCGGCTGCCACATGCTGCTGCGCCAGGGCGCCAAGCTGGTCGAGGGCGCCGAGGACATCCTCGAGGAACTGCACAGCGGCGCGACGGCAGCGGCGCAAGCCGATACGGCGGCCGCAACGGGGTCCGACGACGGCGACGACCCCTTGCTGCAGGCATTGGGCCATGACCCGGTGACGCTGGATGCGCTGTGCGCGCGCACCGGCTGGAGCGCACAGGAGCTGAGCGCGAAGCTGCTGGAACTGGAGCTGGAAGAGCGCGTCGCCCGGCTTCCGGGCGGCCTGTATCAGCGCCGCAGCCGCGCCTGAGGGCGGCGGGCAAGGCCCGCACCCGCCGCGGCAGGGTGCGCTATAGTGACCGCCATGTTCGACGTTCTGGTTTACCTGTACGAGAACTACTGGCGCCCGGATGCCTGTCCGAGCCACCAGCAGCTGTCCAGGAAGCTGTCCGCGGTCGGTTTCGAAAGCGACGAGATCCAGGACGCTCTGAAGTGGCTGGACGGCCTGGCCAGCAGTGCGCAGTCTTGCCGCGGCGAGCAAGGTGTGCACAGCATGCGCGTGTACACGGCCGCCGAGCGCGAATTGCTGGGCGACGACTCGATCGGTTTCATCAGCTTCCTGGAATCGGCCGGGGTGTTGCCGCCGGCCATGCGCGAGATGGTGCTCGACCGCGCCGCCGCCATCGGCGACGGCCCGCTGCCGCTGGACGACCTGAAGATCATCGTGCTGATGGTCTTCTGGAGCCTGGGCGAAGAGCCCGACGCGCTGATCCTCGACGAACTCTTCGTCGCCCCCGAGGAACGGCTGATTCACTGAACCCGCAGCGCGGCCGACGGCCGCGCCGTTCAGTTCAGCAGCCGCGACGGGTCCACGTCCAGCTTGGCCAGCGCACTGCGCGTGGCGCGCACGCTCAGCGCCTCGTCCTGCGCCGGCAGCAGCAGTCCGGCCTGCAGGAACGACGCCAGCCGCTTGCGCTGGAACAGCACGCAGCGCCCTTGCGGCGTGACGAACATCGACAGCTGCTTGCGCAGCCCCAGCCACGCCAGCTGCACCGCCTCGTTGCGGCCGCGGTAGTCGAGCATGTACCAGCCGCCGACCTGCAACTCGCGCGCCCAGGCCAGCATGGCCGGCGTCGGCATCGAGCCGCCGTCGGCCACGACCTCGAGTTCGGAGCTTTCGTGGCCGGACAGGTCGAACACGATCGAATCGTCCAACGGCACCTCGGCCGCGTCGGGCAGCAGTTCTTCCAGCGACTCGAGCCGCTCGGTCAGCTCGTGCAGCCGCTCGGGCGCAATCACCGGCGCCTTGGCGGTGAAGGCCGCCGCCAGCGAGTCGTTCAGCACCTGGATGTGCTCGTCCTGCTTGGCCGGGTCCATGCCGGCCGAGGACATGCCGTCGCGCAGCGTCTTCAGCAGCGGCGCCAGCCGGCGCAGCACCTCGGCGCGCTCCTCGCGCGTGACCTTGGCGCTGGCCGACCAGATCAGGTCCGACGCGGCGCGCTTCATGCCGCGGGTCTCGTCGCCCTGCGCGCCGTAGCGCACCGCGAAGGTGGCGAGCACGTCGGCCCACACCTGGAACAGGAAGGCGCGCACGCGCTCCTGCACCGGCACCTCGGCCAGCATGCGGCGCAGCTCGATGGTGTACTGGATCGCCATGGTTTCGCGCTGCTCGACCTGCTGCGCCAGCGACACGCCCTTGCGCGTGGCCTCGTTCTCGGTGCTGAAGTAGTGCTCGAGGAATTTCTCGAACTCGCCGAGCACGGTCTGGAACACGCGCCGGCCGGTGTCGGGGTAGGCCTCGACCACCTGCACCACGCGCTTGATCTCCTTTTCCAGCGCATCGCCGACGCTGCGCGTGGAGCTGTCGAAGCCCATCACGCAGGCGCCCATGCGGTCGATCAGCCGCCGCGCCGGATGGTCGACGGTGGCGAAGAAGTCGGGCTCACCCACCGCCACGCGCAGCACCGGCATCTGCAGCCGCGCGAACCACACGCGCACCGCCGCCGGGATGCGCTCTTCGGTCAGGATGCTCTGGAACAGCAGCGCGACGATCTCGATCGTGGCGCGCTCCTCGGGGGTGGCCGCCGCCTGCTTCAGCGCCTGCTTGCGCTGGTGCAGGTCCTCGAGCAGCACCGGCGTGGTGACGGTCGGTTCGCCGCCGGCGCGCGCCACGGTGCCGTCGACGCGCCGGCGAATGCCCTGCTGTGCCTGGTCGATCGCGTCGGCCAGGCCCGGCGACATCGGCTGGCGCGCGCGGCGGGTGTCGGCAAAGGCCGGCAACTGGCGGTCGACCAGCCGGTTCAGCCGCACCAGCACGGCTTCGGCGTGTTCGCCGCTGCGCGCCAGCGGCGCGGTGCGCGTCATCAGCCGGGTTTCCTCGCCGATGCCGCGCCAATCGGCGTCGCCCGATGCGCCAGGCGCTCTCGGCCAGTCGCCACCCGCGGCCATGGTGGCGGGGTCCGCACCCGGCACGGTATCGCCGCCGCGGCCCGAGCCGGTGCCGCCGCCATGGGCCGAAGCGCCGGCCGCTGCCGCACTGCGCGCCCCGGGCCCGGTGCTCGCCGCGCCGGGGCCCGAAGCAGCGCCACCGTGCAGCGCCCCGGGCTGCGTGGGCACGCTGCGCGCGCGCCGGATGTACGGGTGAAGATCGACATCGGGCAGCACGCCGCGCTCGACCAGCCAGCGGTTGGTCTCGTGGTAGCCCTCCTCGACCAGCGCCGCCAGTTCCTCGTGCAGGTTCGGCTGCAATTCGCGCCAGCTGTCCAGGCTGCAGCCGGCCGTGCGCCAGGCGTCGACGACGATGCGTGCCAGCACGTGCGCGCGCAGCATGTCCTGCGCGTCGAGCTCTTCGCGCCGCTCCAGCGAGGCCATGCGCGCACGCAGGTCGGTGAACTCCGAGGCCGCCTGGTCCATCATCGCCAGCGCCAGGCGAGAGGTCAGGATCTCGCGCTCGATGGTGTCCTCGTCGACCAGCGACAGCGCGCCGCGGCCGCTGCCGGGCGGCGGCAGATCGCTGGCGCGCTGCACCGACACCCCTTGCAGCAGCGCGTTGCGCAGGCTGCCCACCATGCTTCTGTGCCAGTGGGCGGCGCCCTGCTTCAGCTCGAGCACCAGTTCGCGCCGGCGCATGAACCGCGCATGCTCGCAGGGCTTGTCCAGCAGCTGGCTGGCGGCCGCGGCCAGCGAATTGACCATCGCCGGCAGGCCCTTGACCAGCTGCTCGGCATAGACGCGCCGCGCCTGTTCGGCGGTGCCGCCTCGATCTGCGCTGTGAGCCATGAGAGGGGGGTGGAAGCCTGCTGCCCGGCGGGGCGGACCACTCTACACCACGGCCCCGCTGTTGGGATCGTTCGGGTCGATCTCCTTGGCCGTGGCCTTGACCAGGTCCTCGCGCTTGACGCCCAGCCACATCGCAATGGCCGCGGCGACGAACACCGACGAGTAGATGCCGAACAGGATGCCCACCGTCAGCGCCAGCGCGAAGTAGTGCAGCGTGGGCCCGCCGAACAGCAGCATCGACAGCACCATCATCTGCGTCGAGCCGTGCGTGATGATGGTGCGGCTGATGGTGCTGGTGATGGCGTGGTCGATGACCTCGTGCGTATTCAACTTGCGCCGGCGGCGGAAGGTCTCGCGGATGCGGTCGAAGATGACCACCGATTCGTTCACCGAATAACCCAGCACCGCCAGCACCGCGGCCAGCACCGCCAGCGAGAACTCCCACTGGAAGAAGGCGAAGAAGCCCAGGATGATGACCACGTCGTGCAGGTTGGCGACGATCGCCGCGACCGCGAACTTCCACTCGAAGCGCAGCGCCAGGTAGATCATGATGCCGACGATGACGAAGGCCAGCGCCTTGGCGCCGTCGACCGCCAGCTCCTTGCCCACCTGCGGGCCGACGAACTCGCTGCGCTGCAGCGCCAGCGGCTCGGCGCCGCTGGCGGCGCACACCTGCTTGCTGATCGCCTCGCCCCTGTCGCTCACGCTCTGATGGGCCTGCACCGCGCCGGCCTCGGCGCGGCACAGCGTGTCGAACACGCGGCCGACCAGTTCGCGCTGGTTGACGCCTTCGCGCAGCGGCACGCGGATCAGCACGTCGCGCGCACTGCCGAAGGTCTGCACCTGCACGTCGCCGAGTTGCATGGTCTCGACCGTGGCGCGCACCTTGGAGATGTCCGCCGGCTGCGCATAGGCCACTTCGATCACCGTGCCGCCGGTGAACTCGATCGACAGGTGCAGCCCGCGCGTGACCAGGAAGAACACCGCGGCCAGGAAGGTGACGAACGAGACAACGTTGAACACCAGCGCATGCCGCATGAACGGGATGTCGCGGTGGATGCGGAAGAATTCCATCTGACTGCCTTGTCGCTTCAGCGATGGAATTCCCGCGAAGGCTCATGTGCGCGCAGCGCACGTGACGACTTCGGCAAAGATTCCATCGAATCTCGTGTTCGGGCCCGCGGCGATCAGGCCTTGGCCGTGGTGCTGTCGGTGTCGGGCTTCCACACCTGCCCGATCGACACCGACTTCAGCCGCTTGCGCCCGCCGTACCACAGGTTGACCAGCCCGCGCGAGAACATCACTGCCGAGAACATCGAGGTCAGGATGCCCAGACAGTGCA
>ERZ795060.3833-NODE-3833-length-13361-cov-4.072975_pt1 | contig 13361 bp, 11 predicted proteins | sample MGYA00375144_ERZ795060 | MGnify/ENA primary metagenome ERZ795060 (study PRJEB30189, sample SAMN05720157) | activated sludge metagenome | isolation source: anaerobic digester from wastewater treatment plant | place: Japan | collected 2015-05-15 ... | reverse complement strand
CAATTAAGTTTGATATTTTTAATAATTCAGAAATAGCGACAATTATAATCGCTGATATATTTATTAATAAATAATACATTTCACTAATTAAAACATCGTTTTTTGCAAAACTGCTATTTATTTTTATCTTATTATGAAATAAAAATTTATTCATAATTTTTTTGTGTGATTATTTCTTTTAATGAACTTTGAATGAACGCAACAAAAAAAATCTAATATTTTTTTAATAAATGAACAATAGCAATTAATACTGCTGAATACTATATTACTTCAGTCCCGCGCCGCTTGCGGCGCGAACAATTGTCATAAGATAAATGCTGTCTAATGATTTTAACATTGTATATTTTTTCTAAGTCACACAAATATTCGGACTACTTTTTTGGAATTATTTTTTTAAGCATTTTATTATTTTTTTGCAGTGTTTATTATTTCTTCAACAATAGTATCATTTATTATTTTTGCTCTCCAAAAATTCTTCTGATATGCATATAATATAATCTACGCAAAATTTTTTCGACATCAAGTTAAAGATATAGGATAAAATACAGAATAAAACAAAATCTTATAAAATAAAAAAGACAAAAAAAAATTAGTTCCTAACAAAACATAAAACAAACTTAAAAAAATGTTTTTGATGAATTACAAAATAATGTTTTAAAAATCGAATTTTTGACTAAATCATTTTTATAATTATTTTGTCGAATTATTTATGAGCATTTATGTATCTATGTATCTATATGATAGGTTTTTACCGATGTTTTGCATTTTTTTTGATTTTTATTTAATTTTACACGTCTAACTTAGACGATAATTTTGCTGTTGGAACACAGTGTCTTATTTTTTTGAAAACAATATACCAGATAGCGCAGAGCGCAAATAATTTTATGTTGACAAATAACTGAAGGATATTAGCATTTAAGAAAATTTTATTATCGTATGGTATAGGCAGAAAAATAATAAAAAACATCAAAAATAACGGAATCCTGTAATTTTCAAATAGCGTGTAATCTTTAATAATAAGCAGCAGACTAAAAATCAAAATAGTATAATGATATTCCCAATTAATACTATGAATTAAAACCATCATTAAAAAAATCAAATTAAGTTGCGAATGTTCAAAATTTGAACACTTGCGATTTTTATATAATAGCGCCAATGTATAAACTACAAAAAAAAGTTTTATTATTATTGGCAGTTTCAGCGCCAGAAAATGCGATTTAAAAAGTTCGATTGTATATTCATTATAATCCAAAAATAATCGTTTACACATAGCGTCAATTGATTGAATATACGGCGCAGCGCTCGCACCTTCAAAAAATAAATTCGGCACAACTACAAAAATATATTTTTGTGTTTGATAAAATAATTCTGTTTTATTATTAGCGCCTGCGACAGCCAAAAACATAAGAATAATCACAGCACAAAAAGCAACTATTAAAAATTTATATTTTTTTTTTATTAGAAAATAAAACGATAAAATTATCGGCTGCACGCTTAACACAATCAAAAATCCATAAACAATCCCAGCCCAAATATATTTTTTTTTGTCATAAAATATATGTAAAAGAATAAAAAGAAAAAGCAAAATCAATTTGATATTTCCATATTTTAGATTATCGCGCAGCGGCTTGAAAAACACGATAAACAATGTCAACAAAAAAAACTTGACATCTATTTTAGTATAATAAAATTTATAAACCAAAACAATGATTAGAATTAAAACAGAGTAATTTATAAAAATCCATAATAATTTTGCGGTTTCAAAATTATTGCTAATAATATAAAATATCGAATAAACCATAGAAACAATCGGCGGATAAGTATAGCCGCCGTTATAAGGCACAATAGCATACAATAAATCCGGCGCATTCAAATAATTATAACTGGCTTGATAATTAGTTTTAAAATCTACAAACCAGGAATCTAATAATGGCAGATAATTAAATTTATAGAACAGCCAAAGCAAGATTAAAATTATCGAAGAATAGATTATAATTTTAAAAACATTACTCTTTTTCATCAGATTTCTTTGGCGGCGCTTTTTCTGTGTAGATGGTAATAGCACTGCCATTAGATACGACATAAATATTGCCGTGCAAATCAGTGCGATAAATTTCGGAATTATAGTCTTTTAAACGTTGCAATATTTCTTGCGAAGGATGTCTAAACTTGTTATTTTCGCCGACGCTTATAGCGGAATATTTCGGCTGCACAACATCGAGCCAAATTTTGTCAGTTGATGTATTGCTACCGTGATGCGCCACTTTAAGAAAATCCGCTTTAAGATTTTTACCGTAGCGCGCCGCTACTTCCTGTTCCATATTTTTTTCTAAATCTGCAGGAAGGATAAAGGTATTATTTTTATATTTTAACAGCAAAGTTATAGAAGCGTTATTGACTTTATCAGGAAATTGATTTGAATACAATACTTGACAAAACACATCTTCGCCAAAATCCAAAATATCATTACTTTTCGGTATAATGTATTTAATTTGTTTTTCTTTGATTTTATTAAGAAATCTTTTATAAACATCAGAAGAATAACTATATCCGCTATCAAAAACTTTTTCAACTGTGATATTATCAAATATCCAAAGTAATCCGCCGATATGGTCAGAATGTGGATGCGTCGCAACAACAGCGTCTAATTTTTTTATACCTCGCCTTAACAAATGCGGATATACATATCTTTTACCAGCTTCAATTCTGGCAGATAAATCAAATTCTGATGATTGCCCTTCGCCACCGTCTATTAATATTGCTTTGCCGTTTGGCGTCTCGATTAATATCGCATCGCCTTGTTTGACATCTATAATTGTAATTAATAATTCATCATCTTTTAATTCAAAAGGCAGCGGTCTAAAAATCACGCTGCTCTCGCTTAATCTTTCGCGATAGACCGCTGAATATTTATAGATATTCAGCGCTGTCAATATTACCGCAGCACAAGATAATATAGTAATTATACTAATAAAAATTATTCTTGTTTTATTTATCGATTTTTGTTCGCGTCTGTAATTTTGAAAAATATCGCTCATAATATCAAACAACCCAAAATTAATCTTTTATAATATATTTTGTTCCTTCTTTTGTATCTCTGATTTCTATTCCTATTTTTTCAAGTTCTGCGCGGATAAAATCCGCAAGTTTAAATTGCTTTTCAATGCGAACAGTAGTGCGAACATTTAATAATATCTTCATTATCTCATCAATTTTTTTCAAATGTTTATCTTGATTAGAATGCAAATCTTGCGGTTGCAATCCCAAAATTGCGCAATAATTCAAAAACTCGCTTTTTATAAGAGATTTTAAATCTTGCGAAATATATGAAGCCGCTGTTTTTTTTTGGATAGTATGAATAAAAGTATGGAGCGCTGCTAATGCGCCGGCAGTATTGAAATCATCGTCCATTGCTTCAATAAACGCCAATTGCATATTTTTTATTGACTGATTGTAAAACTCACGGCTCTCGACATCAACAATATCGCATTTTGCAGATTCCAATTCAAACAAGAAATTTTTCAATTTTTCAAATGCGGATTTGCTTGCTTCCAAATGTTCATCGGAAAAATCTAATGGCGAACGATAATGCGACGAAATTAAAAAATATCTCAATACCTGCGGATTATATTTTTTCAAAATGTCTTTTATAAGAAAAAAATTATTTAGAGATTTAGACATTTTTTCTTTGTTAATAGTGACAAAACCATTATGCAGCCAATATTTCACAAATTGTTTATTCAGCGCCGCTTCTGATTGCGCTATTTCATTTTCGTGATGCGGAAAAATCAAATCCATTCCGCCGCCGTGAATATCTATAGTGTCATCATTAAAATATTTCAAACTCATTACAGAGCATTCAATATGCCAGCCGGGTCTGCCGTTAGACCACGGCGACTGCCAATACGGCTCATTCGGTTTAGCTGGTTTCCATAAAGTAAAATCTAATGGATTTCTTTTTTTTTCATCAGTCTTTACTCGCGCGCCAGCTTTTTGTTCAGACAAATTTCTATTAGATAATCGCCCGTAATTTTTAAATTTTTCAACATCAAAAAATACTTCGCCGTCTATAACATAGCCAAAGCCATTATCAATAATTTTTTTGATAAACTCTATAATTTCATCGATATTTTCCGATACACGCGGATAATAATCAGCATCTAAAACATTCAATTGTCTAATATCTTCAAAATAACTTTCAATATATTTATCCGCTAATTTTAACGGCTCTATTTTTTCGGCATTTGCAGCATTGATTATTTTATCGTCTATATCAGTAAAATTTTGGATATAATGCACTTTATATCCTTTAAATGTTAAATATCTTCTAATAGTGTCAAAAGCGACATAACAGCGCGCGTGGCCTATATGACAATGATTATAGGGCGTAATACCGCAGACATACATTTTCACTTTCGACGCGTCTGTAGGTTCGAATTTTTCTCTTGTTTTGGTAAAAGTATTATAAACAAACATAAAATATCTATTCCTTTAAAAAAATAGTAACCTTAAAAATATTAAAAAAAAAATATTATACTAAATATCCAAAGATTAATCAAGTGATTTTTGAAAGTTCAATTTTTTTTAAATTTTTCTTGAAATATTTTTTTTTGGTAGTATGATAAAAAAAATTTTTGTGTTTTTGCGTAGGAAATTTATGGGGCAAAATCCGTATAATCAATATAAAAAATCAGCAATACAAACAGCAAGTCAAGGCAAATTGATTCTGATGATGTATGAAGGCGCTATACGTTTTATAAATGTTGCGATAGAAAATATGCCGGAGAAACGTTATGATATAGTAAATAAAAACATAATAAAAGCGCAGGATATTATTACAGAATTAATGCTGGCATTAAATATGGAACAAGGCGGCGAGATTGCAAAAAATTTGTATAGTTTATATGAATATATGAATCGTAGATTAGTTGAATCAAATTTAAAAAAAGATCCGAATATTGCTTCCGAAGTGATAAAATTATTAACTGAACTGAAATCAGCGTGGGATATAGCAGTAAAAAAAACAAATGAAATGCAGCAGTCAAAATTTGTTCAACCGCAAATGCAACAACAGAGCACAGACTATCAGCCGCCGGATAAAAATATTCCGGGCGGCACTTTGAATATTTCAGGGTAATTTTTTATGATTGAAAAAAAATTTTTGCTATTAAAAGAAATAAAGGAAATAATCAGCGCGCAAAAAACAAAATTAGACAAGGTCGAAGAACTCGAAAATTTAATAAATCAAGAGCAAGAAAAAATTGATGAACTCAAAAAAATCGATGAAAATTTACAAAAAAATAAATACATCTATTCAAAAAGCGAAAGAGAAAAACTTATTGAAATAATAGAAGAGATAAACACTCTAAAACAAAATATAATCGCCGAATATTCAGTAAAACTCGAAGATTATAAAAAGCAAGAAAAACAATTAAATACGTCGCGAGAATTAGCCAATAAATATTATCAAAAACCGCCAATTATGCCGAGATTTTTTGATACATTATTAAAATAATGAAATTGCAAAATTATATCAGCGCTACGGCAATTGAAAAAATTCAAAATGCTATTGTCGCAGCAAAATTTAACGAGGTTTTTTTTCGCGGATTAACTGATGACAACAAATTAGTAATAGATGTAGAAATAATTGCCCGCGGCAATAGTTTCAGCGTGCCTGCTATTCTTAGAAATTTATCAGTAGGCGATGTTGTCATACACAATCATCCTTCTGGCAGTCTAACGCCTTCTGATGCTGATAACAATATCGCTTCATATTTAGGTAGTTTTGGTGTAGCTTCATATATAATAAATAACGCGGTTTCAGAAATTTATGCGATAGTTGAGCCATTTGAAAAAGAACATTTAAAAAAAATCGAGAATAGCGAAATAGAAAAATATTTTTCAGAAAACGGTATTTTAAAAAAATTATTTCGCGGATATGAATACAGACCACAGCAAAAAACAATGGCTCTGAATGTTTTGAATACATTTAATAATAATTCCATTTCTTTAATTGAAGCGAGCACCGGCACCGGCAAAACAATATCTTATTTAATACCTGCAATTTTATGGTCAATAACCAACAAAGAAAAAGTAGTAATTGCGACAAACACAATAAATTTACAAGAACAGATTATAGAAAAAGATTTGCCGGTCATCCGAAAAATTCTGCCGTTAAAATTTGAATACATTTTAGTCAAGGGCCGCAATAATTATATATGTCTAAATAGATTATACAAAGCGTCTGAGCAGCCGGAATTATTCAATATTACCGATAAAAAACATTTACAATTAAATGAAATATTGGAGTGGATAAAAATTACTGATAACGGTTCTAAAAGCAGTTTGAATTTTATACCATTATCCGAACTATGGGACGAGATATGTTCAGAAACAGATAATTGTATGCATACTAAATGCAAATATTTTCAAGAATGTTTTGTGAACAAAATGCGGATAAAAGCGAACAGCGCTAATATTTTAGTTGTAAATCATCATATATTGCTGTCTGATATAATGCTGAAATTTATCCAAAAAAATTATAAGATATTCGGCGTGCTTCCTGAATTCAGAAGATTAATAATTGATGAAGCGCATAATATTGACGATACGGCAATAAAACACTTAGGCGCTGATTTTTCGAGTGCCGGGCTTGATAAAATATTGTCTAAATTTTATCATTTGTGGCACGGCAAAGAAAAAGGAAAATTAGCGTATATCCGCAACAAAATCATATTCGACAGTAAAATCGAGAAAAAAGAGAAAATTCTAGAATTCATCAATAACGAAGTAATTGTAAATATAAAAGAACTTCGCGATGAACAAAAAGAATATTTCTTGATAATTAAAAATTATTTTTGCGAGCGGCAAAATAGCAAAAAAAATAATTTATTGAAAAGTTTGAAAATTAGAATAACAGATGATATATTATGCGATAAATATTATTTAGATGAATGCGAGATATTATTATCAGAACTTTTAAAAAAATATAATGAATTATCTAAAAAAATTGAAAAAGCAATTAAACTCTATGAAAAATTAATCAGCGATAACGATAAAGAATCGCAAAAAGAAATAAATAACACAATAATAAACGAATTAACTGCGATTATGCGGAAAATAGATAGCATTAGCGCGAATATCAAAGAATTTGTAAATCCGCAAAATTTTGATAATAATGTGCGGTGGATAGAAATACCAAATATTGAAAAAGATCATATTGAATTTTATTCGATGCCGATTGATGTCTCTGAAATTTTTTTTGAAAGCGTTATAGTCCCGCATAAAACAATAATATTCACTTCTGCGACATTGACAATATCAAAAGAATTTAATTTTTTCAAAAAGTCATTGGGCGTGGATAAATTAGAAGAAGACAATATTACAAAATTAATTTTAGATACTCCTTTTAATTATAAAGAACAGGCAAAATTAATCATACCGCGCGATTTGCCTGAACCTGATAATGAAACATTTACTGACCGCACTTCTAATTTTTTAAAAGATCTTTTATTTAAAACTGAACGCAATACATTTTTATTATTCACTTCGTATCTGCAACTGCAAAAAACTCTGAATAAATTAAGAGCCGAACTTTCAGAAGCAAAATTCAATGTGCTTGTGCAAGGCGAAGAATCAAGAAGACAGTTGATAGATAAATTTCGCAAGCAATATAAATCTGTATTATTTGCAACTGACAGTTTTTGGGAAGGCGTAGATGTGCGCGGCGACGCTTTAGAAATTGTGGTATTATTCAAGTTGCCGTTCAAAACGCCGGATGATCCGATAGTTGAAGCGAAAACAGAATATTTAAAAAGACACAGACATAATGCTTTTAACGAATATCAATTGCCAAAAGCAGTTATAAAATTAAAGCAAGGCGTAGGCAGATTAATAAGAACAAAAAACGATAAGGGAATAATAGTTATACTCGACAACAGAATAAAGACAAAAAATTACGGCTCAAAATTTTTGAAATCGCTGCCCGCTGATATTCCGATAGTTTACGAAGTCTGCAAAGAATGTATGAATGAAATTGAATTTTTTTTTAAGAGATGACTAAATGAAAAAAATATTATTTGTTGAAAAAGCAGGACAATATAATGTTATTGGATTAATGCTCATTCATATAGCGGACGCATTTCAAAAATTAGGATATGCGGTAGAAATAGCGCATTATGAATATTTAAAAAAAATTGATTTTCAAATTAAAGCGGATTATATATTTAGTATCAATGGTTTTTTAGGTGACGGAACTTTCAGCGAAATATTGAAAAAAATTAATTCTAAATGGATTACTTTATTAGTAGATAGCCCGTATTATCATACTCAAACATTAGATTATGTAACAGATAAATTCATTCCCGTCAGTATAGACAAAGCGCATCAAGAAATAATAAAAAATGTATTTTATCATAAAAATGCGCTGTTTATGCCGTTTGGCGCACCTGAAAATATTTTTCAAGAAATGAAAGATATAAACACCAGAAAAATTCCGATTGCGTTTTTCGGGTCGCTCGGCAGCAAAAACGAATGGCGTAACAGAGCGCTTGAATATTTTAATAATCTTACTATTTTAGTGGAGTATCTTGAAAATAAATTGAATGAATATGCGGAAAAATATAAATTAATTTATACTGATTTGCTATTTGAAGAAATAAAAACAGATTTTTTTAAAATTATATCAATTGCCGAAAACGAAAAATTTTTGTTAGAAATCAAATTGTATCATATTGTAGATAGTTATTTTAGAATGAATAATCGTTTGAATATTTTAAATGCTTTGAAAGATATGGCGCTTGCGATATTCGGAAATATTAATCCAGAAGATTTTGAAAAAAACAAATTTGTCATAAATAAAAATTTGCCATTTGATAAAACATTAATGTTTATGGCTAACACTGCTGTTGTATTAACTATTTCGCCAAGTATGATTTATTCAATGTCAGAGCGATTGACTTACTCGATGTCATTAGGAAATATAATAGTCGCTGATACTAACAATTATATTGCAGAAAATTTCAATGATCAAAAAATCGGATATTTTTTTAACAGCGATGATTTGGCTAATTTGAAAGAAAAAATACAAAATATTTTGGCTAATCCTAAATTAAAAAAAGAATATTCAGAATTTGCGCGCAGCGAATTTTTGAAAAATCACACTTGGACAATACGAATAAAACAATTAATTAAAGATTTAAAACAACTGCATTACGATATTTAGTTTTTTAATTATATTATTCATAGCAAAGACGCAGAGAATGCAAAGAAAAAAAGTTTCACTGCTTTTAAACCAGCAAAATTTTTCTGTGCGAGAATTTGTAAAAAAAAATAAAAAAACGAAGGCGTTTAATTATTATAAGACACAAATATTGGAACTTTTTACAAGCACCATCCATAATAAAAAAATAATGTTCATATTAAATGCATTAAAAAAATATTCACAAAAAAATTCGAAAAAACTTGATTTTTATTTTGGGATGTGCTATATTATCAATAGGTAAGGTAACAAATAAGGATGTGAGGGGGGGAGAACCATGATGGTTACAAGCGAAATTTTAGCTTCCAGCTATCAAACTGCGATTGCTCAAAATTCAGCCCGCGCAGAAGACACAGCAAAAGAAGAAAAGGTTGCCAAAGAAGAGCCAAAAACTTCTGAGCAGCCGAAAAAAGTAGAAAGCGATGTTGTGTCTATTACTCGCGAAAATATGCGGGCAGTAGAATTTAGTTTGTCTAGTTTTATGGAAGCAATTGAAAAATTAAATAGCGTCAAGGATTATCTCAATACTAATCCAGCTGGCGCTGTGTCATTACAAGGGAATATTGCCGCTGAAGCTGCTGCATTACTCTTGTAATTAATTATTTACATACTTGCCTATCTTGGGCGGAATACTTAATCAGTATTCCGCCTTTTTTGTTTTTTTACCAGTCAACCGCACCGTATGGCAATTCAAAATTTTGCAAATGTTCATAAAATTCATAGATAAATTTATTTTTGTTTTTCACTATTTTGTTTATGCCATAAATTTTATTAAATTTTTTTAGTAAATCCCTTAAAATATAAAACAATTGTTCGTCATTAAATTTCGTAAAAGTTTCAATTTTCAAATTTTCAAATTTATAATCGAATTTATCCAATACACGATACATTTTAGATAAATTTATAAAGCGAATAAATCGTAAAAGCGTTAATTGCGTCAATCTATCTAAATATTGAGTTTCATAGCCAACTGCCGTCATTCGCATCTGCGTCCATTTAATATTGGAAATGTCAATAAAATTATTCAATGGCATATCTGGCAAAGCATAAAAAATACTCGGTCCGATTATCGCTTGATGGCGATTTAAAAAATTGATTATATTGATAATTTCAGAAATAGTTTGATTTGGCAAGCCAATTATAAAATATACTGTTAAATTTAATTTTTCGTTTTGCGCAATTTTTATTATCTCTTCGAGTTTTGAAAAATCTGCGCGACGCATTAATATATCAGTATTTGTATTGACAATTGAAACATTAAGATTTTTCAATCCTGCGAATTTCAACGCTTTGATTTTTTGTTCGTTTAAATTAAGATAATGCAAACCGTTCATAAAATATAAGCGTATATTAGGAAATTCAGTTTTTAAAAAAGAGCAAAGTTCTAAAAAATAATTTTCGTCTAATCCGAAATTATCGTCTTCGACATTTAACGCTTGTATCTGATATTTTTTTATATTTGCTATTAATTCGCGTTTCAATAGTTCAATATTTTTTGTTTGATAAATTGCTGAAATATTATTATTTACAGTGCAAAATTTACAATTATACGGGCAGCCGCGCGATGTTAATATTGTCATCAATTTATTTTTGCCGATGCGATATTTATTAGTATCTATGTATTTTAAATCCAATGGATATTCGTTTATATCAAAATTCGCCAAGACCGATGTTTTCAATATTTCACCGTTTTTGAGAAATGCGATATTATTGACTTTTTCTGGGATTTGCAGATTTTTCAATAATTCAACAAGCGTTCGTTCGCCTTCATAAAAAACAATGAAATCAAAATATTTGCTCTTTAAAAAATAGTCAAACATAATTTTAGCATTATATCCGCCGCCGATGACTATGGCTTCCGGATAAATTCGCTTTATAATTTTAGCTAATTCAAAGGCGGTTTTATAATATGCTGTAAAATTAGAAGAAATGCAATAAACATCAAACTTTTCGGATTTGATAATTTCAGTTAATTCTTCAATGCTGTGACCAAATCTATAATAATCTGAAAAAATACGAGTGGGGGCAAAATCTTCTAAATAATAATCTTTTAAATATTTCAAATCATCGTCAATTTTTATTTTTTTTGGGTTGATGCCAGTAATGCAATCAAGTATCTTCACTTCAAAATTATTAATGGATAAAGCGCTGGCAATATACAATAACCCTAATGGAAAAGTGCGCTGGTTTGTAATATAAAAATCTTCAATCGGCGGCTGTATTAGTAAAACCTTCATCTATTTGTTAAATGTTAGATATGTCTAACATTTTTTTCAATAAAACATCTGCCGTATTCGTAATAATCAGTTTTTTGATAATATGTGAAGAAATAAAATTTTCTGAAACTGCATATTCAAGAAACTCAATCAGTTTATCATAATAACCGTTTATATTCAAAAAAGCGCAGGGCTTGACTATTTTATTTAATTGTGTTAATGCAATTACTTCAAATATTTCGTCTAATGTCCCGATGCCACCCGGCAAAGCAATAAACGCATCAGATTCTTCAATCATTCGTTTTTTGCGTTCTGCCATTGTATTCACTAAAATTAATGAAGTAATATTTGTATCCGCTATTTCGCGCAGCATCATAAATTTTGGAATAATACCAATTACTTTACCGTTATTTTTCATCATTGTATCAGACAACACGCCCATCAGCCCTACATTAGCGCCGCCGTAAACTAATGTAAGATTATTTTTTACTAATAATTTCGCTAATTTTTCTGTTTCGGATTTATAGGGCTCATTAATATTTTTATTTGACCCGCAAAATACGCAAATATTATTTATTTTCATTTTTGTCAAATTGCCTTATATCATCTAAAATTTGATCGCGCATTTTCTGCATAGTCTCAAAATTTCGCGCTTCTAAATTTAATCGAAGTTCCGGCTCGGTATTAGATTTGCGGAGATTAAACCAATAATCAGAAAATTCTATTGATAATCCGTCTAATCTAAAAATTTTTAATGCTTGATTTTTATATTTTTCTTCAATTAAATTTATAATTTTATCTGGATTTTTGACTTTTGAATTTATCTCGCCGCTCGCATAATATTTACGAAGCGGTTTAATTATCTCGCTTAATTTTTGACGAGCATTTGATAAAAATTCTAATACCTTCAAAAATGCAAGCAAACCATTATCGCAATAATAATTATCGCGAAAATAATAATGTCCAGATAATTCTCCAGCAAAAATTCCATTTTCTTCAGCGAGCTGCTGTTTAATATAAGCGTGTCCTACTCGCGAAATTATCGGGGTACCGCCAAATTTTTGGATTTCTTCAAAACATACTTTTGACGAACGCAAATCATACAAAATTTTTTGCTGCGGATTTTTTTGTAATAATATTTTTGCTATTAATATTGTTATTAAATCGCATTGTATTATCTCGCCGCGTTCGTCGACAAAACATACGCGGTCAGCGTCGCCGTCAAACGCCGCGCCTATATCTGCGTTTGTTTCTTTAACCTTTTTTTGTAAATCTTTTAGATTTTCGTATTTTAATGGATTAGCTTCATGATTTGGAAAACTGCCATCTAATTCAAAATATAAAGGTATCAAATCAATATTATATACGTTTAATAAATCTTTTATATATTTGCCAGCCATACCATTACCGGCATCTACGACTATTTTCAATTTTTTTATATCTGTAATCTGTGAACGCAGCCAATTTATATAATCGTTTTTTATATCCTTTTTAATAATTTTACCTTTTATTTCTGATTGACGCGGCATAATGTTATTTTTAAAATTATATTCTATTTTATTTATGCCGTTGTCATAATTTATTGGACGAGCATTATAAGTACATAATTTTAAACCATTATATTTAGCGGGATTATGAGAAGCTGTTATTTGTATGCCGCCGCAATAATTATAATAACCTACAGCAAAAGATACAGACGGAGTATCGACTATGCCTATATCAATTACATTTATCCCGGCATTAATAAATGCAGCGGATATAGCGTCAAAAAAATCTGCGCCTGATATGCGCATATCCCTGCCGATAACTATATTTTTCGCATTTTCATAAAATTTGGCAAGAGCATTGCCGAGCCGAGGCAAATCTTCTTTTTTTAAATCTTCGCC
>ERZ795060.3831-NODE-3831-length-13362-cov-5.103705_pt1 | contig 13362 bp, 10 predicted proteins | sample MGYA00375144_ERZ795060 | MGnify/ENA primary metagenome ERZ795060 (study PRJEB30189, sample SAMN05720157) | activated sludge metagenome | isolation source: anaerobic digester from wastewater treatment plant | place: Japan | collected 2015-05-15 ... | reverse complement strand
ATAAATCTTCCCAGAGTGGAAAGGGCTAAAAGGATTAAAAATGTGGAAACGGAATCGAAAGAAAGTTTATCGTATAATACTCCGCCTATCATAGAGCCCAAAAACTGGGCTATGGACATAAAGAATATGAGATACGAGACGTATTTGGTTCGCTCCTGAGGTTTTACGTATTCGTATATGAAAGTGTTATATACGAGGCCAAACGCCCCCCAGACTATTCCGGAAAATATTTCTACGGCCAATAACAGATAAAAATTTTTAGTAAGCATCCACATTAGAGATATGAAAGGTATGAATATGAAGGCGTATTTTAGAGTTTTTACGCTCCCGATTTTATCGTTCATCCTGCCCCAGAAAGGGGCGGTAAGCCAGGTTAAGACCTGGCCGAAGCTTACGACAAACATATATCTTATGTAGTCGAATTTAAGTTCTTTTAAAACATATACGCTAAAATAAGGGGCGGCTATGTATGTGGAGAATAAAAGCATAAATATGGATAGGTATATTTTTTTATTTTGGGCTCTATCGAAAAGTTCAAAAATATTTTTACGTCAGATTTTTCTTTTGGTATGTGGAAAAGTTTTTCGGGCTCGTACATTTTGTTTATGTAGTATGCCGAGCAGAACCTGAAAAAAGAAGCCAGCAAAAATATGTATAAAAAAAGCATTTTGTTGTTTGGGTTTTCTTTTAAAAGATAGCTTGCCAGAAAACTCGATATAAAATAAAACAAACCTATTATCTGGGTTCTAAAACCGAAGAATCTTCCTCGCTTGTCCGGCGGAAGATACTCCCCCATAAGCGTAAACCAGGGGGCGGTGGCTAAAGCGCCGGAAAAGGTGTAGATTATTATGAGTATAAGGAAAATGTAAACGGAATAACCAGTTGTATCAAGAACGGTAAAAGAAACGAAAAATACGCTTAACGCCTGAATGAATACGGAATAATAAACTATTTTTTTGCAGCTTCGGTATATGTAGACGAGGGTCTGGGATATAATCTGGGAAAAAGAGGATATTAAAGAGGGAAGAGACCTTATAAGGCCTATCATTATGTTGTTTGCGCCCAATGTCAAAGCGAAAGGAACTATGTAGGGCTCAACAAAACCAATCATTACGGACCAGCATATTCCGTCTTTAATCGAATAGTTTATGCTATTTCTTACTTTGCCTTTTACCATATTTTTTAGAATAAGAGATTTATTCTTCGTCGGTAAATTTAACTTCGGAGTTTTCGCCGACGTTTAGTTTGTTCATCTTTCCTACGACCGTAGCCGAAGGGCCGATTAGAGAAGATACGAGGTTCGATTTTTTTATGGTCGCATATTCGTTTATTATGGAATCGGATATTATCGAATCTTCTATCAAAGCGTTATCTCCCACCGAAACGTAAGGACCGATTATGGAGTTTTTTATTTTTGCGGTTTTGGATATGTAGACCGGGTCTATTACGACCGAGTTTTTAAAAGAATATTTTTTATGTTTTTTGGAAAGTATGTATTTGTTTGTAGCCAGAAGGGTTTCCGGTTTTCCGCAATCGTACCACCCGTCTATTTTAATAGGTTTTATTTTATATCCTTCGTCCAGCATATGTTTCATAGCGTCGGTAAGCTGTATTTCGCCTCTGGTGGTTTTTCCGCTTTCAACCACCCAGTCAAGCGCTTTGAATAGTTTTTGTGAGTCCGGAAAAGAATATATGCCGGATATCGCAAGATTGGTCGGCGGGTTTTGGGGCTTTTCGACCATATCGGTTATTACGCCTTTTTCTATTTTTACTATTCCAAATCTCTGGGGGTCTTTTACTTCGTTTATTCCTATTTTGGCGGATTTATGGTCTAAGAAATTTTTGATGTCCGCTTCTATTATGGTATCGCCGAGAATTATTAAGACGGGGCCTTTTACTTCGTTTTTGCATAGCCATATGGCATGGCCCAAACCTTTTTGTTCTTCTTGAAAAACGTATTTTATTTTTATTTTTTTGCCGTAATTGGAGTTTACGTAATCGACCACTTTTTCGCATAAATATCCGGTCACGAAACATATCTCTTTTATTCCGTAATATATCAGTTTGTCTATTATGTGGCCAAGTATCGGTTTTTCGCCGACGGTAAGCAAAACTTTTGGGTATGTGTATGTGTGAGGTTTTAATCTGGTGCCGGTTCCTGCGACCGGAATTATGGCGGTATAACTCATAAATCCTCCAAAATCATTTAATTACTACTCCTAAAAATAATAATACTAAAATTGTTATGGCGTAAAAAGAGTACCTTTTTTCGTTTAGACGATAGAATCCGTATGAAATCATAGATATTCTAAGTATCGGGGTTATTATGAGTATGAAAACGGCCGTATCCAGCAGTTTTTTGTATAAACTCAGGCTTATGGGTTTAAAAAGATAAGCCAGGAAAGAAAGGATTATGAAAGAAATGACGCCGTATTTTAATACGGAGCTTACCAGGGACAAAAATTTTTTTTCGCTAAATTCGTTCATTTCAATACGCTCCATATCATTTTTAAGCTTATTATCATAAGAAGAAACGAGAAAATCGCCTGAAGAACATGATTTTTTGTTTTGTTTAAAAATTTCATTCCTAAAATTCCGCCTATTACAACGCCTATGACCATAAAAACCGCAAGCTCGTTTAAAACGTATCCTTCCGAGAAAAGTATGAGTACGCTTGCGCAGGCGCTAAGCCCTATCATAAAATTGCTCGTAGCGGTTGCCGCCTTCATCGGAACCCCGCATAAGATATTCATAACCGGGACCTGAACTATGCCCCCGCCAAGCCCGAATAACCCGGACATCGTTCCGCCTAAAAAAGAAAATGCGAAAGCCGTTTTTATCTTTTTAACCGAATACGATATTTCCCTGCCTTCGGAGTGGTCGAAGTATTTTACCGATTTGGGGTCGTTTTTATGTTCTTCGGGATTTGGGTCGAAAACCTTCTTTTTTCTTTCTTTTCGAGATTTTATATACATGCTTCCCGCTACCGGCAATATCATAAAACCGAATAACAACTGCAAAACGGCCGAGTTCATTTTCATCATAATCAAAGTGGATATTATGGAGCCGGCGGCCATTGGTATTTCCAAAATCGTTCCCAACCTTACGTTTGCAAGCCCTTTTTCCACGTTTACGGAAGCCACTGAGCTGGATGTGGCTATTATGGATACGAGCGAAACGGCTATCGCGTATTTTATCGGTATATGAAAGACCAGAGTTAAAAAAGGGACTATGAATACTCCGCCTCCCACTCCCATAACCGAGCCCAAAACGCCTACGAAAACTCCGAATAATATCAAAAATATTATGTGAATGAAAGATAGTTCGCTCATAATTTTTTAAAAAACTCCATAGCGGTTTTTCTCCCGTCTTCAAAAAGTTTTACCGCTTTTTTGCCGTCGAAATCCATTATCCTTGCGTCAAGCGGTTTTAAGGGGTTTATCAAATGTATATTCGGTTTAGATTTAAGATGGGAAAGCGATTTAATTATTTTTTTATTTTGATAAACGAGTATCCTTCTTAACCTTTTTTCAAATATCTCGGTTATGCTGAAAGGAGAGCGGGGTTTGAAATAATAATCCTCGTCTAAGACGTTGGATATTACGAATATGTCCGAAAATCCTTCAAAGAAAGAAAAGTTTATATTTTCCCTTCCTATAACCCCGCCGTCGACAAGATGTACCTCCCCCCATCGGCTTTCTTCTTTTACCTGAGGGAATATGAAAGGAATTGTCGAGCTTGCGACTACCATTTTTATGAATCTGTTTCTTTCGTAGTTATCGGAATCGAATTCGGTTATGTAAGGGGCGGAACGCTCGACGCAATGGGATATGCAATAAAATTTAAGATTTTTTTTAAACTCCGCTTTTTTGGAAATGTATTTAGATAAAATTTTATAAACCGGTTTATTTGAAAACAGATTTACGCCGGAAAGAAAGTTTTCGATTCTGGATATTATTTTTTTAACCGGATTTTTGTTTTCTTCGGCTATGGATATGTCTACGGGCCTTGAATAGCCCAAAGAAAATTTGAATATTTTTTTATTGTCCATCTTAGACCATATCTTTTCTATTTTATCTACCGAATTAAAGCAATAAAAAGCGGAGTTTATCGCTCCTATGCTAAAACCGGATATGGCCTGAGCATCGATTTTCTTTTCGTTTATAAAGCTAAGCGCTCCGCTTTGCCACGCCCCGAGCGCTCCGCCTCCGCAGAGAAAAATGGCCGTTTTTTTTTCGTTCATTTGTTAAAGTATTCTCTTATTTTTTTATCTATCTCGACTACTATTATAACCGTTAACGAAAAAGCCAATACCAAGAGCCAATCGAATTCGTTAAGAGGAGTGGTTGAGAATAGCTTATTGAGATTGGGCTCATATATGAAAAGCAACTGGGCGGTTAAGGCCAAAAGCATGGATATTCCGAGAAACGGATTTGACAGAGGATTTATTCTGAATATTGATTTTGTCTCAGACCTTGAGTTTATACACTGGAAAAACTGGAAAAACACCATAGTGGTGACGGCTAAGGTCCTTGCGTGCTCCAATGTGTATCCCGCCAAAAGCGCCTTTTTAAAAGCGACTATTACGCCTACGGCTATCAGAGTTCCGACTATTACGGTTCTTTGAATCAAGACCTTGTTCATTATTGGTTCTTTGGGGTCTCTCGGTTTTCTTATATCAACGCCTTCTTCACCCGGTTCGAAAGCTAAAGATATGTCCTGAAGGCCGTTTGTTACGAGATTTATCCATAAAAGGTGAATAGGAAGATAAGGCATAGGTATTCCGTAAAACATAGAAAAGGATATCGAGAGAATCGCGGCTACGCCCGTAGGTATTAAAAAGAAAGTGGCTTTTCTTATGTTGTCGTATACTATTCTTCCATGAACCACCGCGGAGTGTATGCTTGCGAAGTTATCGTCTAAAACTATCATATCCGCGGTTTCTTTGGTAACATCGGTTCCGGTTTTGCCCATCGCCACTCCGACATGGGCCGCTTTTAAAGCGGGAGCGTCGTTTACGCCGTCGCCCGTAACGGCGACTATATTTCCGTGTCTTATGACCTGTTTTACTATTCTCAGTTTGTTTTCGGGAGATACTCTTGCGAAAACATTGACGTCTTTTATTTGTTCGTAAAGCTCGTCGTCGGTCATTTTATCCACATCGGAACCCTTTAAAACCTTTCCGTTATCCGAAGATATTTTAAGTTTTTTGGCTATGGCTAAAGCCGTCAAAGGGTGGTCTCCGGTAATCATTAAAACTCTAATCCCGGATATCAGGCATTTTTCTACCGCCTCTATGGCTTCTTCTCTGGGCGGGTCTATCATTCCGGCAAAACCGTCAAATATAAGGTTTTGAAAATCGCTTTCTGAAAGTTTGTCGGAGTTTGTTTCTTTATATGCAAACCCCAGAATTCTCATGCCGTCCGAGGCGAATTTTTCGGATATCTTTATTAACTCGGAATAATCTTTTTCTTCGCACATCTTAATAACTCTATCCACTCCGCCTTTTACGTATATCTTTTTCTTTCCTTCAACCTCGGCCAAAACGGCCATCCAGCCTCTTTCGGATTCGAAAGGGATAATGTCTAAAATCTTATTGTCTGATTTGAATTTTTCTATGTTAAGTCCGTATTTTCTTGCGCAAACGAGCAAAGCGACTTCGGTCGGGTCTCCCTGTATTTTCCACTCGTTATTTTCAAAATAATGAGAAGATTCGTTGCAAATTACAAACGAATAAATTAAGTTTTTGAGGTTTTCCGGCTTGTATTCGCATTTATCGGATACGCAGAATATCTCTCCGTCCGGGTTGTATCCGGTTCCCGATACCTCGTATATATTTTCGGTATCGCTTATCATTTTGACGGTCATTTCGTTCTTGGTTAAAGTTCCGGTTTTATCGGAGCATATGGCGGTAACGCTTCCCAATGTTTCCACGGCGTTTAGTTTTCTTATGAGAGCGTTTTTCTTCGCCATTCTGCTAACGCCTATGGATAGAGCTATGGTAACCACTATGGGAAGACCTTCTGGAACGGCCGCGACTATGGTTCCGACCACTATTAAAAACATATCTTTGACCGGAATTTTAAAATAAAAGACGCCGACTGCGAAAAGTATAACCGAGACGCCGACGGATATCATTGCTATGAAACTTGCAAATTTTTCAAATTTTTCCTGTATCGGCGGTTTTGCCGATTTTACGCCGTGAATGTCCGCCGCTATTTTTCCCAATACCGAAGACTCTCCCGTATTTACGACTATTCCGTAACCTCTGCCTCCGACTACAGTGCTTCCCATAAAAGCCATATTTAGCATATCTCCCACGGATATATTGTCTTTACTAATCGGCTCCACGTTTTTAAATACCGGAACCGACTCTCCAGTCAAAAGAGCTTCGTCTATTCTCAAATCTTTTATTTTTATAAGTCTTAAATCCGCCGGGACCTTATCTCCCGAGGAGATTAAAACCAGGTCCCCGGGGACCAGATCCTCGCTTGAAACCGAGATCTGTTTTCCGTTTCGTATGACGTTGCAAAACGGAACCATCATATTGCTTAAAGCTCTTATGCTTTTTTCGGCTTTGACTTCCTGAACGAAACCTATCACTCCGTTTATCAAAACCACCACTATTATGGCTATCGCGTCTTTTATATCGCCGGTAATTACGGTCAGTACGAAAGCGGCAAGGAGTATGTAAATCAATGGATTTTTTATCTGCTCCAATATTATTTTGAAATAGTTTATCGGCTCGGCTTCGGGGAGTTTGTTTTTGCCGTATTTTTCGGCTCTTGCTTTTACTTCTTCGTAGCCAAGACCTTTTTCTATATCCGTGTTTAATTCGTTTTTTATTTCTTCTATAGTTTTTTTATACCACATGTTTATCTCCTTTCAAATATTTTATAAAATTATTTTAAGAAAGGATTTTAAAATGAATGAGAATCTAACGATATTTTTTCTCTCATCGATTATACTCATGACTTTGATTCTTCCCTTTTCAGTTAAAAAAGTCGAGGAAGAAATTGAAATTTTTTTACTAATCATGGGAATAGCCGCTGTAAGTATTTCGGATATATGGTCTTATCATCTTATTGAAGAAGCGGTAAAAGAGCCGATACCTATTTCGGTGACTGTTTTAGTTATGGGAATAATTTTAAAATTTTCAAGAAAAAAGATTACCGATTTTTTGATAAAAACCGCCGAAAAAATAAGTTATCAAAAACTTATATTTCTCGTAATTTTACTGTTGGGAATATTTTCAAGCGTTATAACCGCGATAATAGCGGCGATACTTCTTTCAGAGTTTATAACATTACTTAAGTTTTCAAGAAAATACGAGATAAAGATAATAGTTTTAGGTTGTTTTGCCATAGGTTTCGGAGCGGCTTTGACGCCTCTGGGAGAACCGTTATCGACCATAGTAGTATCGAAGCTAAGAGGAGAGCCTCATAACGCGCATTTCTTTTATCTTTTAAACAAATTCGCTTTATGGATAATACCTTTTATATTTTTAGTCGCTTACTGGGCGAGCAAAGACGCAAACAAGTATAGAGAAGCTAAAAACTCTCTTAAAGAAGAATACGAAGAAAACATAAAATCCTCCGTTTTTAGAGCTTTTAAGGTTTACATATTCGTCGCCGCTTTAGTTCTTTTGGGAACAGGATTAAAACCTTTCACCGAAAAATTCATAACCGGGCTAAGACCCGAAGCGCTTTACTGGATTAACTCCATATCCGCGATTTTGGATAACGCAACGCTTGCCGCAAGCGAAATAGTGCCTCAGTTATCCGAAAGGCAGATAACGTTTATAATAATGGGACTGATAATATCCGGCGGTTTTTTAATTCCGGGAAACATTCCGAATATAATCTGCGCTTCCAAGTTAAACATTAAATCCAAAGAATGGGCCAAATACGGCCTTAAATACGGTGTTCCTATAATGTTTGTTTATTTTATATTGCTTTATTTTTTAGCTTAACCGGGAGGTTGGATGAAAAACGAAAACTGGAAATGGAAAACGATAATAGAGCCGTTTAAAATAAAGATGGTGGAACCGTTAGGTTTTACGACGAGGGAAGAAAGGGAAAAGATTTTGGAAAACGCTTATTACAATATGTTTAACATAAAAGCGGAGAAGGTATTGATAGACCTTTTAACCGACAGCGGAACCGGGGCGATGAGCGCAAACCAATGGGCGGGGATAATGGTAGGCGACGAATCCTATGCGGGAGCCAAAAGTTTTTTCCATTTTGAATCTACAATAAAAGAACTCACGGGCTTAGACGAAGTTATACCGGTTCATCAGGGAAGAGCCGCCGAGAAAATTCTTTTTACCGCTTTAAACGGAAAAGGGAAATACGTCATATCCAATTCCCATTTCGATACGACGAGAGCGAATGTGGAAGTAAGCGGGGCGATAGCCGTGGATTTTCCGATAAAAGAAGCGAGCGAATTTGAAAAGTATCATCCTTTCAAAGGAAACGCGGACGTCGAAAAGATGGAAAAATTCATAAAAGAAAAAGGAAAAGAAAACATTCTTTTATGCGTTATGACCGTCACAAACAACTCCTGGGGCGGCCAGCCCGTATCCATGGAGAATTTGAAATCGGTTTACGAGTTATGCTCTAAATATCAAATACCGGTTTTTATAGACTGCGCGAGATTTGCGGAAAACGCTTATTTTATAAAACTCAGAGAAAAAGGTTATGACAAAATGCCGGTTAAGGAAATAGCCGAGGAGATGTTTGAATACTCGGACGGCGCAATGATGAGCTCCAAAAAAGACGCCATGGTAAACATAGGCGGTTTTCTGGCGATGAACGACAGGAAATTGGCTCAAAAATGCAGACAGCTTCTGATTCTAACCGAGGGCTTTGCCACTTACGGAGGGCTTGCGGGAAGAGACCTGGAAGCGATAGCCATAGGGCTTAAAGAGGTTTTAGACGAAAATTATTTGCAATACAGGCTTAGAAGCGCCGAGTATTTAGGAGAAGGGCTTAAAAAACATAACATACCGATACTGAATCCGACCGGAGGACACGGAGTTTACGTGAACGCTAAAAAATTTTTCCCTCATATAAAACCTCAAAATTTTCCGGCTCAGGCGTTGTGTTGCGCTTTGTATCTTGAAGGCGGGATAAGAACGGTTGAAATCGGGACGTTGATGTTCGGCAAAAGAGACGAAAAAGGAAATTTCATAGCCGCGCCGATGGAGCTTGTGAGGCTTGCAATGCCCAGAAGGGTTTATACTCAAAGCCATATAGATTACGTGATAGAGGTTTTCGCTCATTTGGCCAAAAACAAAAACAAGATAAAAGGGCTTGAAGTTGTGGAGATATCCGAGGTTCTGCCTCATTTTACGGCTAAATTGAAACCAATAAAATGAAAACTTCCGAAATAGAAAAAGCCATAGAAGAAATTTCGGATATAGTCGGGTATAATAACGTAAAAACCGACGAGGCTACAAAGCTCGTTTATTCATACGACGCTTCTATGGTAAGGGCCAAACCCTGCGGGGTTATAAACATAAACGATATAGAGCTTATATCCCCCGTTGTTAAGGTTTTATATTCTCATTCGATACCCTACACTCCGAGGCTTGCCGGCACCAATTTAAGCGGAGGAGCCACGAATCAAAAAGGCGGCTTCGTAATCAACCTATGCGGATGCGATAGAATAAGGCGGATAGATACCGAAAAAAAAATAGCGGTGGTGGAGCCCGGAGTAGTAAATTTAAAATTACAAAAAGAGCTTGAAAAATTCGGCTTTTTCTACCCCCCCGATCCCGCAAGCCAGAAGGTCTCTACCATAGGCGGAAACATAGCCGAAAACGCGGGAGGGCCTCAGTGCCTTAAATACGGCGTGACTTCAAACAACATAATTCGTTTAGACATGGTTTTGCCTGACGGAACGGAGGCTCACTTCGATTTAAACGATAAAGGGCCTCAGATTATAAGTTTGTTTGCCGGAAGCGAGGGAACATTAGGAATAGTAAAAAAAGCGTATCTTAAAATCTTACCGATACCGAAATATTTTTTAACGGTTTATTCCGAGTTTAAAACTCTGGAAGACTCGATGAAAGCCGTTACGGATACGATAAAAAAAGGGATAATACCTAAAGCGCTGGAGGTAACGGACAGGCTATCGATAAAGGCGGCGGGCAAAGAAAACGAAATAAATAAAGAAACCGAAGCGATGCTTATAACCGAAATAGATTCGGACTCCGAAGAGGAAATAAAATCGCAAAAAGAAGAAATAATTAAAATATTCAATTCAAACGGCGCATTAAAAACCGAAACATCCTCCGATAAAAACAAATCGGAGGAGTTATGGAAATTAAGAAAAGAGGCTTACCCGTCGCTTGCCAAAATAGCGAATAACATACTGGTCGAGGACGGTTGCGTTCCCAGGTCCGAGCTTGTTTCTACCGTTAGAAAAATAAAAAGAATACTGGAAGAAAACGCGATAACCGCGGGGCTTGTTTTTCACGCTGGAGACGGGAACATCCACCCCAACATAGTTTTCGACGAAAGAGACGTAAAAGAAACTAACAGAATAAGAAAGGCCGCGAAAGAAATAATAAAAGAATATATAACGGCGGGCGGGACTATAAGCGCGGAACACGGAGTGGGAGTCGAGAAAAGAGGTTTTATTTTATTGCAACACTCCAAAGAAACCATAAACTTGATAAGAAGAATAAAAAAAGAAATGGACGAAAAAAACGTTTCAAATCCCGATAAAAAAATACCCGTAAGAAACGATTTTGAAAAATTGGAAAGAATCGAGTTTGAGATTTCCGAAAACGTAAAAATATTAATAAAAGAGATAAAAAAGAGATACGAAGAAAAAATACCGACCGCGGTAACGGGATACGGAACCCAATTAAAAGAAATACCTCAAAACGTCGAAAAAATCGACACTATGGATTTAAAAAAGGTTTTGAACTTCGACAAGGACAATATGACGATAACCGCAGAGGCCGGGATGAAAGCGAAAAATTTGGTAGATTTTTTAAAATCGGAGGGATTTTATATTCCAATCCCCCCATCCGAATCCTCTCTGGGCGGCATAATAGCGAGAAACGATTTTTTGGAGTTAAGAGATTTGATACTTTCAATGGACATAATACTTTCAAACGGAGAGTTTGCGAGATTCGGCGGAAAGAACATAAAAGACAATTCGGTTTACGATATACCGAAATTAATGATAGGTTCTATGGGAAGCTTAGGAATAATAACCTCGGTAAGTTTTAAAATATTTAAAGAAAATCGAAACTTTAAAATCACAAAAACAAGAAACGTAAAAAACATTACGCCGGTTCATATCAAGATAAAAAAAGCGTTCGATCCGGATAATCTTTTTAACCCTTTTATGACCGAGGAGCTATACGGCGCAAAACTATGAAAAATTATAAAAACGAATTGTTTACGGAAAAAATCCATCTACACGAGCTCATAACCAAAAACGGCGTAAAAAACATATACGACGCCGTATCTCAATGCACAAGATGCGGTTATTGCTTAGAATCGTGTCCGAGTTATGTAGCGGACAAAAAAGAGAACTACTCTCCGAGAGGAAGAAACCAAACGATAAGAATGCTCATAGAGGGAAAACAAAAAGACGTAAACCTGGCAAAAGACATAATAGACACCTGTCTTTTATGCGGGGCCTGCACGAATATATGTTACGGAAGCGTGGCAACCCCGGACATAACGCTTGAAGCGAGAAGAGAAGAGAGAGATTTTGGAAATTCTTTCATATACAAAGCGATAATTAACATAAGGAAAAAAAGAAAAACTTTCGATTTGATATTAAAAACATTCTACATAATGCACGGGATGAAACTGGACAAATTGGCGGATAAATTGGGGATGTTTGATTTTTTGGGCTACCCCTCGCTTTCAAACGCGGTAAAAAAACTTATCAAACCCCCGAAAAAATTCTTACACGAAGAAATAAACGACCTGATGCCAAAAGAAGCCGAAAAAGCGGGATGGATATATTTTTTAACCTGCGGAACGGATTATATGTTTACAAATGTAGGGAAATCGAGCATAAGCGTTCTTAAAAAAATATACGGAAACGGCATATTCATGAAAAACCTTTGCTGCGGGCTGATATCTTATAACTACGGCTCGTTAAACGACGCAAAAGAACATGCTTTAAAAAACATAGAAATATTCGAAGAGTTAAGAAAAGAAAATCCGAACGCCTTCATAGTCGCGGATTGCTCGAGTTGCGTTGCTTTTATGAAGTCTTACCCTCAGATGTTTTTGGGAGAAGAAGAAAATTACAAAAGAGCCCTGGAGTTTTCTTCAAAAGTAAAAGACATAATAGAAGTAGTAAAACCCGAACATTTAAGCGATATAAAACTGGACGGTTTAAAGGATAAAAAAATAACGATTCATCATTCATGCAAAGCGTACAACGACCAGGGGCTTAAAGACGAGGAAGAGAAGGTTTTAAAGCCGATTTTAAAAGAAAATTTGATAGAATTAAACGAATCGAACATGTGCTGCGGAGGGGCAGGGGCGTATTCTTTTACAAAACCCGAGTTTTCAAACAAAATACTTTATAGAAAAATGAAAAACATATCCGAAACTCAGGCCGATATCACTCTCGTTTCTTCCACAAGCTGTCTTATGCAGATGGGATACGGAAGTAAAACTCATTACTCCACCGAAGTTAAACATTACGTGGAATTAATAGACGAAATATTGAAATAAAAAAGGGGACGAAACCGTCCCCTTTTTATTTATCAAATAGCGAATATGGTTATATTTGATTTAATATAACGCCTGGAACCTTCATTATTCCGGTCCCGTAGTCGTTCTGATCGTATCTTACGAGCTTGCCCTTGTTTAAGGCTTTTGCGCCGAATAATCTCGCTATTATTCCGAACATCGTATCTCTATTGTTTATTTTTGTACCGGATTTTATCAAAGCCTTATACTTGCCTTCGCCGTTTGATACAAACTCGCCTTTATACTGCTGGGTTATTATGGATTTTAATTTCGAAGCGGTGGAAGCGTCCACATAAAGGGTCTGGGTTTGAGGGTCTATGGTCGCGGAAGAGGTGGTTATGACTATGTTTAATACCACATCCTGTTTAAGTTCGTAATCAAACTCTCCGCCGAAACCGGTAACGAGTATACCTATTATCTTTTTTGTGTTCGAATCGAAAACTGGACCCCCTGAGTTTCCGCCGAAAGCGTCTATGTTGGTCTGAAATGTGTTATTTCCGACTACGAATATTTGAGAGTCTTCCGGTTTGTCTATCTTTACGGCCATACCTAATGGGTATCCTATAGTAAAAGCCTTGTTTCCTACTTTAAACTGAGGAGCTTTGTCCACAGAAAGAGGTTTTCT
>ERZ795060.3825-NODE-3825-length-13378-cov-12.350372_pt1 | contig 13378 bp, 10 predicted proteins | sample MGYA00375144_ERZ795060 | MGnify/ENA primary metagenome ERZ795060 (study PRJEB30189, sample SAMN05720157) | activated sludge metagenome | isolation source: anaerobic digester from wastewater treatment plant | place: Japan | collected 2015-05-15 ... | reverse complement strand
ATTCAAGACTCCTGGGAACTATCAATTGCGAGCTTAGGGGAGCTGGAATTGCACCTGCCATTGGTGGTGCTTATAAATTCAATAATATGGTTGCAGCATCTCTTTCAGTGAGATATTTAACCTCAATAAAATCCTCTAAAGCTACTTTTGTAAGAGGTGGCAAGAATGGTCTGGATCTTAATATCCTTGAAGCCGAGATGAAGGCTACTGGAATTACTCCAGTTGTTGGTCTTAATATTAGACCTGCTGATGCTCTTAATGTAGGTTTTTCTTTTGAAGCTCCAACAAAGCTGGAATATGAAATTGATATTAAGAAGGATCTATCTGTAGATCATATTGTATCCGCTGCTGGCGGAAAACCAGATGGAGGAAAGTATAGATTTGATCTTCCAGGAAAGGTAAATTTTGGTGTGGAGTATGCTGTAACAAATGATTTCAAGGTCATGGCTTCAGGTATATATTACCTCTCTAAATGGATGAAGATGGAAAAATTTGACAGCACAGGAAAGAAGGTTGATATTGATAAAAAATCACACTCATACGAAATCGGTGCAGGCTTTGAATGGAAGTTTATTCAAAATGTTGCATGGACAGGTGGTATCGTGTGGGATTACATCAATCAGCCAGAAGAAAATATCTCCGATGAGCTTTTCAAAAATAACTGTTTGAATGTTGGTACAGGTTTTTCAATTGATGCCAATGACAGAACAAAGTTTACCATAGGATTTATGAGAAACTTCTATCCTGATCTTAAAAGAAGTAATGGAGCAGAAGCTGCAAATGGATCCTTTGCCCTTGTAAGTGGTAAGCCTGTTCCTCTTACAAGTAAGTATGACGAGACATACCACAAAGAGTCTTGGGTGGTTGCTGTTGGTATGCAGTATAACTTCTTATAATATGTAAATATTATTTTTAAAAAATCAGGCTGGTCTAAGTTACCAGCCTTTTTTTATTGACTAAGGGGCTTTGTATATTTTTATATATCTCATGGATAAAAAATTTTATGTATACATTATTCGATGCGCAGGAGACAGACTTTATACAGGTATTACAGCATTCCCAGAACAGCGTATTGAGGAGCACAAGCAGGGTAAAGGTGCAAAGTGGACTCGAAGTTTTAAACCTCTGAGCCTTGAGGCCCTCTGGGAACTTGAAAGTAGATCTCATGCCTTGAAGGTTGAATGCCTTATTAAAAAGCTCACCAGGGGAAAAAAACTACAGCTAATTGCAAATCCCTTTACATTACAGGAGATTGTATCCACCAGATATAAAGATATTTTTATTTCCGTTTCTCAATTTAAAAATATTGACAGCTTTCTCTAATTATTCCTAAGTATAATTTTTCGTGTAAAATCAAGAAAATATTATCCGAGCCCGCAGAAGGCGGGGATAATAGAATAATTTTGTTTTAAAAAAAAGTTAAGGAATAAAACTGGACAACTTTTCCTTTTTTTAAGTTAAAGACTATAACAAATAGTAAATTTTTAGGAGATTTTTGTGGCAGAAATAATAGATGGAAAAAAAATAAGCGCAGAGATTAGAGAAGAACTCAAGGCAAAAGTAGCTGAAATGCAAAGCAAATATGGCAATGTCCCAGGTCTTGCTGTTGTTTTAGTTGGCGATGATCCTGCCTCTGCAGTATATGTTCGCATGAAGGGCAAGGGCTGTGAGGAAATTGGAATTCGCTCCTTTCAATATATTCTCCCAGAGACAATTACAGAGGATGAGTTAATTGCTCTCATAGATGAATTAAATAAAGATAGCAAGGTCAGTGGTATTCTTGTGCAGCTTCCTTTACCAAAACACATAAGTGAAAAGGCTATTATAAATGCAATTGATCCCATAAAGGACGTTGATGGTTTTCATCCAATAAATGTCGGCAAGGTTGTTGCAGATGAGGATGACTGTTTTTATCCATGTACTCCTTTGGGATGCCAGATTCTTATAAATCGCTATGTTAAGAATTTGAAGGGCAAACACCTTGTTGTTGTTGGTAGGAGTAGCATAGTTGGTAAACCTGTTGCCAACATGATGATGCAAAAAAATGACAGAGCCAATTGCATAGTTACAGTATGCCATACAGCTGCACCTGACATAAGCCTTTATACACGGCAGGCAGATATATTGGTAGTAGCTGCAGGTAGAGCAAATACTATTACCGGTGATATGGTAAAGGATGGGGTTGTTGTTATAGATGTTGGCGTAAATCGTATTGCTGATCCATCTGATCCATCAAAGACTATAATTGTTGGTGATGTTGACTTTAAATCTGTTGAACCTAAGGCTGCTGCTATTACCCCTGTTCCAGGTGGTGTTGGTCCTATGACCATTGCAATGTTGCTTAGCAATACGGTCCGTGCCTTTGAGCTTCAAAGAAAAGGATAATTTTTAATTTCAATAACATGAAAGGATAATAAAAAAGCTGACCTTGTGGGTCAGCTTTTTTAGGTAAACTTATAATATCAGTGGTGAGCCTCATGCTCTTCGTGCTCAAGATGAGGGAAGAGCGGGAACCATTTTGCAAAGATCATGTATATGAGTATCATACATGCAAAACAGCCAAAGGTTATTGCCCATTCCTGAATTGTTGGCATATATGCTGTGAATCCCTTCCATGGGAAGTTTGGCACTGAGAATCCATGGAGAAGAACACTTAGCTTGCTTGTAACTATTGCAAGTATTCCAGAGCTTGCACCAATTACCATGAACTTTTCTTGTTCTCTGTATTTCTTCTGGACAAGGAAGAACATTGCAGAGATGACAAGGATAAACTCAAGAACTAACATCCATATTCCATAATATCCGCCCCACATATCAAAGTAATCCCTGAAATTCATTGGAGCATATTTTACAATGGCAGTATATACATCATATACTCTGAATATGAAGTATCCAACAAAAACTATTCCAGAGACCTTTGTGAGGATCTGGTATGTTTCCATTGGGACAACTTCTTTTTTCATAACCTTCCCTGCAATATAAGGCATCATTGTCATAAAGGATGTTCCACCAGCGATAGCTGCTACAACTGCCATAAAGAAGAAATGTGGTGAATACCAGACAGGTCTTCCATAGAGAACTCCCCACATACCACCACCGAGAGAACCCTGGTGGAAGAAAGAAAGGAATGTTCCTGCTGCAGCCATTGTCCACATCAAAACGTGCATATAGTGAGCTATTGTTGCAATTACTTTGTTTTTGATTAAAACTTTGTGTTCCAGTATTGTTGGAATAAGCTCAACACAGAGAATACAGAAGTAAATTGACAAACAGAAGAATACCTCTGTGAGCATTGATGCAGGATATACTCCCTTGCCCCAGTTTGGATATGCAAAACCAAACCAACATCTTAGAGGTTGTCCCAGGTCAAAAAGAAGGAATACAAAGGTAAAGAGGTAGCACATAAAACCAAGAAGAACTGTTGAGTTAATTATTGGTCTTAGCTTATCAACTCTAAATATGTAGAGTAGATAACCTGTAGTAAATGCACCTCCACCGAGAGCAACAAGTCCAAGGTCGCCAATAATCCATGCGCCCCAAGTGAAGTTGTTGTTCATGTCAGTGTATCCCAAGCCCCAGAAGAGAATCTGGATAGCGAAAATAGCAAAGAGGACTACCAGTGTAACGAGAACATATAAGGTGATCCTCATGTTTTTCGAAGATTCCTGAAAAATATTTTTAATAAACTGTACCATTTATCTACTCTCCTCTTCCCTTAAATTAGGAGTTCTTTTTAAACCGCATCATATCGCGGAGCCACTTCTGGCTTGTGAGATAATAAACCTTTGGATTTGGGTATTGCTTCTTTTCCATAAGAGCTTTTTTCTTATCCTCAGGCTGATCATCTATAGCATTTACAAGTCTTACAGCTCTATCACTTTTTGCAAGCTTAGAGATCTCTGAGTCTGGATCGTTTAGATCACCAAAGACTATTGCCCCTGTAGGACATGCTGCTGCACATGCTGGAGTGTATGTTACTGCATTTATATCAAGGATTCCCTTGGCAACAGCTTTATCTCTTTCACGTTTCCATATATGGCTACAGAAAGTACATTTTACAATTGTTCCACGGGAGGCAACAGATACCTCAGGATTAAGACCTTCTTTAAATGTTCCTTCATATTCAGGTTTCCACCAGTTAAATACCCTTGCTTCATAAGGACAGGCTGTCTGACAATAACGGCAACCTATACACCTTGACCATATCTGGCTTACAACTCCATCATCGCCCACGTCTGTGGCAACTGCAGGGCATACAGATACACAGGGAGGATCAGCCTTGTGACCATGTGTATCATTGCCTTCGCACTGCTGACACATTTTTGGTAGATAAGCTGTTTTTACATCGGGGAACTTTGCGTCCCTATCATTTGTTACTTTCATAAGCTCAAGGAAGGCAACTCTTTTTGGAACATCAGAGTCGTCTTCAAATATTGGCATATTATTTTCCTGGTTGCAGGCAAGAGAACATGCTCCGCATCCGGTGCATTTATCAAGATCTATTGCCATACCCCATTTTCTTTTCATCTTTGAATCTTTTACTATCATAATTCACCTCTTAGCTGATTTTGACACGAGTTGACCACCAGTCTGCTATCCCTGTAAGCGGATCAATATCTGCGGTCATAATCTTTTTAGGGTTAACCCCTTTATCATTACCATATTTTGTATATGATTCATGACCGAATCCGAGAGGTATGGCCACAGTTTCTGGTGCAACTGTATCAGTTAAATGAACATAGGCTTTGATCTTGCCTCTTGCTGAGGTAATTTTAATTGAACTACCTTCAGAGAACCCATACTTTTTGGCTGTGTCTTTGTTCATCTGAACATAGAATTTACCCAGTTTTAGTATTGTAGGATCTATGCTCTTAAGGACATAAGGGAAGGCAAGACCTTCACCATTGCATACAAGAGGAACTTCCATTGGGACTAAAGTCACAGGATATTCCTTGTCTGTAAGTTTTTTCTCATAGAGATCAATGTCATTTTTGATTTTATCAACATTGAAAGAGAAAGAACCTGCAGCGACTTCCTTATTTGATATGTTATAAACGTCTGAAACTTGCTTTGGCATAGCTGCCTTCGCTTTCTCTACCATTGAACCAAGGGATATTATTATTTCCTTTGCATCCTTGGCTTCATTTTGCTTAATTACTGCAGCTTTATTTTGTGGAGTTTCCACTTCAAGGAATGACAGAGTTGGCAGTATGTAATCAGCATATGCAGCAGAGTCATTGATGAGAGGAGTGATAGCCACCACCAGTGCTTTTCCCATCTTTTTCTTTAATTCTTCGCCATAAACGCTATTGTGCACAGGGTTTGAATTGTTAAGAATTAGTATGGAGAAGTTACCCTCTTTCGCAAATTTATCAATTCCTGAGAATTCTGCTACATAGGATATTTCACTATCTTTAACCAGGGAAGCAGCCCTTGATTTCACCAGTGTGTTAAGGCAATAGACTGCAATAATCTCTGCAGATGAACCGCTCATTCCATAAGCGCCTTTGCCAGCTACAGCAACAGGATTTTTTGCCTGAGCAAAGTCATTGGCAATCTTTTTGATTTTATCTTCTGCTATGCCAGTGAGAGAAGATACTTTTGAGAGAGGGAATTTGTTGATTATTATCTGAGACCATTTAGCAAAGTCTGCACCAGTGGAGGTCATTCTCTTTTCTGTAATGAGATAGTTTGCTATACCAAAGGCAAGAGCAGCCTCGCTTCCTGGTTTTATTCCTACAAATTCATTGGCAACAGAAGCAGTTCTTGTGCATACAGAGTCAACCTGGACTAATTTAACTCCTTTCTTTTGCCAGTCAACAAAAACCTTCTGCATCTGAACAGGATTTCCCCATCCTTCAATTAATTTTGCACCAAAGCTTAAAACATAATCTGTAGCTGCAAAATCATATTTTATATATCCACCAAGAGCCTGTGATGTTAATGATTTCCATGTTGGCTCGTAGTATACGTTGTTACTACCAACAGCTCTTACAAATTTTTCCATTAAGAGGCCATTGATTGATTCATTTTTATTCACAGCAGCAATGGAATTGGCTTTTCCCTCAGATATAGCCTTGTTTATTTGAGCAGAAATATCTTTTAGAGCCTCATCCCATGAAACCGCTTTAAATTTACCAGAACCTTTTTCCCCACTTCTTTTTAATGGGGTTGCAACCCTCTCTGGATGATAGAGTAATTGTAAAGCATTAAGGCATGAAGGGCATACACCTTCTTTTGATTCAATCTTAACTGCACGCTCTCCAATTTTTCTGACAGAAACCTTGCAGCCATTAACACAGGATTCACTTATTGCCTGAACATATTTTTCTACACCACCAGCGGGCACGTATTGATCCTGTGACCATTCAACAAGCCACTGAAATCCAAGAAAGGGAGCCCCGGAGAATGTATAGCCGGCAACACCGCCAACAACAGCGCCGGCGCCGATCTTCAAAAAATCCTTCCTATCTATTTTCTTCATAAGATTATATTACTCCTATACTATTCTTAGTCATGGCACACTGCGCACTTATTGCTTATATGAAGTGCTGTATGACAATCCATACATTGCCCCATTAGCATCTTTCCTTTTATCATGTCACCATTGATGGAGTTGGCTTTGTCACCGTGACATGAACCGCAGCGGGCTTTCTTCCTGCCATCTTCAAATTGAGCAGTCATAACGACCTTGTGGCTAAAATACACAAGATCCGGCTGTTTTGCCCAGGATGTCCATGGTTTGTCTGTATCCTTATAGGAGTCAAACATGGGTTTTCTTCTGGGAACATTTGGATCGTTTGAATTCAGAACACCATCTCTGGCATGGCAGGATGTACACTGCCCAACAGTGGGTATTCCAAGGAAACGACCATTTTCCTCATAACCATGACAAACCTCACAGTTGCCGTTAATTGCAGCAAGTTGCATGTGTGATTTGTGATTGAAAGGCAGCTTCTTTGCAGCATCAGCTTGCATAAAGTCTGCACAACCCTTAGATGATATTCCGAGGAAGATCCAGGTAAATAGTATAAAAGGGGTAAAAAAAAGCAGCAATGAACGTCTCACAAAAATTCTCCTTTTGCTTTTTATTTTTGTAAAGAGTTTAGTTCTTTAAAACGACTAAAACGAACCGGCGACAGAGTAAAACTCTGTCAATTTTATAATAATCCACTTAGTGGTTTAAAATAATTAAATGAAATGTCAACTAAAATTATAAAAATTTTAAACCAGCGGGACGGTTATTTAATAAAATTTTAATATTCTAAAATTTGATATTTTTTTCTTTGAAATTATAAACTTATAGATATAAGCACTTTTGATTTTATATCAGTAATTATTCTAAATATAATTTTTAGTGTAAAATCAAGAAAATATTATCCCCGAAGCCTTCTGCTGCGGGGATAATAGAATATTTTTATTTTAAAATAAGTTAAGGAATAAATACTGATTTTATATTGACAAAAGTGCTGTCTCTTTCAAAAAGGCGCTATGAAAAGATTTTTTGAAAAATTTTTTACAAGGGAATTGTTTTTAAAGGCGGGCAAGTATATTTTGATTTTTCATATTTGCTATATTAGCTTTATTGCTGTGTTTTCCCTTGTGTATAGATTTGTGAATCCACCTGTTTCATCTTTGCAGATATACAGGTTAATTTTTAACTCATACAGCACAAAAAAGCATTATAATATATCTATTGGAACTGTGCCAAAGAGATACCAGAGGCTTTTGATCTCTGCAGAGGATCCGAATTTTTATAGACACCATGGAATTGATCTGGAAGCAATGGAAACAGCTATTAAAACAAATTTGCGCTATGGGAAAAAGCTTTCTGGGGCCAGCACTATCACTCAGCAGCTTGCAAGGACTCTCTTTCTTTTTCCTGATAAACTCTATATTAGAAAATACCTTGAAGTCATTGCAGCCTTGACCATGGATGCAATTATACCAAAAAAGCGCATTCTTGAATTATATCTAAATAATGCAGAATGGGGTAGAGGGGTTTATGGCATTCAAAGTGCCTCTTACTACTACTATGGGGCATCCCTTGCGAATATTTCCGATGATCAGGTAATAAGGCTTTTGAGTTTGCTGCCATCCCCTTGCAAATACTCGCCTCAAACCTTTGAAAAGAGAAAGAGATTGCGCAATAGATATAAAGAGCTTGGTGAAACTCTGGAAGTCTTAAATTCCAGAAGTTAAGGGTTTGCCATGAGAGATGTCCATGTCTTAAATACCATTCCAGTTGTCTTTCCAGAAAGAGAGATTCTTTTCAGGCTTAAATTTAATATACACAAGACTGAGCTTGATGAGAGGCAGAGGGAAAGATTCAAATCTATTATGATGAAGGCCTTTGCTCTATGTAACCCCACTGGTGCGTGGCTTGAGTTGCCTTTGCTTTTAAATGACGGAAGCAGAGTTGTCTTTGAAGGTGGCTATGAAATAAAGAGCCATTCAATTGCTGAGCTTTTAAGAAATTGTGATAGCGCATTTTTTATGGGGGTAACTGTTGGTGGTGCAGTCTCTGCTCTTGCAAATGAGTATATAAATGCAGGTGATGGAGCCTTGGCTCTAATTGCCGATGCTGTGGGGAGTGAAACTGCAGAGGCTGCTATTGATTGGCTCAATTCATACCTTGCGGGATATGCTCGGCGAAAGGGCAAGGTTTTAACATCTCAGAGGTTTTCTGCGGGATATGGAGATTTTCTGCTTGAAAATCAAAGGCTTTTTTATGAAATTCTTGATTTGCAAAATTTTTGGGTCTCTCTCACTGATACCTTTATTTTTGTGCCGGAGAAGACTGTAACAGCAATTGTGGGAGCAGCAAATACCAGCTCCATGGAGGGAAAATGACTAAAAATGATTTTTTAAAGCTTATATCATCAAAAATTGTTATTCTTGATGGTGCTACTGGAACTGAGCTTGTAAAGAGAGGGATGCCAGCTGGTGTTTGTCCTGAGTTATGGTGCATGGAGAACCCCGCTGCAATACAGGATGTGCAGAGATCTTATATAAATGCGGGAAGTGATATTATATATGCTCCAACCTTTGGTGCTAATAGATGTAAGCTTGAAGAGTTTGGTCTTGGTCATAGGGTCTATGAAATAAACAAAACTTTAGCTTTGCTTTCAAAGGAATGTGCAAAAGATTCCTTTGTATTTGGGGATCTTGCTCCTACAGGAAGATTTATTGAGCCCTTTGGAGAGCTTCCCTTTGAAGAGGCTGTCTCAGTGTATAAAGAACAGGTTTCTGCTTTGATAGATGGAGGTGTTGATGGCTTTGTCATTGAAACCATGATGGATATTCAAGAGGCAAGAGCAGCTTTAATAGCAGTTAAGGAATCCTGCGATCTCCCTGTTATGGTCACTATGACCTTTGAAAAAGATGGTAGAACTCTCAATGGCACAGATCCAGTCTCTGCTTTGATTACTCTTCAGTTTCTTGGTGCTGATGCAGTGGGATGCAATTGCTCAACAGGACCTGCTGATATGCTTTCTGTAATAAGAGAGATGAATAATGTTGCAAGAGTCCCTTTACTTGCAAAGCCCAATGCAGGAATGCCAAAGCTTAAAGATGGCGTTACAGTCTTTGATATGGGGGCTGTTGAATTTGCCTCTTATGCTGATGACTTTATTAAGGCAGGGGCAAATATCCTTGGTGGATGTTGCGGGACTACTCCAGATCACATATTTGAACTGGCAAAAAAACTTAAGGGCAAGATTGGCCATGGTAAGAGTAAGATGGGTCTTTCTGCTCTTTCCTCTGCAAGAAAAAGCGTTTTTATTGGAGGCGGTAGGCCTCTCTCTGTTGTTGGAGAGAGGATAAACCCCACAGGTAAAAAAGCCTTGCAGGGAGAGCTTCGTGAAGGCAAGCTTTCCATTGTTCAGGAATTTGCCCTTGAGCAGGAAAACCATGGAGCAGCTATCCTTGATGTCAACATGGGACTTTCTGGAATTGATGAAAAGGAGATGATGCTTAAGTCTGTTAAGGTTTTAGCAAAGATGTCTTCGTTACCTCTTTGTATTGACTCCACAAATCCTGAAGTGGTTGAGGCAGCTTTAAGGATCTATCCCGGTAGAGCTCTGGTAAATTCTATTTCTGGAGAAAGGGATAGGATTGAAAGAATGCTCCCTGTTGCTGCAAAGTATGGTGCAATGTTTATACTCCTCCCCCTTGATGACAGGGGAATACCAGAGACAGTTGATGAAAGAAAGCGCATTGTCAATTATGTAATATCAGAGAGCTCAAAATATGGATACACAACAGAGGATATTGTTGTAGATGGTCTTGTAATGACAGTGAGCTCTGATATTAAGGCTCCTGCTCGCACCCTTGATCTCATTGAATGGTGCTCAAGAGAGCGAGGTGTTAATACAATTTGTGGGCTTTCCAATGTTTCTTTTGGATTGCCTGCCCGTGAATGGATTAATAGCTCATTTCTTGCAATGGCTATTTCCAGAGGGCTTACTATGGCTATAGCAAATCCAGCCTCTCAACAGCTGATGAATACTCTCTATTCCTGTGATGCCCTTGCAGGGAGAGATAAAAATCTTACCTCCTATGTAAACAGATTTTCTGGTGTTACCTCTGAATCCACTTCAAAGGCAGAAGAGCTTACGCCAGAGAGGGCTGTATTTGATGCAGTTTTAAGGGGCAGAGATGATTTAATTGAAAAGACTATTCAGTCTGCCCTTGATGCAGGAATTTCTCCTCAGAATATAGTTGATAATTCTCTTATACCTGCCATCACTCTTGTGGGGGATAAGTATGATCGTAAGGAGTATTTTTTGCCACAGCTTATTATGAGTGCAGACACTATGAGAAAGGGATTTGCATACCTTGAGCCTTTGCTTATAAGAGAAGGTGAGGTGGAAACTGAAGGCAAGATTGTAATTGCCACTGTTAAGGGTGATATTCACGATATTGGAAAAAACATAGTTGCACTGATGTTGCGTAATTATGGCTTTGATGTTGTTGATTTAGGGAAGGATGTCCCTGCGGAGGTAATACTTGATAAGGCTTGCGAGATAAAGGCAGATATAATTGCTCTTTCTGCTTTGATGACTACTACAATGACAGAAATGAGAACTGTCATTGATCTTTGCAGAGAGAGAAAATTGCAGTTTAAATTTATGATAGGTGGAGCTGTGGTTGATCAAAATTATGCTGATGAGATTGGAGCCGATGGTTACTCAAAAGATGCGATGGATGCTGTAAAACTTGCAAAGGCTCTTATGAATAGTTAGATGTAGGCAATGGGCTATCCTCTTTTGGATAGCCCATTGATTATTTAAAATGTAAGTTTGATTTTACCAACCTCAACCAGAGGATGATCATCAAGGGTTTTTCTTAGTTTAATTATCTCTCCAAATTCACCGGAGGCAATTCCCTCTGCTGTAAATGTATAGTCATGTGTTGGTGCATATAACTCCATTCCTTTGGCCTCATTGTCAATTATTTCAGAAGGATTATATTTTTCCAGAGTGACACCTTGAGGAAGCTTTGATAGTATAGCTTTGATCTCTTCTCCATACTTCTTTGCATAGGCTCTTGTTTCAAAGTTAAATGAAGAGGATTTTATTTCTTTAAATGATTTAATATATTTTGCTTTTATAAAGCGCATCTCCCCTCTTTTCTCAGAGGCCTCTTTCAGTTTTTTAAAGAATTCCTCTTCCATAATAATATGGTGAAGTCTTGTCTTTAAGGATGCCCATTCTTTTATGATCTCTGTAAAAGTTTCTGCTTCGATATTATGCTCTTTAGCTGAATACCACTCCCAGTTCCCATCTTGTCCAAGCATAAAGCCTTCGAGCATTCCATATATTATATCAAGATTTCCCTCAAATACCACTTCATAAAATTTTTTGCTCATGTTATCCTCCAGTTTATTTAAAAGAATATATAGGTTACCAGGATAAATACCGGAATGAGAATTGGTATTGAGTATTTAAACATGTAGCCAAAAAAGCTTGGCATTGGCACACCCCATTCCTCTGCAATGGATTTTGTCATAAAGTTTGGAGCATTACCAATATATGTATTGGCACCCATAAATACTGCACCTGCACTTATGGCAAGAAGTGTGCTGGCATGTGTTGTCATAAGGTCAACGGGGTTTCCTCCTGCTGTGTTAAAAAATACAAGATAGGTTGGGGCATTGTCAAGGAAGCTTGATAGAGTTCCTGTGGCCCAGAAGAAGTGTGAATTAATAAATTCGCCGCTGCTATCAACCACTCCTTTTATGACAGCACCCATTGGACCATCTGCACCAGCCTTAAGCATTGCAATTGGAGTTACCATTGTCATAAATATTGTAGCAAAGAGTTTGGCTACCTCTTTTATTGGCTCCCAGTTAAATCCATTGCCTTCTCTTATCTCTGGCTTTGAAACTTTCAGAGAAACAAAAGTTATAAGTAGCAAAAGAGCTACCTGAAGTATTGTTGCACTTGGAACCTCTACATAGTGAATTGTAAAGGCTGTTCCAAGATTAAGGCTTGATGATAAGACTGCAAGGACAATGCATGGTAGAAGAATCATATTGGGCACGCCAACAAGTTGAAGCTTTTCTTTGTTATCTGAGTTATCTGACACTGCTGGCTTTTCTTCCTGTTTGTAGTAAATAGTATCCATAATAAAGAAAATTACAAGGAGAATACCGACAACAAAAGCTACAAGAGGTAGCATGTGAACTACTGTCCAGAAGAAATCGACCCCTTTTAAAAATCCAAGAAACAAAGGTGGATCCCCAAGGGGAGTGAGACCACCGCCAACATTGGCCACTACAAATATTACAAATACTACAATGTGAACCTTTTTCTTTCTCCATTGATTTGCTCTTAGAATAGGCCTTATTGTAACCATAGCAGCGCCAGTTGTTCCCATGAGGCTTGCAAGAATTCCACCTATGAGTATCATTATTGTATTTACCTTTGGAGTTCCTGCAAGATCGCCCTTAAGCTGAATCCCTCCAGCAACTGTGAAGAGGGCAAGTAGCAGAGTAATAAAAGGAATGAATTCAAGAATGTAGACCTCAAGTAAATAGAAAGTCCCTGTGCCCAAACCAAAGTAAAAGCTAAAGGCAACAAAAAATACAATCCACCAGAATAGTGATACCTTGCCATAGTGGTGATGCCAGAAATGAGGTGTGAGCAGAGGAAATAGCGCTATTGAAAGTAAAATTCCACAAAATGGTATAATCCATAGTAAGCTAAGATTTTTTGCATCAATGTGTGGAGCATGATGAATCTCGCCTTCTCCATGGGGAGCGCTATTTTCGTTGTGAACAGTTTCTGTCTTAACAGAGCTGTGAGGATCTGTTTTCGCTGATTCTCCGTAGGCTTTTATAAACAGGGGGGATAAAAGCATTATGGAGACAGCT
>ERZ795060.3824-NODE-3824-length-13381-cov-3.173495_pt1 | contig 13381 bp, 12 predicted proteins | sample MGYA00375144_ERZ795060 | MGnify/ENA primary metagenome ERZ795060 (study PRJEB30189, sample SAMN05720157) | activated sludge metagenome | isolation source: anaerobic digester from wastewater treatment plant | place: Japan | collected 2015-05-15 ... | reverse complement strand
GCGGAACTCATCCCACTCGAAATGGTCGGCCAAATTGTGATGAAGCGAAATCAGGCCGATCCCCTGCTTCGCCAGGTCCGCAAACGCCTGACGCTGCGCAGGGGTGAGCTTTTGGCACATGTCATACATCACCACCACGTCGTACTTCTTTTCCAGGCCCGGTTGAAGCAGGTCGGCCTGTTTGGGTAGTTCTGCTTTGTCCCAGACCACGTCCGGCATGGCATCGAACATGGCCCAGAACTCTTTTTCATCGAATCCGTGGCCGCCGTAGGTTACCAGCACCCGGATTTTCTTCTCCGCCGGTTGCCCGGCCGGTTCGGCGGCAAAAACACTCCCCGCCATTCCAACAAGCCACAACGCTCCCAACACCATTCTGCCAACAGGCTTCATCGCAGCGTCTCCTCATGGAAAAACAGACCGATAGGAAATTCGCGGTTCCATTTCTTCCGCGCGCCGGAGAGCAGAACGCCCTTGGTTTTCCAAACCGCCAAGGACTCCCCTCGTCCTTTGCCCTCTATCATAGCACCCTGTTCGCCGCTTCGCTACCAGCGAAGGGCGCCTGGAAACCAAACCGGGAAGATGGATGTCCCATGACGAACCCCCTCGTCGCCCAAACAGGAATCCCGTACAATGTTGTTCTATAGAATTGCTCCATGTTCCACTTCGTTGAAGGAGAACCCCGTGCGACGAGCAAAAGTGAGCATTATTGGCGCCGGCAACGTGGGGGCGACCACGGCCCTGTGGTGCGCCGCCGCCGAGCTGGGCGATATTGTGCTCCTAGACCTACCCCAGACCGAAGGGATGCCCAAAGGAAAGGCCCTGGACCTTGCACAGGCCGGGCCGATCGTCGGCTTCGACGGCCAACTGCAAGGGACAAATTCTTATGACGACACCGCCGATAGCGACGTGGTGGTCATTACGGCCGGTGTGGCTCGCAAACCAGGCATGAGTCGGGATGATCTGCTCGCGGTCAACGCCCAGATTGTCGGTTCCGTGGCCGAGCAGGTTCGACGCACCAGCCCGGACGCCGTGGTCATTGTGGTGAGCAACCCGTTGGATGCGATGACCTATCGGGTCTGGGAGGTAACAGGTTTTCCGCCGCATCGGGTGGTGGGGCAGGCCGGCGTGTTGGATGCGGCCAGGTTCCGAACTTTTTTGGCGATGGAATTGGGCGTAAGCGTGGAAGACGTGTCGGCCATGCTTTTGGGTGGTCATGGGGACACGATGGTTCCGCTGGTGAGTTGCACTTCGGTGAGCGGCATTCCGATTCGGCAACTTCTTCCGGCAGATCGGCTCGAAAAGATCATCCAGCGGACCCGGGACGGCGGGGCGGAGATTGTGGGCCTGCTCAAGACCGGCAGCGCCTATTACGCCCCGGCGGCGGCCGCGGCCCAGATGGTCGAAGCCATTGTCCGAGACAAAAAGCGAGTGCTTCCCTGCGCAGCGTACTGCGATAAGGAATATGGAGTGGGCGGTCTGTTTGTGGGGGTGCCGGTGGTGCTGGGCGCCAAGGGAGTAGAACGGATCGTCCAACTGGAACTTACGACCGCCGAACAGGAGGCGTTCCGCCGTAGTGTAGAGGCGGTTCGGAACCTGGTGGAGACGATGGGACGGCTGATCGGTTCCCGACAGATCGAATAGGGGCGGTTGGAAGATGCGGAGGGGAAAGGCGAAACCAGGTGCTAGCAGTGCTAGCAGTGTTTGGGGATGTGCAGCCCGAGCTGTTCTCCCCAGCAAAAAGTTTCTCGAGGAGGATTCGGTTGACAGATCCCGGGGCTTGGGGTAAAGTTTTAGTCATTCCAGAAGTGAAGTCGTCCGAGGCGGCGCCTCCGAGCGACTTTGCTCCCAACGGGGACGAGGGACAAAAATCGTTTTCTCTTCCTAAGATTTTTTCTTATGAACCCTTTTAAGCCAGTTGAACGGCGTTCAGTGGAGATTCCGCTGAACCAACCGAGGCGTCTGCAGGGGGATTGGTTTTTCCAGAAAAAGTCTGCTGCCGAAACGCTCCCCCATCTGCTTTTTACCCCGTTGCACTATGAACCGGGGTATGCCTATCCGCTTCTGGTTTGGCTTCATGGACCAGGAACGGATGAACGACAACTGATCCGGATCATGCCCCAGATCAGTTGCCGAAACTATGTGGCCATTGGGGTCCGGGGGATAGCGAGGGAAAACGGCGCCGACAGAAAAGCCCCAGGGTTGCATCGAGAAAAACTCCGCTATGACTGGCCTGCGAACGCGGATTCGATTGCAGAGGCGACCGAACGGGTCTTTCGGGCCATTGAACTTGCTTCCCGCAAACGACATGTGCATCCAGGCCGGATCTTTTTAGCCGGTTCCCGAAGCGGCGGCACGATGGCCTTTCGGATCGCCCTGCAACAGCCCAGTTATTTCGCCGGGGTGATTTCTTTGGGGGGGCCTTTGCCCAGGGGGGAACCTTTTTTAAGGCGTTTTTCGGATCTGAAGCATTTGGAGGTATTGGTAGCCGTTGCCCGACAATCCCCATCTTACCCAAGTTCTCTAGTTTGCGAAAACTTACGGCTTCTCCATCGAGCTGGTCTTTCCGGAATTATGCTCCGGGAGTATCCGGCCGGCTGGCATCTTTCGCTGCCCATGCTTAGAGACGTGGATCGCTGGCTGATGGAGCGAATCACTCAGGGGGTCTCTTCCCCCCACAAATAATCGCGTGCCGGAACATCTTCCTTAGCCGGAACGTCTATTGACATCCGGCTTTCTTTTTAGGTACAAGGTCGCTGCCTTTTCCTCGAAGGGATGGAGTCCCTTTTCCGGGCGCAACGAACGACTCATCTTTTGCGCGCCGGTCGCGGCGGCAGAGAGGGCGTCCGGGATTGGGTGAGATACGGTGTTGTAATCCCCTCTGTTCCAGGGGTTTGACTACCTCTGGGCAGAAGACGTTACCGTGTAACAGACGGTGCTACAAGGGTTTGTAGGTCGGGAGGCGCGGATGGCAGCGACGCCGTCTAAAGTGGTTGGTAAACCGGCTTCTTCGGAAAAGGAGCCGTCGCAGCCCCGAGGGGGGCCGGCCCAACCTCCCGGTGCGTCGGGCGGGGAACAGCCGGAACCTGCCAAGGGCGCTGAGGACCAGGCCGCCGCTCCCGAAGGGGCCCAACCTTCGTCGGCGCAAAAGGCCGCCCCGGTCGGCTGGCCGAGACGTTTTGCTCAATGGGCCGCCGCCAGTCGGCGTCGGCTGATCACTCTGTTGGTGGGAGGATTTCTCGTCGTTAGCCTTCTGACGACGGGAATAGTGATTCTCATTATCCGTTCTTCCCGGGAACCGCCGCCGATTACTTTGGAAATGGCCCTAGCAGTGTTGGATCAAGGGGCGTATCCCGAAGCGAGGTATTTGGCGGAAAAGTTGGCCCTCCGAAGCGATCTGCCGGAGGCGGACTTGGGTGGTCCGGTGTTTATTCTCGGCGCGGTAACCGCCTATGAAGCCCGAGAACTTCCGGAAAAGGAACGCAAATCCCAATACTTAGTCGCCGCTGCCTATTTAGAAGAAGCCCGAGTACGGGGGTTTCCGACCGGCCGTCGGGCGGAAGGGCTTTTCCTGTTGGCCGAAAGTCTTTTCCACAGCGGTCAGTGGGTGGCGGCCCGTCCGGTGCTGAAAGAGGCTCTTCCGGCCAATCCCCAGCGGAAGACCCTGTTACACGACATGCTGGTCCAAGCCTGCGCCGAAGCGGTCCCGCCTCTGCTGAAAGAAGCCCTCCAGTACAACACGGCGTACTTGGCCGATCGCTGGCTGCCGCAAATCCGAAAGCACCAGGGAATCCTTCGGCAAGCAGACTTGCAATTCCGATTGGGCGACCTGGAGGGATGTCGGAAGACGTTGGCCGGCTTGCCAGCCGATCCTGCCCTAAAAGCAGGACGGAAATGGATCGAAGGGCAAATGGTTTTGGCAGAAGCGCGGGCAGCTCGAACCAAAGGGGATGCAGCCGCCGCCCAGCAGAAGTACCAAGAGGCGATCCAATTGTTTCGGCAAGCCCAGACGGACGAGTCGATCGGCCTGTGGGCGATGCGGCGGGCGCAGTATCATATTGGGCTTTGTCTGGAGGAGATGGGCGATCTGAAGGCGGCGGCGTTGCATTTGGAGCGGGTTCGGGCCGCCTTTCCCGACACCCCCGAAGCCACGGCCGCTGCTTGGCAAGAGGCTGAACTGGTCCGTCAACTCCGGGACCCTCAGGAGGTACTGGCCGCTTACCGCCGGGCCGTCCAAGCCGTCGGCCTTCCGAAGAGCTTTCATAATCCCTGGCTGAGTCTGGAAGATATCCGAACTCGGTGTTTGAAAGCGCATCAGGACTACCTCGGTCGGGCCGACTTTGCGACGGCCTTTGCGTTGGCCGAGACGTTTGCCCCCTTGTTTTCTCCGGAGGCAAAGACCCGGCTTGTGGCCGAGACGTTGGAGCAGTGGGCCCGTGCCGAAGCCGCCAAAGCGGAATCGCTTCCCTATCCCCAACGGACCCAACAAGAGCGACATGCCCGGAAACTATTCCGTCAGGCAGGCTGGGCGTACCAACAACTGGCCGAGCTAGAAAAAGAAACCCGCCGCTATACGGACCTGCTCTGGCAGAGCGCAGAGAATTACATGGCCGGGCAAGATTATCCCCACGCCGTGTTGGTGCTCCAAGAATACTTGAAGAACGAAAGCCGGGCGCGCCGAGGCGCCGCCTTGGCCCGTCTGGGAGAAGCCCTCCTGGCGCTGAATCGGATCGACGAAGCGATGGAAAACCTGACGGATTGCATCGATTTCCATCCGCGGGATGTGGCGGCGTTTCAGGCCCGGCTCTTGGCCGCCCGCGCCTTCGTGGAAAAAGCCGAGCCGGATAAGGCCGCCCAAATGCTCCAGGCCAATCTGGACGGTCGGCTGGCCCCTTCGAGTGTGGAATGGCGGCAGACGTTGTTTGCGATGGGCCGACTGCGGCATCTGGAAGCCGACTACCAAAAGGCCGTCCCCCTGCTCGAAGAAGCCCTCCAGCGGTATCCCAACGATCCGGAAGCCCTAGAAGCCCGGTATCTACTGGCCGACAGTTACCGACGGATCGGACTCCAGTTGCGAGAACAATTGTCGGCCTCTCAGGTTCGGCATATTCGGCTCAGTCGTATGCAAGAAAGCCAAACCGCATTCCAAAAGGCCCTGGCTCAATATAGAGAACTTTTAAATATCCTAAGCCGAACGCAGATCAATCGGCCCTTGACCCCGTGGGAGAAGGTGCTTCTGCGAAATACCCTGTTCGGCATGGGCGAGTCGGCCGTTCGGTTAGGCGATCATACGGCGGCGCTGGAGGCCTATACCGCCGTGGCCAACCGATTCCAGAGCGAGCCGGTCGCCCTGATGGCGTATTTTCAGATGGCCGGCGTGTATCGAGAATTGGGCCAGCCGGAGCGTGCCCGCCAAATGCTCCGACAAGCCCAACTTGTATTGAACCGATTGCCGGACGACCCGGCCTTTACCAAAACCACCCCCTTCGCCCGCGCCGAATGGGTCCGACTGTTGGATCGCCAATTGGCCGAGTTAGAAACCCCTGGGTCTTAGTCCTAGGATCGCCATTCCACAGAAAAGAAACCTTTCCATGACGAGAACATTTCCTATGACGTTAGACACGGATCGGCTGGCGGAGTTGGTCGCCCAAAAACGCCAACTCCTCCAGAGCGTACAGGAGTTGGTCGTTCGCCAAGAGGAAATGGTCGAGCGAAACGAGATGACGGCCCTGCTGGAGGCGTTGACGGTTAAGCAAAAACTGCTCGATCAGTTGCAGGCGGTGGAACGATGTTTGGCGCCGTTTCGAGAGCAAGACCCGGCAGCGCGCTCCTGGCGAACAGAGCAATTGCGGGAACAAACCGCCGCCCATCTGGAAACCTGTCAACACCTGTTGGCCGACATCCTCCAGAGGGAGAAACGTTGCGAGGCGGCGCTCCTTCAGCGTCGGGAGGAGACGGCCGCCCAGTTGAGAAATCTGTGTACCAGCGGTCAGATGTTGGCCGCCTATCGCACTGCAGAAGCCTACCCTCAAAACCACCTGGACCTAGTTTCTGGAGAATAATGTTTTCCCTATCAAACACGCATCCCTGTCAACAACAAGGCGATGAAACCAGCGAGGGTTTTCCCATGACAGAAGCAGGAAATTTGCCGCCGTTGGTTCTGCCAGGGCCTAGGGCCGATCTGGAAACTGTGTTGGCCGCCTGGCATGAAGCCACCGTGCGATTGGAAAAGACCCACGAAGCGTTGCAGGAAGAGGTGCAACGGCTTACGGAAGAGCTGGCGGCCAAGAATCGAGAACTGGCCCGCAAGGAGCGGCTGGCCCTGATCGGCCAGATGGCCTCGCATATCGCCCATGAGGTCCGGAACAGTTTGATGCCGGTTACCTTGTATTTGAGTTTGCTGCGGCGGCGATTGGCCGACGACCCCACAGGGCTGGACATGCTCGATAAACTTCAGGCCGGGTTGCGGGCCTTGCAAAGTGCAGTTACCGATCTGTTGCATTTTAGCGCCGATCGGGACCCGCAACGTCGGCCGTTTTTGCTGCGTCGGCTGATCGAGCAAATCCTCAGCGACCTGGCCCCCCAGCTCCATGCGCAGAACATCCGATGCGAACTGGACATACCCGGCGACCAGCTCCTGGTCGCCGATCAGGAGATGATCCGTCGGGCGGTGATGAACCTGGTGCTAAACGCCCTGGATGCCATGCCCGAAGGCGGCCTGCTCTCCATCACCTCAGCGGCCGGCCCAGAAGCGATCGAACTCGAGGTAGCCGACTCGGGTCCTGGACTTTCCGACGAAGCCAAACGTCGGGCAATGGAACCTTTTTATACTACTAAACCGGGGGGCACCGGCCTGGGACTGGCCATCGTCAGCCGAATCGCCGAAGCCCACGGCGGCGAAGTGCTGCTGATGAATTGCCCCGACGGCGGCGCCGCCGTGACCTTGAGAATCCCCTATGCAGAGAATCTTTCCCTTCAGGAGGCGGCGGCATGAACTGCTTGAAACTCTCGCATGGGATTGCAGCGACAAAAGGTGCTTCTGCCGGAGCAAAGGCTTCGGAAGGGCTGAAAATCGCTTCCGCCGTTTCCTTGGAGGCTTGCCCCGGCATGGTCTTGGTGGTGGACGATCATCCCCAGTCCCGGCAGTCGATGGTCGATATTCTTCGCCAAGCCGGGCATACGGTCGATTCCTGCTCCAGCGCCGCGGAAGCCTTGCAACAGATCGAGCGGCGGGCCTACGACTGCATCGTAACCGATCTGAAAATGCCGGGCATGAACGGATTGGAATTGATCCTGCACCTGGAGGCCCGGCGGTATCCGGCCCAGGTGGTCATGGTAACCGCCTATGGGACGGTGGCCTCGGCGGTGGAAGCGATGCGTCACGGGGCCTTCGATTACATCGAAAAGCCGTTCGACGTGGACCGCCTGGAACAGATGGTCTCCAAGGCCATTTTCCATCGGCGCGTTTTGGAAGGCGGTTTGATCGGCGCAGCGCCGGGCGGCCCGATCGACCCGCCGGTCATGGTGGGCGTAAGCCCCCAGATGCAGATGCTGCGGGCAAAGATCGCTCAGGTAGCTCCTACATCGGAAACCGTGCTGATCACCGGCGAAAGCGGCACCGGCAAGGAACTGGTGGCCCGGGCCATCCATGCGGCCAGCCGACGCAAAGAAGGCCCCTTCGTCAGCGTCAATTGCCCGGCGCTATCGGCGCAATTGATGGAAAGCGAACTGTTCGGCCATGAGAAGGGGGCCTTTACGGGAGCGGACGCCGCTCGGATAGGCCGATTCGAACTGGCGCACAGCGGCACCCTGCTTTTGGACGAGGTTACCGAAATCGACTTGCCTTTGCAGGCAAAACTGCTTCGGGTGTTGCAGGAACGATGTTTCGAACGGGTGGGATCGAGCAAAACCCTATACGTCGATGTGCGAGTGCTGGCCACCACAAACCGAAACCTTCAGCAGGAAACCGCCGAGGGACGATTCCGCGAGGACCTGTATTATCGGCTCAACGTGGTGCCGATCCACACACCGCCGCTCCGCGAACGGCGAGAAGACGTGCCGGTGCTGGTGGACCACTTTTTGCACCGGATGGCTCGCCGATTGGGCCAGCCGCCCTGCCAAATCGCCCCAGACGCCTTGGACCTGATGCTCCACTACCATTGGCCGGGCAATGTGCGGGAATTGGAAAATATCATCACCCGGGCCAGCGTCCTTTATACCGGCCAGACCGTTACGGCCGACGAAATCCGGCGCTGGCTGATCGCGCCGCCGGAAAAGGACGGCGTCGCTTTCCCTCCGCCGAGCGTCCCCGTCGGCCTGAGCCTCCAGGAAATGGAACGCCGTCTGATCGAAGCCACCTTGCAACACTTTGGCGGCCACCGGGCCAAGACCGCCCAGGCCCTCGGCATCGGTCTGCGTACCCTGACCAGCAAACTGCGTCAGTACGGATACGCCCCTCGGGAAAAGAGCTACCGAAAGGCGTCGTAACCAGAGTCGTAAGTAAGAAAGGACTTGTCGGAGACCGGCAAATTTTGCGCATCCGGTTCGGCGAAATCTGCCAGTTGCCTATCCAAAGGAGCAGTTCTTCTCCAAAACTAAAAATTTTCCTCCGAGCGTTTCCTAGGCGGTTCGTCGCCGCGATGGAAGAACAAGGGGATTGCACTATAGGCAAAGATTTTGGGAAGTTAGGAAAAATGGGAGACCCGCGGCGATCCCGGAAATGAAAAAGAGATGACCGCTTTCCGCGGGCAGTTTTTCGGAAACAGAAGGTTTGTATTGGAGTAATCCAGACTTGGCACGCCAGTTGCAAAAACACAGGACGACTACAAATACCTTTACAAATACCTTAAAAGTCCGCTGCTAGATAAAAGGGGTAAAATACAGGACGGCAGGAAAGTTAGGCAAAAAAGGGGAAAAACGTTCCGGGCGAGAGGATCGGCCATGTACGAAAGCCTGTTTAACGCCACCACGTTGCCGGTGCTTCAGCAGGTGGTCAGTTTCACGCAGGCGCGGCATCAGGTGTTGGCCAGCAACATCGCCAACCTAGATGTGCCGGGCTACCGCGCCCGCGACCTGCCGGTCAGCGAATTCCAGCGGCAATTGGCCGAGGCCATTCGGCAACGGGATGAGCCGCCGGCGTTCCGCTCGCCCGGAGAACCGGAAACGACTTTGCCGTCCCGCCGGCTGGAACCGGTGGAGTTGGAAGACCTGCCCGAAACGATCCTCTACCACGACGACGGCACGAAGGGTCTGGAATATCAAGTGAGCGAAATGCTCAAAAACCAAATGCAACACAACATGGCCGTCAGCCTGATGACGCATCAGTTCAACCTGCTCCGTGCGGCCATTAACGAAAGGACGTAAGGCGCGACGGTAATCGCCTCTCCCCTCGCGGGAGAGGCCGGCCAGGCGGAAAGCCTGGCCGGGTGAGGAGAACCTGGATTCCTGCCTACGCAGGAATGACATTCGGAAACAAGAATAACATTCGGAAACGAAACACGTTTCGGCAGAAAGGTGCGGCGATGTGGAATAGTTTGGACGTTAGCACCAGCGCCCTAGTGGCGCAACGGATTCGGCTTCATGCGATTACGAGCAACCTGGCCAACATCTCGACCACCCACAATGAGGAAGGCGAACCGACGCCGTATCAGCCGCGGTTTGTGATTTTCCAGACCGCCGAGGAGATCGGCTCGCCAGGGACGCCGGGGGTTCGGGTGGCCTCGGTGGAGGAGGAGCAAAAAGAACCTCTCTGGAAATACCAGCCAGGCCATCCGGACGCCGTTCGAGAAGGCCCTATGACCGGATACGTGGCCTATCCCAATATCAATATGATGACCGAGATGACCGACGCCTTGGAGGCGGCCCGAGCGTATGAGGCCAACCTGGGCGCCATCGAAATCGCCAAAGACCTGCAACATCAGACGTTACGAATCATCGCCTGAAAAGGAAACCTTCAGCCTGGTAGGGGAGAACTCCTTTTCCCTGACCCCACGGAGACTTAAAAGGACCAGGAAACTATGGACCCGATTTATGGCGTGAACTTTTCCGCCGGAGAGCTAGGCCGGGTCGCTTCGACCGGCGCTTCGACCACGCCAAGCCGATCCTTTCAAGACTTCCTGTTGGACTCCATTCGGCAGGTCAACGCCATGCAGCAGGAGGCGGACCAAGCGGTCGAACAGTTGATGACGGGCGGCCAGACCGACCCGGCCGAAGTGCTCACCGCCGTACAAAAGGCCGACCTGGCTTTTCGCATGATGATGCAAATCCGCAATAAACTCCTCCAAGCGTTCCAGGAAATACAGAACATTCGGATTTAGAAGAGATCGCCCCGAGGGTGTAGGAAAGGAATCCTTCTCGAACAAGGACGGACGTAGGAGCAGCCACGGATGGACTTTCTGAACCGTGCTTGGATTCAGATTCGAGACCTGTTTTTGTCGATGACGCCGGCGGCCCGGGTTACCACGGCGGTGCTGCTAGGAGTGATCGTGGTAAGTCTGGGCTATCTGTTCACCTCTCGTGTTTCCACCACCGAGTCGTATCTGATGGGAGGCGAGTCCTTTTCGCCGTCGGACCTGAAGGCGATGGAGGCGGCCTTCGGCAAAGCCGGGCTGAGTTCCTATCAGATCGAAGGCAGCCGAGTACGCATCCCCCGCGGCCAAGAGGCCAAATACATGGCCGCTCTGGTCGATCATAACGCCCTGCCCCCGGAGTTCGGCGAGTTTCTGGCCAAAGCGGTAGAGACGAGTAGTCCGTTCCTGACGGCTAAACAGATAGAAAGCCGCAAAATAGCGGCTAAAGAAAGGGAACTGGCCCTGATCATCCGCTCCTTGCCGGGCATCGAGAAGGCCGCGGTGCTTTTCGACGCCCAGACCGAGGGCGGTCTGCGCGCCGGCGTGGTCAAAACGGCGTCCGTGGCCGTCAAGGCCCTGGGTGCTCAGCCTCTGGACCCGGAACAGGTGCGGAAAATCCGGCATCTGGTGGCGGCCTCGTTTGCCGGCATGAAGCCGGACAATGTAACCGTCGCCGACCTGAACGGCCAAACCTATACGGGCTCCGGCGACCCGGCCTCTGGCGGCAGCGCCGCCGACGACCCTTACATCGCCCGAAAACGGGAACACGAAAAAGATTGGCAACTGAAGATTCTCAAGGCGTTGGCCTATGTGCCGGGAATTACTGTAACCACCAATGTCGAATTGGATCGTCAGCAAATCCTCCGCAAAGAAGACATCAAACACGATCCCAAACCCGTGCCAATTCGCGTTTCGGAAACCGAAAGCAGCCGAACCCGAGAAGGCGGCGGCCCTGGAGGTCGGCCCGGCTATGTGGCCCAACAACCCAAGGCCAACGCCCCCACGAGCGTTTCCGGCCGAACCGGCACTTCGGAACAAGAAGAACAATCCAAAAGCGAAACGGTCAATGCGCTGTCCACGCAGCGGTCGATGGTCGAAGAAATTGGACTGACGCCCAAGCGGGTCACGGCGGCCATTGGGGTGCCGATGAGCTACTTTGCCCGGGTGTGGGAGGAGCGGAACCCAGCCGCCCCAGGCGAAGCCCCTAAACCGCCCGACGCCGCTCAACTGGCAAAAATCCGGGACGAAGAGCTCAAGAAGATTCGGGACCATGTGGCGGCGATATTGCCTTCCGCCGAAGGAGTGGCGGATAAAACCGAACTGGTTACGGTAACCGAGTTTCAGGACATTCCTGGGCCGGAAATTCCCACGCCCAGTTGGCTGGAACGGTTTTGGGAGTTTTTGGCGACTTCGTGGGCCACGTTGGGGATGCTGGGGTTGGCGGCGATGAGCTTGTGGATGATTCGATCCCTGAGCCGGGCCAGTTTGCCGCCGCTGCCAAGTACGCCCAACCTGCCCGGTTTGCCGACATCGGAAAAGGAGGAAGAGGAAGCCCAAAAAGGTCCCCGGTTCGCACGTTTTGCCGCCGGCGGACCTTCGCTCAAAGACGAATTGGCCGACCTAGTCCGCGAGGACCCCGAAGCGGCGGCCAACATCCTCCGGGCCTGGATCGGCACACCGCAGTAATCCCGCGGTAAAGAAAAACAACGACAACCCTTTTGAACGTTTTACCAAACCATGACGCCATGAACAGCACGCCTGACGGAATCCGAAAAGCGGCCATTTTGCTCCGGGTTTTGGATGGGCCGGCCGCCCAGTTACTTTGGGGACGATTGACGCCGGCTCAAGCAGAACTGATCCGAAAGGCCCAGACCAAGTTGGGCGAGGTGAACCCCGCGGAGGAACGCCGGGTTTTGGACGAATTCATGCGATTAGGGGTGCTCACCCCGAAACAGGCAACGGGCGTCGATTTGGGGGCGTCCGCCGCCGAGCATCGCCGGGCGGGCGGCGAAATGCGCCTGCCGGCGCCTTCCGCCAATGGGGCCCCGTTTGGCAGTTTGCACCATGTGGAGGTAGATAGTTTGGCGCGGGCGTTGGCCGGTGAACGGCCTCCGACGGTGGCAGTGGTGTTGGCCCATTTGCCGCCCCGTCAGGCAGCCGGGGTGCTCCAACGTTTAGACCCGAACCTTCAGAAGGAGGTGGTCTGGCGTTTGGTCCAACTAGAAGAGACCTCGCCGGACATTTTACAGGAGGTAGAGGCCGTTCTGCGGGCTCGGTTGGCTCAAGAGATATCCATCCCGCGGCGTCGAGTGGCCGGCCTGGCTACTCTGACGGGCATCCTCCAGACGGTCGATCTCCAAACCAGCCGACGCATCCTGGCTCAACTGGACGCCTTGGACCCGGCTTTGGCGGACCGCCTCTCCGCAAGCCGAACTGGTCGGTTGGATTTCGAGGACCTGATCGACCTGGATGCGGCCTCGCTGCGGCGGTTGATGGCCGCGGCCGACTTCGAGGTGGCTGTTTTGGCCCTGACCGGCGCAGATTCCCTGTTGGTGGATCGCGTACTGGAGGTCGTCCCGGAGACGGACGGGCGAGCGTTGAAAAGCCGGTTGCAGAATCCTGGTCCGATCCGGCTTCGCGATGTGGAAGAAGCGAGGCGTCGGTTGGCCGACTTGGCCGAACGATTGGCCCACCACGGTCATATCCGCCTGCCTGGGGAAGGGAAAAGGTCGGAATTGCCCTTGGCAGCGTAAAGGAGGCGCCTGTTGGAGAACGGCGGGCCTTCGGGCCTGCCCAACCAGAAAAAAATCCAAACCGCCCATAACAAAGAAGTAAGAAAAAAATTTTCCTCTTTTGTAAAGTAGTTCCTTATGCCAGTCATCAAAGCTGGGGACCATCAGACGGCCCAATGTGTGGCGTTTAATTTCGAGGACATGGCCGGCCAAGCGAACCGGTATTTGGAAAAGGTGCGGGCAGAAGCGGCGCAGATCGTCGCGCAGGCCGACCAGCTGCTGGCGCACTTCCCCGGCCACCGC
>ERZ795060.3823-NODE-3823-length-13384-cov-4.026033_pt1 | contig 13384 bp, 10 predicted proteins | sample MGYA00375144_ERZ795060 | MGnify/ENA primary metagenome ERZ795060 (study PRJEB30189, sample SAMN05720157) | activated sludge metagenome | isolation source: anaerobic digester from wastewater treatment plant | place: Japan | collected 2015-05-15 ... | reverse complement strand
ATCCGCCGGGGCCTGTCAAACCATCTACACTTGATATATTAAGCGGCACACAGTTTGCATTTCATAAAGAATCAGATGGTAAAATATATTTTAATTGGCTGCCGTGGCACCGCACTTGGAGCCATTCATATGTATTTGGCGTAATTTTATCAATACCTGTTTTCATTGGCGCATATTTATTTGGCTTATATAATTGGTGGCTTTATGGATTAGTGGCAATTTTAGGATTCTGGGTGCATCTAACGGAAGATATGACCGGACATATAGGCGGCGCTTTATTCTGGCCGCTGCATATGCCGCGTTCTGAAGGGTTAGAATTATTCAAAGCATCGGACCCGCGCACGAATTTTAGTTTGGATTATACAGCGATAGTTTTGATACTTTGGAATATAGACAGATATTCAACGAAAAAAATAGATATGCCCGGCTGGCTGTTTTTATTAGTATTTTTAGTAATACCGTTATATATTTATTTTTATGTAGTAGCAAAAATAAAGAAAAAACTGCATTCTGCTCCAAAGCCGACAATGGAAGAACCAGACGGTTCTGCCGAAGCAATTGTTGATTAATTATTAATCAGGATTTATTCCAACCTTTGAATTTTCAAAGGATTCAAAGGTTGGAATAAAAAAATTAGTTGTTTTAATTTTTAAATTTTTATATTCAAAATTTATATTCGAATACAACAATATTTTTAGGCTCAGAAATATACACAGATTTAAAAGTTCCAAATAATAATTCAATTTGTTTTTCTACATTATTAACATATGCTTTCCAAGAATTGTCCCAATTATCAATAAAACTAAGATACCCCGGCGCTTCGCAAAATAATTCTAATTTCAAAACATCGCCGTCATAATACAATACATTTACTTTATAATTAACATTTTTTGAATCATCAAGAAATTCTTTGATTGTTGAATAATCTATTTTTTTTGAAAAATAAATCTTTTTGCCGTCAATAACGCCCATTAATTTTTTATATGCTTCTTCTTCTGTTGAGCGATATTTATTCCTAAATTTAACATATCTATCAAAATACCAGTTGCCTACAATGCCGGCATTAAATTCATCTGTATGCGATAATGTATAGTATTTATCAATACGCGGAACATTAAAAGACCGCATATTTTTTTCATTTATCTGTAATATATGTCTGCTTGTATTTTTTCGTTGCGCTGACCAGAGCCACGGTCCTATCAAAAAATTATCAATACTCGTAAATATCAACAATATCAAAATTGCTAATTTTATTTTTTTAATTTTATATTTATAAATCGCATAAAAAATAATCAATGACAAAACTGCGCTTAAAATATATAACATACCAAATAATACTGCTATTTTATTAATATTCAGATTTAAAAAAAATTTAACAAAAAAATCAGGCAGCGCCATTACTTCCTGCCATTTTTCAGCAGGTAAATTTAATAGAAAACCGAACCGCAAATCTATATAGTATAATTTCCACTCAGCGTGATATTTGATTTTAATAAGCCAAATTAATTGTATTAAAATAATAATTGCGCCAAAAAACAAAATTTTCTGGAATTTAGTTTTCAATTCTGTTAAGCTGCAATTTTTTAAAATAAAAGAATTATAAAATTCATCAAAACTTAAAGCAAGTATCAAACTCAAAATCGGCAATAAAATTATATTCAAGCGCGGCCATTCGCGCAAACTCGAAAATATCGGCATATAATTCCATAGAAACTTAAAAAGATACGAATCTTTGCCGTAAGTAATATAAACAATAAAAAATAGCCAACCTAAAAAAAATATTGATATTAATCGCTTATTATTTTTAAAAGAAAAAAAACTCAAAACTAACAAAAAATTAAAAATACCGAAATAATACCAGCCGCCGGGCTGAGTATTTATTGGATAAATAAGCGAGCCGATAGTATCTGAAATGCCATATTTAACATTAGCAGCATATTCAAAATTATTGCCAGCTCTATCAGTTGTTTGTTTCATCAAAGAATTAACTTTCAAAAAATAAGGAAATGTAATAATTAAAACAATTATAAATGCTACAATTAAAACGCAGATTTTTTTTGCAAGATATTCGATTTTATCATAAAAAAAATAACTATTCAATTTTCTAATTATAAAAAATAAAATATACGGACTTATTAAAAACACTGAATATACTACATAATATGGATAGCCGGCAGTAATCAAACAAATATAAAATATTATCAATAACGCAGCATATTTCAAAGTTAATTGCATATTATCAGCGCAAAATATTTTTGTAATTGCAAATAAAATCCAAGGATACCAAGCGGCAGTATGAACAGCATTAGTAAATCGCAATATTTCAGTAATTTTATACGATATAGAAATAGTCAGTGCGCTATACAAACAAGAATAGACGCTTATATTAAATAACCGCAGCCATTTATATAATCCGACGACAAAAATTGATATGCCGAATATAGTAAATATCTGATGGTCAAAAGCAGACCACCCGCCAAATATTTTATAAAAAAAATATAGGATGATATTCAGCGGATAAAATATTTGGCTAAATGGATTAGAATAAAATGGAAAGCCCGCGGCTTCTGACGGCGACCATAGCGGAAAATCGCCGGAATTTAATTTATCCAATAAATACACTTTAAAATCATAATACAAAATATTAAAATCATTGCCGAGCCCGATAATATTAAAAGTATAAGGAAACAAAAAAATAAACGGAAAAATTATCAAACAAAAATAAATTAAAAAATTTTTTTTCATAAGTTAATTATTTTTTTTTGAAAATTAATTTATATAATTCTATACAGCCGACTGCTGAACAGACCAATAAAAACGGTTCAAATGGCAACCGATATTTCAACATACCGACAGGTCCGTTTATCATTAAAAAATAAAAGACAATCAATAAATTTATAATCACAAATTTATAATGTTTTTGCTTAATTAAATAAATCAGCCCGATTAATTGAATTATACGATTAATTATTACGCCGATAAATCCGAACAATAAAATAAATGAATATGTCTTATTAGAATTTTTAAACAGCCAATTATAGCCCTGTTCTAAAAAAGTTTTGCCGGGCGAATCGTGAAATCCAGTCCATTTCATTTCAAAAATATACGGCAGCTCCATAGTTGCCGGCGAAAAGATATTTTTTATTATACCATTTGTCCACGCTTTTATAATAAATATCGGTTTAGCTGATAATATATAACTTTTAGAATATTTTTTCACTTCTTCCTCTATTAAAAACGGGTCGTTTTTTATATTGTCAGACAATGATTTTTTTTTCATCTCCCAAAATTCTATTTGTTCTTTCATTGCTGTATTTATATCAATATTCTTTTCATAACGATATATTTCAGATACTACCCAGCCGATTAAATGAGCGCTGCCTTGCGCGGTAAAACGAAAATGATTATATACAATTTTATTGCGCAAAAGCCACGGAGAAATCACAAAAAAATAAATAGCAAAAAAAACCACTGAATTAATTAATCTTTTGGTTATTGATTGCTTGGTAAAAACAAAAACTATCAAAAAACCAAAATAAGAAAGATAAATAGCAATTGGTCTGACTAATGCGCTTAATCCTAATAAAATCGCGGAAATAATCAAATCCCGTTTGTTGTTAGAACCGCCAACAAAAAATTTCAAAAAATAATAAGTAAACGCATAAAAAAACGCAAAAAATAAAGTTTCAGTGAGAATATAATTAGCAAAAATAATTAGTCCTAAATGAATAGCGCCAAAAAATAAAGATAAATGCCCAATTTTTTCCGATAGTATATTACCCAATTTAAAAATAAAAAAAATCGCTATTAGACTCAATATATTTTGAATAAATAACGCAAAATGATAATTATTAAAAATCAAACGAACGCTTGCTAAAAACAGCGGAAATAACGGCGGTCTAAATGATCCAAATACTTGATTAAAATTCCAATTTTGCAATATATGCTCGCTTAATAATTTATATTCGCCGGAATCAATATGCCCCGGTAATTTATTCTGCTTAAAAACATACGACCATAAAATTATTCTCAAAATAAATGCTGTAATCAAACAAATCAAAAATATTTTTTTATTAAACATAATTTTATTTTTTCTCCAGCGCTACAAAACATCTAAATGCAAATAGATATTTAAAAACCGTCATATTCTTTTCTAATTTTAACAATAATTTTATTAAAGAAGTTGGCAGCAAATTTTTATTTTCAAAGCCACCGCTTAATGGATAAGCGAAAAAACTCAGTAATTCCGAAAAAACAATATTAAATTTATCGCTATATAATTTTTCAAATTTCTCGCGATATTTGAAAAATAACATTTGCGAAATTGCTTGATTTGACGAAAACGCTGATTTGCTGGCAAATGCCGAAATATTTTTATTGAAAATATCAATATCAAAATCAAATGGTTCAGGATGAAATAATTTGAATATTATATTAGAAAAAAAACTTGCATACGGCTCTAAAATCAAAATTCTGCCGCGCGGCTTTAAAATATTATAAACATTATCCAAAAAAATCAGCGGCTGCTTTAAATGATGAAGCACATCGAACATAACAATATTATCAAATGTATTATTTTTAAACGACAAATTATGCGCGTCAAAACAAACATCAATCCATTCGCAAAACACAATATCGCTTGAAATAATATTTTCAAAATATTCTTTAAAATTTCCTGAGCCGCTGCCCAATTCTAAATTATATTTATTTGGTTTTTGCAAATATTTACAGCATAATTCGTAATAATCATTATAAATCAATCTTATACTTTCTTTTTGCCGCCAAATTTCTTTGTGCTGCGCTAATCGTTCATAATCGCTAATATCTGAATATTGTTTTTTCATAATATATTTTAAGAGAATAAAATTTTTAAAAATATTATATTAACACAATTTGATTGTCAATCTATAAATAAAACTTGAAATAAAAATAATAATAAAATATAATTCAAGAAATTTTTTTATGGAATTTAATTTATGGCTGATGATAATTATCTAAAAAAAATAAAAGAATTAGCGCAAAAAGAGACGAGCGAAGAAGAATATAATTTAGCGTTAAATTTATTAAAAACCTATAAAATTGCGGTATTTATCGTAGCATATAATGCTGAATCTTTTTTAAAATCAGTAATTTCTCGTATTCCCCAAGATATTGGAAAATTATTAACAGAAGTATTTATCATCGACGATTGTTCTCAAGACAAAACCTATCAAATAGGATTAGAGATAATAAAAGAATTTCCAGAATACAATCTAAATATTTATAAAACGCCGTTCAATCGCGGATATGGTGGCAACCAAAAACTCGGTTATTTATACTGTATAAAAAAAAATTATGATATTGTTATTTTATTGCACGGAGACGGACAATATGCTCCGGAATATATTCCAAAAATAATCGCGACGTTTTATAATAAAGAAACTAAACAATTATATGATGCCGTGTTTGCGTCGCGAATGATAAATAAAAAGCAAGCGTTAGCAGGCGGTATGCCATTATATAAATGGTTCGGCAATCAAGTATTGACATATTTAGAAAATAAATTATTAAATCTCAAACTTTCAGAATTTCATACTGGTTTTAGAGCATATAATATTCATTCATTAAAAAAAGCGCCGTTTGAATTTAATTCTGATAATTTTCATTTTGACACTGAAATAATTATTCAAGCAAAAGCGCTGAATTGGCAAATAATAGAAATTTCGTTGCCAGCTTATTACGGCTCGGAAAAATGCAGGGTAAATGGAACAAAATACGCTATAAATTGTCTAAAATCCGTTATACGCTATAAATTAGTAAGATTAGGAATTTTCTATACTCGTAATTTTGATTTCGGAATATTTGAAAATGACAATTATCAATTTAAAAAAAGCAAATATTCTTTGCATCAATATATAGTCAAACAATTCAATAAAAAAGAAAATATAACAACAATAGAATTAGGAGCAAATAAAGGAATATTAAGCGAAATTATCGCTCAAAAAGTCAATAAGCATTACGCAATAGATATGATTATTCCAGAAAAAGCCGAAAATGCAATTAAATTGCAAACAGATTTGAATTCTGATTTTACGCAATTATTAAAAGATGAAAAATTTGATGTATGTATCTCGCTTGATACAATCGAACATTTAGATCATCCAGAAGAATATCTCAAAAAAATTTTTAAAATTATGAAGCCGCATTCAAAACTATATATCAGTACTGCGAATATTGCCTATCTGCCTGTGCGTATATCTTTATTATTGGGACAATTAAATTACGGCAAGCGCGGAATATTAGATATGACGCACAAAAGATTATATACAATACCAAATTTCAAATTATTACTCGAACAATATGGTTTTAAAGTTGAAAAAATAATCGCGTTTCCGCCGCCGATTTCTGATTTAATAAGCAAACGCAAATTTATGCAATTTATAGAAAAATTACATTATCATATATCTAATTTTTGGAAAAATTTATTTGCTTATAATTTTTTAGTAATTGCGCGACGCACTGATTCATTAGAAGAAATATTTGAAAAAACAATAAATAAAAAAACTTGAAATTTTGTTTTTTGGTATTATGCTTTTTCAATTCTAATTTTTTTAGGAGTGATTTAAAATTATGGCAAAAAAAATATTAGTCACTGGCGGCGCTGGATTTATTGGCAGCCATATAGTAGATGCGTTAGTTGAAAAGGGCTATGATGTTATTATTTACGATAATCTTTGTCCGCAAGTGCATAAAAACGGCAAAAAACCAAAGTATCTAAATAAAAACGCAAAATTTATCAAAGACGATGTATTAGATTATGATAAATTAAAAAAAGTTATTTTACAAGTTAATGCAATATTTCACAAAGCGGCGATGGTCGGCGTCGGACAATCGCAATACGAAATTCGCAAATATACAGAAGTAAATGAATTAGGCACTGCGAATTTATTAGATATAATTGTAAATAACAAAAATAAAATTGAAAAGATTATTGTCGCAGCGTCGATGAGCTCTTACGGCGAAGGCGCATACATCTGCAAAAAACACGGAAGATTAAGACCACCATTACGAAGCAATGAGCAGATGTTAGAAAAAAAATGGGAATTATATTGTCCGCATTGCGGCAAAGAACTTACTCCGACAGCAGTTACAGAAGACGATAGACAAAATTGTAATTCCATTTATGCTATAAACAAAAAAACTCAGGAAGAAATGGTAATGAATATTTGTCAGACATATAATATTCCGGGTGTGGCATTAAGATACTTTAATGTCTATGGTCCGCGCCAGAGTTTGTCAAACCCATATACCGGCGTTGCCGCGATATTTATGTCTCGTATAAAAAACAATAAAAGTCCGATCATATTCGAAGACGGTCGGCAGTCGCGCGATTTTATTTCAGTATATGATATAGCGCGCGCTAATATTTTAGCATTGGAAAATTCAAAAGCAGATTATCAAATATTTAATGTCGGCACAGGGCAGCCGCTGCAAATCAAACAAATTGCCGAAATATTAGCGAAATTATATGGTAAAGATATAAAGCTGGAAATATTAAATAAATTCTGTAAAGGCGATGTTCGCCATTGTTTTGCTGATATTTCTAAAATTGAAAAAACTCTGGGCTTCAAAATTAAATATTCATTTGAAGAAGGTATGAAAAATCTCATCGAGTGGGCACACACTGCTGACGCTGATGATTTGGTAGATAATGCTATTAACGAATTAAAAAAACATAAATTAACTTTATAAAAAAATATCAATAACTATTTTAGAATTTTAGAAATTTCTAAAATAGTTATTGGTTTTTTTCTTGATTTATAAGATACAATGTCTGCGTAGGATAAGCAAAATCTAATTTATTTTCAGCAAATGCTTGTTTGATTTTTAAATTAATTGCAGTTTGAATATTTACAAAAACATCTAAATCTTCTGTCTCGCACCAGTATATTGCCTTGATGATTAATGAGAAATCTCTGAATTCCGCAAAATAAACTTTATAATCTTTTCGTACTAATTCCTGATTTTGTAATATTTCTTTAATTACGGCAATTGCACGATTTATTTGGTCTGGCATTGATGAATATACAATTCCGTATTCTGTTTCAACTTTTCGCGCAGGTCTACGCGAAATATTTTCAATACTCGAATTTGCTATTTCTCTATTAGGCACAATAAACTGCGTGCCTTGCAGTGATTTTAGTTTTGTGCTTCTTAACCCGACATCTTCTACTACGCCTTCTTTGCCATTAATAATTATTCTATCTCCTATTTGAAATGGTTTGTCTGTAAATACTACAATCGATCCAAAAAAATTTGCAATAGTATCTTGCGCGGCAAGCGCAACTGCCAAACCACCTATTCCTAAACCAGCTAATAATGTTGAAATATCATACCCGAGATTTTTTAGAATAGACAAGATACCAATAATAACAATTACAATTTTTATAATTTTTCTTATCATCGGCAATAATTGGTCGTCTAATTTTGACGGAGTTTTTTCTATTACTGGCTTAAAATATTCAACTAATGCATCTGTAAGTTTTAACAATATATATATTATATTTATTGTTATGAATGCAATAAATATTTTATGCAATATATTCGTAGTTTGTTTAGATGAAAATATAACATAATTTTCAATTACAATTATCAATGTCAATAATACAATAAATATTTTCACTGATTTGCTTAAATATTTTACAACTTCGTCGTCAAGCGTAAGTTTCGTTTTCTGTGAAAGATTGAATAATAATTCTAAAAACAAATCGCTTACTTTGAATATTAAATAACCAGTATTTACTATTGCTAATGCGGTAATTGTATCTATTAAAATTGTATCGATTTTATAAGTAAAAGTAAGGAATGTCTTTGCTAATGATAATCCAAAAATAATTACATAATTTCCTATTGGTTTTTCTAATCTGATTAATAATTTATTATCAAAATCCGTTTCGGTAAAATCCGCCAATTTTGATAATTTGTGTTTAACAAAATACCTGACTATTTTTGATAATATGCCAAATACAAGAATAATACCAAAAGCAATAAAAATATCGCCTAATGTATTTCCTAAATATTTTTGCGTTAAAAATTTAGTTTCCATAATTATAATAGAATTTCAGTAATTTTCAGTAATTAATAAAAAAACAAAAAGCGAAGATAAAAAAATAAGATTATCTTCGCTTTTATTAAATTGTAATGATTTTTTAATTTAAAAATTATTTTACTTTTTCTTCGATATATTTGATAGCAGCGCCAACTGTTGTTAATTTTTCAGCTTCTTCATCAGGTATATCTATACCTAATTCTTCTTCAAGCGCCATTATTAATTCTGCCTGGTCAAGTGAATCTGCTCCCAAATCTTCAATAAATGATGCGCTTTCAGTTATTTGCGATTCTTCAACATCTAACTGTTCCTGAATAATTTTTTTCACTTTTTCAGCAATATCACTCATTAGTAACCTCCTAAAAATCTTAATTTGTAATTTGAATATAATAACTTTATTTTTTTTGTCAAGTTTTTTATTTTATATTTTTTTATTAAAGCGCTTTGCAATATTAGAAATTAATAAATTTATGCGCAGGCGTAACGCTTAATTAATATAATACTTAAAAAGTACAGACAAAAAAATCAAGCGACTTCTCTATGCCTCATTAATACCATATAAACTTAATCAAAACATAAATTAGCAATACCCTACGAGTGCACTTTTAAAAAGTTTTAATATTATTAGACAAACAAACAAATGTGAATAAAAATGATTTTATATTTTTCTTTACGGGCTATGCGGATACTTAGCATTCTTTGTTGTTTTAAAAAAACAAAAACAAAACAACAAATGTTGCCAAGTCAAAATAAAAAATATTTTAAACTTTTAATAATTGTCAACTTTAAAAATCAATATTTGTTTGGAAACTGAAAAATGGCGAATATTTGTTTTTAAAAGGCATAACAATTGCAAAATTAAATTCTTCAAATGAACTTGATCGATATAAAATCAATCTGAATGAGAGACCTACATTATGATAAAATTTATTTAGTTTTACTTGTTCGCCTTGATTGTATGTCCTGCCTGCATCATAAAAAATATTTATTCCAGAATACATAAATTTCAAAAGTTCTTTTTTAAAAATATATTGCAATTCCGAATTTAAAAGTAAAAATTTATTGCCTTCTAAAAGCATTGATTTATAGCCGCGCAAACCTTTATTTTCACCTAATGCATAAACTAACTCATCTTTATAAGTATGCCTTTTTTCAAAAGCCAATTTATTCATAAATTTAAAATTTTCGGTATATAAATGCAGATATTCAATTTTAAAATCCAGATGATTATTTGAAAAATCGTTTAAATAATAATAATCAAAATTATAATTTTGAAAAATAAAATCGCGATTATTGTTATATGAATGCTTGAAATTTGCTTCTTAGCCATAGCCATTTATGTTTGCCCCCAAAATTTTGTTTATTAATTTTACGCCTGCGCCTATTTGATAACCGAGTTTTATATCTTCTGTTTGGCCGTATTTGAATAATCCTTTTGTTTTGATGTATTTATACGATGAATAATTAACTCCTGCCGAAATATAATTAAATTTTAATAATTTATTTTTATAGTCGTTAGAAAAACTATGCGCGCGCAAACTTAATTCGATTCTGTCAACTAATCTGCCGTTTGAAATATACGCTTCAATATAATTATCGTTTATAACATCAATTGCAGTCAATGATTCGTTTTTAATACTATTAATATAATACGAATACTTATCAAAATCCGAAGCGCATTTTCTGCCGAGTTTGAGTTTTTTTGATAAAGAATACGGCGTTTCAGAATATGCACCCATTAATACCATATTTTTCATCCCTAAAAAATTATCATCAACATATTCTAAATCTTGATTATTATCATTAATATTTAAAATATCTTTTTTTATTTTTAATTCTTTGCCTAATCCGAGTAGATTATGCTCTTTTAAAATAAGTTTTACCGATGATTTGCCGCGCTCATCTTTATAATATTTTATACCTAATGTAGTAGTCCATTGGTCTTGCGTGTTTATTATTACTTTGACGCTTGTATCAGTTATATAGTTAAAATTAATATTAGCGTCAAAAAAATATTTTCTGCTGCGCAGATTTCGTTCTGATTGATTTAGTTTTTCAATGTCTAACCTATCGCCAATATCAAACAGCAAATCTTTTTTTATTGCAGACGGTTTAGTCGTAATATGCAGATGATTGATTAATTTATGCATCTTTTTTATATCAGTATCGTTCTTAAATATTGGTTGGCGATTGAATATTATTTCAGCAATATAAACTTTAGTATCATCAGCAGATATTCCAGCCGCTGAAAATATTGTAAAACAGGCTATTATTATAAAAATCAAAATTCTAATTTTTGGCATCATATTTTTTTGCCCAAAAATAATTTGCTAATAAAATATAAATAAAATGCATTGAAATTATTGCGATTAACCAAGTCATAAAATTATGAGACAAAAAATGCGCGCCGCGTAAAACTTGATAAATGCCCATAATCCAGCCGAAAACCAAACCGATAAATAATCCCAAGATTTGATGTTTTCTTTTTTTAAAAACATAAAATAAACATAACAATGCAAAGCCGCCAGAAGCGTGACCAGCAGGATAACCTTTGCCGCGGTCGGTTGTTTTTCTTTTTTGCCAAGCGCTCATTTTTTCAAAGGTTTTAATATACGGTTTATCGCCGTTATAAATTTCTAATTCATATGGACAATAGACATTTGAATAACTTTTTATTAATGCAATCACTGACGGAATTACCGCTAAACATAAAACTATATATAAACATTCAAATCTAAATTTTATTAATTTTGCTTTAAAATATGAAAAAATAAAAATACCTAAATTAACCACGCCAAATAAAATAATTAAAATTTTTATGCCATCGTAAAATATCAAATGCAAGATTTTATTTTCCTCTTTATTTAACAGCCATTTTTTGGTGGATTGATTAAAAAATAGATTTTGAAATTTGAAATCTAAATCAAAAAATTCAAAAATAAATATAATTAAAATCAAAATTAAAATTTGAAAAAAAATAATTTTACGCATTTTCAAATACGACAATAAATATTTAGTTTCCATTTTATTTTTTACGAGCATCTGAAATATTATAATTCCCTGCAAAACTATTATTTTGTGTTCGAGCAATTTGTTCCGCTGAAATTTTCTTTTGTTTTGATTTATTGTATATATAACTCGCAGTTTGATAATACACTACCGCGTTAGTTATTATTTCTTCTTTTATTTCGCTTTCGAGTAAGGCATTATTAAAATATTTATAACTAAAAATTTTTCGTTTTGGCTCTAATATTACAACTTCGTTATTTTCGATATACCCAAGTTTTTGATAATTGCTTATAAAAACGCGCGCGATATTATTTATGTTATTTTTATCAGTCTGCGCGATAATTGCGTTGCCAAAAAAATTTGAAGTATAAGACCAATTCAATAATTCAAATATAGTCGGCGCAATATCAATCTGGCTTGCAATGTTTTGGATTAATGCTGGTCTTATGATTTTAGGCGCGTAAATAATCATTGGAATATGATATTTATCTATTTCTAATTTTGCTTTACCGGCGCTGCTTGCGCAATGGTCAGCAGTAAAAACAAATATAGTATTATCAAACCATTTTTGTTTTTTAGCGGAATTGATAAATTCGCCGATAGCATAATCGCAATATTTCACAGCGCCGTTTCTGCCAGTCCCTGATTTTATATCAATTTTATTTTTAGGATATGTATAAGGTCTATGATTAGAAGTAGTTAGAATAATAAAAAAGAAAGGTTTGTTTTGCGCCGCTGAAATATTCGCTTCGTTGATAGATTTATTAAACAAATCTTCATCGCATACGCCCCAAGCGTTAGAAAATGTAATTTCATTGGAATTCATATCAGCGCGGTCGATTGTCTTAAAACCGTTATTCTCAAAAAAATAATTCATATTATCAAAATATCCAAAGCCGCCGTAGATAAATTTCAGTTCATAACCTTTTGTGCTGATTACTTTTGAAATGCAAAAATCAAGGTTTTCATTCTTTGGACGTTTGATTATTGATTGCCCTGGCAGCGGCGGAATCGAAAGCGTGATCGCTTCGAGCCCGCGAACTGTGCGCGTGCCGGTCGCATAAAGATTTGTATATAATAGCCCTTGTTTTGCGAGCGCGTCAAGATTCGGCGTGAGATTTTCTTGATTGCCAAATGCGCACATAAAATCAGCGCTCATACTTTCTATTATTACTAAAACAACATTATATTTTTTTTCAGCGCCGCTATTTTCAATTTTGCGTGTTATTGAATAATCCGGATAATCGCTTTTAAATGCTTTTGCATTTTTTGAAATCAGCAGATTTT
>ERZ795060.3815-NODE-3815-length-13401-cov-5.196164_pt1 | contig 13401 bp, 16 predicted proteins | sample MGYA00375144_ERZ795060 | MGnify/ENA primary metagenome ERZ795060 (study PRJEB30189, sample SAMN05720157) | activated sludge metagenome | isolation source: anaerobic digester from wastewater treatment plant | place: Japan | collected 2015-05-15 ... | reverse complement strand
GCTCCGAACCTGTGATCGAGGGCTGACGATGAACGAGAACATGCAATCCGGCGAGGCGCTCAAGGCGCCGGCTTTCCGGTATCGCGTCGAGTGCGTGGGCGCCGATGGTCGCGTCACGGGCGGCACGGAAATCGAGCAGACGAACAACCTGCACCCAATCAACCGGATTCCCCGGTACTCGGTGCGCCTTGGCGGGCAGATGGTCTATGCCGACTCGCCGCAGGCCCTGCGAGCCGCGATCGAGGATTTCGAGCGCCAGGCGCAGGAGCGGGCGCGCAAGAAAGCCGCAGCGGTGGCGCAGGAAGCCCCGCAGACGACGCCCAAACGTGTTGCGAGGTCTGCGCCAAGGGCGGCGTCTGTCGAAGCCCCTGACGCCGATTTGGTGGCGCTGCGGGCATTTATCGCGCAGACGAACGAGCGTATCCGGCGGGCGTATGAAGCCGAAGCTCGGTCGGCGCTGTTGGCGCGGCATATCGCGCTGGAAATCGAGTTGCGACAACAGGACGACGAGGAAGCGTTGACCGCTTTGGAGATTGGGTAAATGACGCAAGCAACGATTCTGGCTGCCGCGCAGACGGCGGCGACTTCTAGTGACGTAGTGGTGGCGGCCGGCTCCAGCGTGACGGTGGGCATGTTCACGGTATCCGGTGCGCTGCCTGCGTTCGTGGGCATGTCGATCATGCACGACACGCCGGGGGGCGACTTGCTGGTGGGCGTGCTGGATCTGGCGCGGCCTGCGGTGGTGCTGGACGGACCCGGCACCTATCGGGTGGTGCGCGGCGACATTACAGCGCAGGGCGTGGATGTCGGCGTGTACAGCGAGACGTAAATGCTCCGTCCGCTCGTTCGCCCCATCGTTCGCCCGCTCGTGCGCCGGGTGACTGAGCCGGGGTTTGGCGGAAACAAAACTCCCAAGCCCGGCGATTACCTGCTCGACGCGAAGAACGGCAACTACCTGACCGACGAGTCGGGCAACAAACTTACGGCTTGAGGAGATAGCACATGGCAGACATAGCAATCCCGTCGATTGCGACGGCAACGCCGGTAGCGGCCGATACGGTGCTCGGGGTGCAGAGCGGGGCGGTCAAGCGGTTCTCGGTGGCGAACCTGCGGAAAGTGCTAATAGTCCCCGAATCTGCCGCGAATGACTTCGCGGCGCTCAGGGCGTTCTTCAATGCGGCCCCGGAGGGCGCTGTTATTCGCCTCGTACCGGGGACGACTTACAACGCGCACGGCGGGGCAATTGTTCTGAAGCCGAATCAGGCGCTCATAGGAACCGGTGCGGTCATCAGGCGTGCCGACGAGGTCAAGACGACGACTTCGGCCAATCTCGCCTACGGGGCCACCTCTACGGTCGCGGTTGTGAGCACGGCCGGTTTTGTCGTGGGTCAGCGCGTCGGGGTGTACGGCACGATCTCTGGCGGCGCTACGGCGATCTGCCGGGACGCCTATATTTCGGCGATCGGCGCGTCCGATCTCACGCTGACCATTGGCGCGCAGTTTGTCAATCTGGCGACCGGCGCAGTTACCAGTTCAGATATTGTCTCTGGTGCCACGGTTATGACGCGCGGCCCGCTAATCGACTCCTATAGCCTTGTCGACGGCACTGCACCCACGCTGATCTCCGACATCGTGATCGACGGGAACGTCGCGGGCAATGCTGCGATGAACCGTTGGGAGTATTGCTCCGAAATCAAGGCTAAGACTAAGGGCGGCCTGATCGAGAATGTCTCGCTCTCGAATAGTTGCGGCGAGGGAATCGTCGTTTATGGCACAGCCCCACGAATCAACGGGGTGTTCGCCAAGAGCCTGAACGGCAACGGAATCCATTTCAACCACGGATGCTACGACCCGATTGTCGAGAACGTCTACATCGACGGTTGCTGCTTGACGGACATCGGGCATTCGGACGGCGCGATCATTGCCAGCAACGAGACCTACCGGGCGATCGTTCGCGGATTCAGCCTCAAGAACTCGCGCAAGGCGGGATTTGGATCATGGGACCAAGTGGATAACGCATTCGCCAAGATCAGCGACGGGTTTATCGAGAATTGTTGGGGCGGCGGGCTGCGTTTGTTCTCAGCTTCTAGCACTCCCGGTAACGTGTCCGAAGGCGTACACGTCGAAAACGTCGATGTAGTCGATTCGTCGGTGTCGTTGTTCGGCGCAGCGAGAACCTCTACTTCACTCCTCGGGGAGGCCAAGAATTGGAGAATTAAAGGGGTCCGGTTTTACGACTGCATGGCGTATTTCACGGGGCTGGTGGATTCGGAAATCAGCGTAGCAGCGCACCACAGCGATTCGTCCGTAGCGACGGCAACGACGACCGCTGCCGAGTGGGCAAATAACTACACCGGCCACTATTACGGGGCGGTTGGCGGTATCGTCAGCATCACGGCGTGCGAGCGATCGAGGTTCACGGTTGACGCATCGGACGGGGGGGCGGTTTCCGGTAAGGCGGTTATCCATATGCCAGTTGCCGCCGGCGGCCCGAATGCCGACAACCACTACGAACTCCGCGTTCGCGGCGGCGATTCGGGGATGCTGATCGAGGGCGTTTTCATGCGCTGCCGAGGGTTTCTTAAAGCCCACTCGTGGAGTGGGCAGGACGCGATCTACCTGCGGATGCAGGCGCGATCTGTGGACGCCGGCTATACAGCCGGGCGAAACATTTCATTCGATAACGACTTCACGGTTGACGTGTTCCACGCCGAGACGACGGCGGGCTCTCGCCGTGGCGTGCGCGTGTACGGCGGCAGTTCGTCGATCGGCTGGCTGACGCTCCGGGGCAAGATCAGGATCGCTGCGGCCACCGTGCCGACCGCCTACGGTGTGTATACGCACGGTGCAGCTGGATCGATAACGTACAAGGTACAACTGCGCGATCTTGAGATCATCGGTCCCGCGAGCAACTTCGTGCCGTGGTCGCTAGGGGCCGCAAACGCGGCGGGCGAAGGGCGCGTAAGCGGGGTGCGTACCTACCCGGCAGCGGCGGTTCTGCCGACAAACTGGGTCGCTGATGTCGCCACAGTGACGCTGCCAGCATGACCGACAAACTCCTGCACTTCCTCGCCGGCAGCACGATCGCCGCTGCGCTCCTGCCCTTCGGGCCTGCACTCGCTGCCGCTGCCGTGCTTGTCGCAGGTATCGGGCGCGAGCTTGTCCGCCCGCCGTTCGACGTGCGCGATCTGATGGCGACGATTGCAGGCGGGGCGGTGATGATCGGATGGCTGGCGTGGATGTGATGACCGAAGAAGAACGCGATCGCCGGGCGCAAGAGGCGCAGTTGATTTGGGACAGCCAGATCATGCGCGAGGCCCGCGAGCACATCGAAAAGACGCTCATCAAGGGCTTTGCCGAGACGCCGCTGCGCGATGACGAGGGATTGAAGCGCATTCGGATGCTGTTCGAGGTTCACAAGTCCTACGAGTCGTTCTTCCGGGCGGTTCTGGACGACGGCAAGCTCGCGCGCCTCGAAATCGAGCGGAAAAAGACGATCGGCGAGCGCGTGAAGGGATTTCGCATCTAGGCGTAGGGCAATCGCCATAGACAAGGGCGCTTTCGGGCGTCCTTTTTTATTGCCCGTTCACTGGATACACGATGAACGAAGATCAAGCGACCACGCCGGCAACGGAAGTCGCGTACTCCGAAACGGACGCCGCGCAGGAGCTTCTTTCGCGCTGGAACGGCAAGCAAACCGCTGACGCCGAATCCACCGAGCAAGAGGCCCAAGCGGGCGAAGAGACGCAAACCGAAGCCGAGCAGCCGGAAGGCCAAGCAGAAGCCGAGGAAGAAGCCTCTGAGGCCGCCGCGGAGTGGGAAATCGAGTTTGGCGGCAAGACGTACAAGGCACCGAAGGGCACCCCGGAGGAACTTGCGCGTCAGGTGCAGGAGTTCGGCAAGAGCCTGCACGCCGACTACACGAAGAAGACCCAGGAAGCCGCCGAAATCCGCAAGCAGATCGATGCCGAGCGGCAGGCCGCGCAGGAACTTACGCGCCTGATTCACGAGCACGCCGATCTGGTCGCCGATTGGCGGTTCACGCAGCGCGAAATCGACAAGATCATGCAACAGGACTTGGCGTCCTTGAGCGAATCCGACCCGATGGCCGCGCTCAAGCAGCAAGCCATGCTCGTGCAGCTCCAACAAGCGCAGCAGCGCATTGGGGCGCAACTTCAGGGCTCCATCGCCGAGATGACGGCCAGGCAGCAAGCCAGCGTCAAGGAGGCGTTGGAGCGCGCCACGGCCGAACTGGCGAAAGACAAAGACCTGAAATGGAGCAAGGAAACGGCAGCGGCACTCACGGCCTACGGCAAGTCGCTTGGATTCAGCGACACCGAACTGGCCCAGGTATCCGACCCGCGCGTGGTCCGACTACTGCACAAGGCGCAGCAGTACGACGCACTGGTCGCATCCAAGCCCGCCGTCACGAAACGCGTGTCCGAGGCGCCGAAGGTTCTCAAACCGAACGCGGCCGGCTCGGCGCAATCCATTCAACGCACGCAGGCAGATGACGCCATGAAGCGGCTCGACCGAACAGGAACGGTCGATTCGGCTGCTCAAGCCCTGCTCGCGCGCATGAGATCGAAAGGAAGCAGGAAATGACGCAAGCAAGTGGAACCACGGCCGTCAACGACCTCGTCGGCGTGGCCGAGGATGTCGAGGACATCATCTATCGCCTCGACCCGATGGACACCTGGGCCTTCTCGACGTTCAAGAAGAAGAAGGCCACGGCGATCCGCCACGACTGGCAGCAGGACGCACTCGCCACGCCGGCATCGAACGCGAAAGTGGAAGGCGACGAGACGGGCTATACCGCCGTCACGCCGACCGAGATGTTTACCAACTACACGCAGATCAGCGCGAAGTCGGTTCGCATCACCGGCACGGCCGATGCCGTTCGCAAGTACGGTCGGGACGAGGAATTCGCGTACCAGATCGCCAAGAAAGGCAAGGAACTGAAGCGTAAACAACATTGCGCCCTCGCTGCGTAAGTAGCGAGTAAACACCGGGTGAATTGCTGGAAAGCTACGTGCGCAAGTCCGGCGCATATGCCAATCAGCAGCCAAGCCGAGCAGCGATGCTCGGAAGGTTCAGAGACTAGGGTATACGGCCCGATTAGCGGGGAATTTCAAGTTCTTTTCCCTTATAATTCGGGGTATGAAACCCCACGAGTGCCCGGCAACCGTCAAGATTTGCAAGGACTGCAAAGAGGAAAAATCGCTGGACCAGTTCTACGTAAAGCGTAGGCTGAAAAGCGGCAATCCTCTGTACATGGCTCAGTGCAAAGCGTGCTTTGGGGCACGCAGCGCAAGGAGCTACGAGAAACGCAAGGAAGCGAAGCTAGCTCGCTGCAAGGAATACCGCAGTGAGAATGCCGAGCAAGTCGCCGAGTACCTGCGCAGGTGGTATCAGCGCAACAGAACGGCGGTTATCGAAAAGACCAAGGCATACCAGGCGCGGCCAGAACGCAAGGCGGCGGACCATCGGCGACAAGTCGAGAGGTACGCGGCACGGCGGACGGAAATCCGAGCCAAACAGAACGCTCGCAACGCGACACCAGAAGGTCGGGCGAAGCAGCGAGCGCGGTTTCTGAAGCATTACGCCGAAAACAAGGCGTACTACTTCGAGAAAACGGCGACGCGACGAGCGACGCTCTTGAGAGCCATGCCGCAGTGGGTCAATTCGACAGAGTTACGGCGTTTCTACAAGCAGGCGATCAGGCTGACCAAGGAAACGGGGGTCCGACATGCGGTCGATCACATCGTTCCTTTGCGAGGCCGGAAAGTCTGCGGCTTGCATGTGCCTTGGAATTTGCAGGTGATTACTGCGGTTGAGAACAGCCGCAAACACAATCACCACGACGGTTGAAGATATAGTCCGACACTCCGTCGAAAGGCGGAGAGCAGAGGATAAAGAGCCTCTGCGTAACTGATGGATATCGAGACGGACATCCTTTCGTCGAACGCTTCGGTTGCCGGCAACGATACGACCCCACGCAAGTCGGCCGGGTTCGGCGCGCAGGTGTTTCGCAACAAGTCGGCCGGTGCGGGCTCGACGGAAGTGCTTGGCACCTACACGGGCGGGCTGTTTGCCGGCGTGACGACTGCCGGTGCGGCTGGCGGCGCGTTGGACGAGGCGCTGTTGAAGACTGCGCTCGGGCAGGCGTGGGCCGATGGTGGTGATCCGTCGATCATCGTGTGCGGCACCTTCCAGAAAGCGAAGATGGCGACCTTCGCTGGCGCGCAGAAGTTCGCTGGCGTGTACAACCAGACCTCGCGCTCGGCGCAGGGCATGGTGATCGGCGGCATCGATCTGTACATCAGCGACTTCGGCGAGCACAAGATTCGCCTGAGCCGGTACATCGATGCCAAGCTGGTCTACTGCATCGACCCGGAGTACGCATCGCTCGCGTGGCTGCGGCCGATCAAGTACTACCCGCGTGCCGTGACGGGTGACAACCAGAACGGCGAGATCCTCGGCGAATGGACGACCGTGGTCGACAACATCGACGCTCACGCGCAAATCCGCTCGCTGGCGACGAGCTAATCGGGCAGTAGAAGCAACCGGGGCCGCAGGGGCAACTCTGCGGCCCTTTTCTTTTGGGCATTCGAGATGACGCACCTGTTTACCGAGTCCGATCCGCTTACCGGCTTGACAAAGGAGTACCGCTATCAGGACGGCAAGCTGATCGAGCATTCGACGCAGGACGTGGCGCCGCTGCTCGACCACACGGCACGACTGCGCAACGACCCGGCCTATGCGCGGGACGGCATCAAGAACGACATGCAGCACGTCGCGCACATCCCTGCCGTCGTGGTGCTCAAGTGGATCAACGAGCACGGATTTGACGCCACGCAGGCGCACCCGCGCGAAATCCTGCGCTTCATCGAATCGCGGCCGGAATTCCACTACCTCAAGACGACCAGCGGAGGGATCGCGCGGTGAATTACACCGAGTTGAAGGCGGCAGTCTCCGATTGGGCGCACCGCTCGGACGTGGCATCGCAAGTCGATACGTTCATCGATCTGGCCGAGGCCGAGTTCAACAATCGGCTGCGCACCGTCGATCAAGAGACGGTCGCCGACCTGCAATGCACGGCCCGCTATACGCCGCTGCCGGCTGACTTCGCCGAGATGCGCGCGGTCGAATACAACGGGGCGGTCCTACGCAATCTGGCCTACGTCACGCCCGACTACATGGCGGCATGGCGGGCGTCGTCGCCTGCCGGCGAGCCGAAGGCGTACAGCATTCGTGGCACGGACCTTGAACTGATCCCGACGCCCGATGACGTGACGGTGACGCTGACCTATTGGGCGACGATCCCGGCGCTTTCGGATGCGAACCCGACTAATTGGCTGCTCACAGCGCACCCGAATATGTACATCTGCGAGTGCCTGCGCCAACTGAGCCTGTACATCAAAGACGACAACGGTGTAGCCCGGTATGCGAATCAATTGCAAGGCTATTGGGACGCGCTGAACAAGGCGGACCAGCGCAAGCGCCATCCCGGCCCGATGCGGGTGAGGGCGGCGTAAGTGTCGGTGCAACCGTTCATCGGCTTCGCGCCGGACGCCGATCCAGCCACGCCTGGTGTAATCACGTCCTGCTCGATGATGGAGCCGACCCCGCGCGGGTTGCGTAGTGCGCCCGCTGCCTCGGCGACCGACCTTCCCGCGCTGGCTGCGGCCTGCCGTGGCGCCGCGCTGGTCACGAAGCTGGATGGCACAAAGCGGCTGATTGCGGGCACGCAGACGAAACTCTATGAGGCCGGGTCCGGCGCATGGACAGACCGCAGTCGCGCGGGCGATTACACCGGCTCGGCCGAGTCGCGGTGGGCGTTCGCGCAGTTCGGCGACGTGACGCTTGCGCAAAACGGCGTCGATCGCGGGCAGTCGTCGTCCTCTGGTGCGTTTGCCGACCTCACGGCGATGCCGATTGCGTCGCTGATGGAGTCGGTGAGCGGCTTCGTGATGTGCGCCAACATCCCCGACGCCGCCTATCAGTACGCCGATGCCTGGTGGTGCTCGGCGCTCTACGATCACACGAACTGGACGCCTGCGATCGCAACCCAAAGCGCCCGAGGCAGGCTTCTGGATGCGCCGGGGCCGATTACGGCGCTGGCTGCCTTCGGCAATGATCTGGTCGTCGCGTTCAAGCGCGACGCGATGTACGTCGGTCGCTACGTCGGGCCGGACGTGATTTGGGCATGGGAACGGCTGCCGGGGTCAGTGGGCGCGTTCTCCGCGCAGGGCGTCGTCTCGGATGGTGCTGCCCTGTATTGGTGGGGGGGCGACGACTTCTACCGATACGACGGCTCTCGCCCGCAACCGATCGGCTCGGCCATCCGCGAGTGGTTCGCGGCCCGGTTCTCGCTGGCGAATGCGTCGAAGATGCTCGGCTCGTTCGACAGCAAGACCTCGCTCATCCGCTGGTACTACTGCGAAGGCTCGGACACGGAACCGGCTTCGTGCGTCGTGCTGAACACGTCCACGGGCCGATGGGGCATCGCCGATCGTGCAGTGGAGGCGGTCGTCGAGTACGTCAGCGCAGGAGTGGCTTACGACACGCCGGGGATTCTGGCGGGCGTGCAGTACAGCACGAGCGCATGGCCGCAGTCGTTCGACTCGCCGTTCTGGACAACTGCCGCCGAATCGCCGTCGATCATCGACACGACGCACACGCTCAAGACGCTAACGGGTATCTCCGAGTCCTCGTCGCTCACGACAGGGGACTTGGGAGACGACGACACGTCGAGCCTGCTTCGTCGGGTTCGGCCGCGCTATTCCAAGGCGCCGACGACGGCGAGCATGACGAACTACAGCCGCGCGCGCAGCGGCGACACGCTGATACAGCAGGCGACGATCGCCGCGCACGACGGCAAGTTCGACGTTCTTCATTCGGCGCGCTGGCATCGCTTCCGGCTCGACTTCACTGGGGACGTGGAGATTTCCGGAATCAACGCCGATCTGCAACCGGACGGAACGCGATGAGAGTGGGAACGGACCCGAGGCTGCCGCTCGGCGACCTCGGGCGGCTGATTACGCGCCTGTACGACGTGTTCCGCGAGTACGCGCGAGCGGTCAACGACCTGGACGACAGAAGCGTGCTGCGGGGCGCAGGAAGCCCCGAGGGCGTGGTGGTGGCGAACCGCGGGCGGCTGTACGTGCGAACGGATGGCGCGGCCTCGACGACCCTCTATGTAAAGACCGCGAACGACGGACAGGCGACGGGATGGACAGCGAAGTGAGGAAGCGATGCTAGGTGAAATTCTCGGCGGGATTGGCGCGCTCGGCGGCCTGTTCGGTAGTGGCGGCGACGACACCGTTACGCAACGGCAGGAGTTGCCCGACTTCCTCAAGCCCTACGCGCCGCTGTACGCGCAGATGGGCTACAACCTGACGGGCCTACCGTTCAACCCGTACCCCTACGAGACGGTCGCGCCGTTCACGCAGGATCAGAACGCCGCGATGGACATGGTTCGCAATCGCTCGCTGACGGGTTCGCCGGTCGTCAACGCCGCGCAACAACAGACGCTCGACACGATCAACGGCAAGTTCCTCGACCCGGCGACCAATCCCTACCTGCAACAGACGTTCGATACGGCGGCCGATCGGGTGACGGACGCGTTCTCCCGTGGGACAGCAGCGCAGACGGATGCACGGTTTGCGCGAGCCGGTGCATTCGGCGGTTCCGCGTGGAACGAGATTCAGGGCGCGAATCAGCAGGCTCTGGGCGACTCGCTCTCTGGCATGGCGGCGAACATTTTCGGCAACAATTACGCGCAGGAACGCAACCGCCAGCAGCAGGCAAGCCAGTTCGCGCCGAACCTCGCCGCGCAGGACTATCGGGACGCCGAGGCGCTGCTGAACATCGGCGGGATGCAGCAGCAGCAGGGGCAGAACTACCTCACGGACGATTTCAGCCGATTCCAGCAAGCGCAGCAGTACCCGTATCAGCAGTTTCAGCAGTTCGGGCAGATGTTCAATCCGAACCTCGGCATGAACAGCACGCAGACGATGCCGGGTGTGAGCCCGTTCGCTGGCGCTCTCGGGGGCGCCTTGGGCGGCTTGGGCATCTATAACGCCGGGCAGCAGGCGGGTGTGTGGGGCAACACGGGCGGCGGTGGGCTGCTCGGGTCGGCGACGGCTTCCACGCCGATAGCGTCGATGGGCGGCGGCACTGGATTAATCGCGCCGCCTGGGGTATGGGGGTATGGGAGTTAGCGACATGGCAAACATCGTGACGAAGCCGATCTTCGGCGGGTATCAGCAGTCGAGCTTTCCGGGTGGCGGCTATCAGCAGAGCGGCCTGCTCGGCTATCAGCAACCGGCGAACGGGTTGCTCGGCGGCTACCCGCAGAACACCGAAAACCTCATGGCGCAGTACCTGCAAAACCTGTTCATGCGCCGGTATCAGCCGCCCGCGATCCCGCAGCAACCGGGCATGGTCGGTTCGCGCATGGGGCAGGGCGGGATGCAGTACATGGCGCCGCAGTTGCAGCAGATGGCGCCCCCGGGCAAGACCGAGATGCAGCGGATGCAGGAGCAACTCGCGGCGATGCAAGCGCAGATGAATCAGAACCAGTCTCAGGGCTACGACTCGGGGTGGTGACATGGGCCTGCTCGACATCGACATGACCACGCCCGAGGGGCAGGGGTTCAACAACGCGCTGATGCAAGCGGCTGCGATGCTCCTGACGCCTCGCGGTCGTGGGGGTGGCATCGGCTCGGCGTTCGCTGCCATGCCACAGGCAATCCAGCGGGCGCAGGAGCAGGCAATGCGTCAGCGGATGATGGGCCTGCAAGAGCAGCAGATGGGGATGCAGGGCCAGAAGTTCGGCCTCGAGATGGACGAATACCGCCGCAAGCTCGCGCAGGACGCGCGGCAGCAGCAGATGCTCGCCGATTTCGTCAAGACGCTTCCGCCCGAGCAGCAGCAAGCCGCCATGCTCGCACCGCAGGAGTTCATCAAGACGTTGATTCCGCAAGCGCCGAAGCTGGAGACGATCTACACGCCGGATGGGCAGGAACAGAAGGCGTGGGTTCGTGGGCCGGGGTTCGAGCCGCAGCCGGTCGGTGGTCCGAAGCAACCGCAAATGCCGTGGGAGTATGAGATTGGCCCAGATGGGCAGCCGAGGATGCGCCCCGGCGTGCTGTCGGCGAAATCTCAAGTTGCGGCGGCAGGCGCCGGTCGCAACAACGTCACCTTCGTGCAGGAGAAGGAAGAGAACAAGGCCGTCGGCAAGCACTACGGAGAGCAGTTTGGCGACATCCAGAAGGCGGGATTCAGCGCGCAAAGCAAGATCAGCCGCCTCGATCGCCTGAGCCAAGTACTCGACGGGCTGCAAACGGGCAAGCTGACTCCCGCCATGACGAACGTCAAGGCAACGCTGGAATCACTCGGTATCAGCGTCGACGACAAGCTCGGCGCCGCACAGGCCGCCGAGGCAATCTCGAACGAAATCGCGTTGCAGATGCGAAACCCGGCTGGTGGTGCTGGTATGCCTGGCGCCATGAGTGACAAGGACCGCGAGTTCCTCGTGGCGACGGTTCCGGGGCTCGCCAAGACGCCGCAGGGCAATCGACTGCTTATCGAAACGAGCAAGCGTCTCGCGCAACGTGACCAGCAAGTGGCGAAGATCGCGCGAGACTATCGGCGCAAGAACGGCCAACTCGACGAGGGGTTCTATGACGAGCTGCAGCGGTTCTCGGATGCGAATCCGTTGTTCGCCGGCATGTCTCAGCCTGCCGCGCCTGCCTTGCCCGCTGGCTGGTCGATTCAGAAGGTGAAGTGATGGCGCAGTATCGCGTCACTGGCCCGGATGGCTCGACCTATGACGTAACGGCGCCCGACGACGCCACGCCGGAACAGGTGCAGTCGATGGTCGCGCAGAGCCTCGGCAACGCGCCTGCCGCTCAAGCCCCGGCGCAGGAGCCGTCCCTGCTCGGTCGCATCGGACGCGGCGTTGTGCGAGGCGTGCGCGATCCGATTGACGCCGGCGCACAGATGCTTGTGCGCGGCGCGAGCGCGATCGGGTTAGCCCCGCAGTCCGAAGTCGATCGCGTCGATCAGATCAACCGGGACGCGGAGCAGGGCTATCAGCAAAGTCGCGGATCGTCCGCCGGCACGTTTGACCCGTCGCGTCTGGGCGGGCAGATCGTCGGCACCGCTCCGCTGTTCGCACTTGCGCCGGCCGGTGGCGCGACGCTTGCCGGGCGCACCGCGATGGGCGCCGTAACGGGCGCCGGCATGGGCGCGCTCGTCGAGCCGGTCGACACGAGCAAGGGCGATTTCTGGCAGCAGAAGCTCGGCCAGGCGAAGTCCGGCGCGATCGCAGGCGCGGTTGCCGCTCCTGTGACGGCCGCACTTTCGCGCGTCATACAGCCGAAAACCGCTCCCGATGTGAAGACGCTGATGCGCGAAGGCGTCACGCCGACACCGGGGCAGATTCTCGGCGGGGGCTGGCGCTCGGCCGAGGAAAAAGCCAAGAGCATTCCGCTGCTCGGCTCGTCGATTCGCAACGCGGAGCAGCGCAGCGCGGAGCAGTTCAACCGTGCGGCCATCGATCGCTCGCTCGCGCCGATCGGGCAGAAGCTGCCGAAGGGCGTCACCGGACACGAGGCGATCGAGTTCGCCAACGACCAACTGTCGAAGGCATACGACGACGTAATCGCGAAGATCGGATCGATAGCGCCGGATCAGCAGCTCGGGCAGGAGATCACGAGCCTCGGGTCGATGGTCAGCCAACTACCGAAAGAGCGCGGCGACCAGTTCCTGCGGATCATCAAGAGCGAGATCGCCGATCGCATCGACCAGTACGGGCGCATCACCGGGGAAGGGTTCAAGGCAGCCGATCAGAACCTCGGCAAGCTCGCCGCGCAGTACATGCGAAGCGCAGACGCAGATCAACAGACGCTCGGGCGTGCTCTGAGCGCGGCGCATGACTCGCTGCGCAGTTGGCTGACGCGCGCAGCTCCACCGGAAGCGTCCGACGCGCTGAAAGCGGCCAATGCGGGATGGGCGAACTTCAAGCGCGTGCAGCGCGCCGCGTCCTCGGTTGCCGCAGAAGATGGCTTGTTCTCGGCGGCGCAGCTGCATGGCGCCGTGCGCGCGCTGGATCGATCGAAAGACAAGGCCGCATTCGCCAAGGGTACGGCGCTGATGCAGGACTTGTCGGCGGCCGGAAAGAACGTACTGGCGAACAAGGTGCCGAACAGCGGCACGACGGATCGCCTGCTGGCTGCGATCGGCGTTGCCGGTCCGCTTGCCGGCGCTCCGCTGTCGCCGATGCTGGCCGCCGCCGCGTTGCCGTCGCTGGCCTATACGAAGGCCGGGCAGTCGGCTCTAGCTGGCCTGCTTGCGAGCCGACCAGCGTTGGCCGAGCCGCTTTCCAAAGGC